>Ga0302140_10003533_pt1 | contig 20060 bp, 22 predicted proteins | sample I_Bog_E1_1_FD_202095 | JGI IMG/M metagenome (GOLD analysis project Ga0302140, IMG submission 202095) | Peat permafrost microbial communities from Stordalen Mire near Abisko, Sweden - I_Bog_E1_1 | ecosystem: Environmental > Terrestrial > Soil > Wetlands > Peat | place: Sweden: Abisko, Stordalen... | reverse complement strand
CCGCCACTTTTTACGGTGGCGGCGAAAAAGGTTATACCGATTACCCAAAGTTGGGATAATAAAACCCGCTTAGAAAACAAAAAAGGGGCATCCGATTATAAAATGAATCGGGCGCACCTTTGTTATTTCACCGCTAAAGAATTAATTATTGACCGGGATTCTCACCCATCATGGCTCCCAGATTTCCCATGTCCAGCTTGTTAAAACCCGCCGGTACCTGAAAAAGACTTTCATCCAGGGTTTCAGGGGTAATGTTTGTAGCTTCCATAGTCATCACCACGTTGCCGCCGGCATCTTTGCTCACAATCTTCAAAGGAAAAAGTCCCTTATGCTTGACCGCGTCAGCCCAAGCGGCGTTCGCGTCATTTGGTTTTTCGGCAAAACCGCCAAAATTGCCCAACCCATGGGCCGCCCAAACGGATGATGAACCTCTTTTTCCCGTATAAAGCCATTCCTCACAGGTCTTGCCGAGAATCACCAGAGACCTTCCGGTGTCAGTGAATGTTCCCGCCCTGGCTGCGGCGGTATTTGAAGGCGGAATAGCCATCGTCATATACATTTTCTGAGCGACCATGAGCATGGTAATTTGGCGGGTTTCCATATCCATTATGGCGTCTCCCTCATGGCCTCCGTTGATGGTGTTGATACGAATTTGTTTGCCCTTGAGAAGATAAGTAATCGTTCCAGTGCTTTGCTTGGCGGTCATGTTGTAATCAACCTCGCCTTCAAACGTCCCGGAAGCGTAAAGTGAAGCGGTGCCCAGCACCATCCATAATCCCAACACCAATCCCAAACAAACTTTTTTCATCCCTGACCCCTTAATTTAAGTTATCGACGATTTGGTTAATCTATCCAAACCACAGCATTGCCACAACTTATAATTTATTCGTCCCGTTGTTGACGGCGCCGGTCTCCGGCCTTTGCCTTACCGCCCATCATGCGGGCTCCTCCGCACCGGGGGCATACGAACTTCCTCTTTTTATGGGCCGAATGCGGCATCTCCCTCATCTTGACCTTGCACTTTCTGCAGAACATATAACCTCACCTCCTCACGCAAAACCTGCCTCAGAATGATCACCTTCAAAATCTTATCCGCCATCGTACCATCTTCGTAGTTCACCCGAACTCTGACCAGGTAAAGACCTGACGCGATTTCCGAATGAATCCAGCAGACGATTCCTGATCCAAAAACTAATTGCACTACATGCCCGCCCACCAGATCATAAACATCCCATTGACTGCTCAGTACCGGTTTATTAAGAAAAAGGCAGATTTAACCGTAACCATTCGACGGTTTAGGCCGTAACCTAGTACATCAAACCTCAGAAGGAGATTTTATGGTTTTCCTGCTTTTCTTCAGTTTTCTGGCCGGTTTCGCGACCATTCTCGCTCCCTGCATCTGGCCTCTTTTACCCCTGGTCCTGTCCGTCTCCTCCACCGGGGGCAAGCGCAAACCCTTTGGCTTGACGCTGGGGGTTATGACCAGCTTTTCCATCTTCACTCTCTTCGTTTCTTATCTAGAACGCTTTCTTCATATCGACCCCAACGTCTTCCGCCTGATCGCGGTCATCATCATCGGCCTTCTGGGTCTGGCGCTTCTTTTTCCATCTCTCGGAGCGAAATTTGAGGTCTGGATCAGCCAAGTGCTTCAACCCCTGCAAACCCGCCTTCAGGGCAATGGAGAAAGCCAGGGATTCGGCGGCGGTTACGTGGCCGGTTTTTCCATCGGCCTGGTTTGGGCGCCTTGCGCCGGGCCCATCCTGGCTACCATCGCCACCTTGGCCGCGACCCAATCGGTCAACTTTCAAGTCATCCTCGTGACTCTGGCTTACGCCCTGGGTTTGGGCATCCCGCTCTTTTTGGTTTCCCTGGGAGGATCTTTTCTTTTTGCCCGCATGAGAAAATTCACCAAATACACGGGCCGCGTGCAGCAGGTTTTTGGGGTCATCATGATCTGCGTAGCGTTGCTCATTTACACTAACTACGACAAGACCATCCAGCTAAAAATATTGGAAGCCTTTCCCAGCTACGGCAGCTTGGTTAACGGTTTAGAAACCAACAAAACCGTTAGCCAACAATTGGACGCGCTCAAGGGCGTGGCACCCGCGACAGCCGCCGCGTCTTCGGATGGAACATTGGCCGGTCAGTTCCCCAATGGAACTGACACAAACAAGTCTCAGGCCTCGACTGGTGGTCTCGGCCTAGCCGACCTGGGCCCGGCCCCCGAATTTACCGGCATCGCCCAATGGCTCAACAGCCGGCCCCTCAATCTGGCCCAGCTCAAAGGCAAAGTGGTACTGGTGGACTTTTGGACTTACAGCTGTATCAACTGCCTGCGAACCCTGCCCAATACCAAAGCCTGGTACCAACAATATGGTCCGGATAATTTTGTGCTCATCGGCGTCCACACGCCCGAGTTCGCCTTTGAAAAAGAAACCGCGAACGTTCAGAAAGCTTTGAAACAATTCAACATCACTTACCCCGTGGCCCAGGACAACGACTATCAAACCTGGAATGCTTACAAAAACGAATATTGGCCGGCCCAGTATCTCATCGACGCCAAGGGCCATATCCGCAAGGCGGATTTCGGCGAGGGCGAGTACGACAAGATGGACGCCGCCATCCGCCAGCTTTTGGCGGAAGCGGGATATCCCGTTCAGGGCGCGGCAAAGCTGGTGCAGGCCGCCGGAGTAGGTTACGACCAGACTCCCGAATCCTACTTGGGCACAGACCGGCTGGAACGTTTTGCCTCCCCTGAAAAACCAAAAAACGGACTTCAAACCTATTCTCTGCCGGTATCACTTGCCAACCACCATATCGCTTACCAGGGCACCTGGACGCTCAGTGATGAAGCCGCCAAACCCGCTCAGGGATCGGCTTTAGAAATTCAGTTCACCGCGGATAAAGTTTATTTGGTCATCGGGCCAGGCAAAAAGGGCGACACGGTTTCGCTTTTCCTGGATGGAAAAGTTATCGACGCGGGATCAGGCTCCGATGCGGCTAATGGAAAAGTGATTCTGGACGAACACCGTCTTTATAATTTGGTGGATTTCAAAGGAACCCCCGGTTCGCACCGCCTTCGCATCCAATTCAACAACACCAAAACTTCCGTCTACGCCTTTACTTTCGGCTGATGCGGTCACAGCAGCATCAAGAGGAACAAGCCATGAACGAAGATATAAGAGTTTCCGAAATTCAAGCCAGTCTTATTCTGGCCCAGGACCGAAAATATACCCGAATTGCTGACGATTACATCGCGGCGCTCAATACCCGTAACCTTCAAGCGATCACCAAAAACCTGCATCCCGATCTTCAGGTCGTTGGTCCGGCGGGCGAGGTGCATAACCGGGACAGCTTTTTGGAAACTTACCGGAAAGTGTTTCAACATTTAGAGAAGGTGGATGTAACGGTTCAGTCCCGGTTGAATAATCAAAGCACTTCCATTTTCAACATGGTATTCCCCGCGGGCCCGGTCAAAACCACCATGGTAATGACTCATGACGAGGAGGAAGGCCTCATCAAAAAAATCGAGATGATCTACGACACCTCGATGCTGCGGAATTATTTAAACCTTAGAAAACAATAAAGAACCCTCCCGCATCTTCCCTTCGTGAGTCCTTATTCTTACTCCGGCTCATCCCTCACAATCGGTTCTTCTACCGTATCGTCCACCATCGAATGGATTTCTAACTCAAACCACTTGTCAAAGGTCTCTTCATCCCGATTCACCGGCCAATAATTCTCGTCGGTTTCCCAATCGTCCAAAGCGTCCTCGAAAACATCCATTTTCAACGGACGGATGTCTTCTGCGGCTTCCTCAAGGGATTCGCAATCCGGAATCAACAGCACTTCGCAGTCCGCGTTAATTTCTGCCAGAGTAAAAACATGTCCCTTTTCCTCCTGGGCTTTAGGAGTCGAGTTGACCCAGTCCACATAAGGTTGTTTGGCCTTGATGACTACCGCGTTGCGATTGATGTACATGATATTCCTGTCCTGAACCTGGATGCCGTCAACTATCTCGCATAGTTTAAGGGCAAACCCGTGAAAAAGAGATCAGGATTACAACGAGGAAAAAGCCCCGCTCAACCCTATGGGTAACCCCATTCCTTTGGTTCATTCTCCGGTAACCTTTTCGCTAACCACAAATCAAGAGCTCGAGTATCCTTTTGGCCCTTTCTTTTTTTTAAAACCAAAAAAAATAGAGGTCCAGGGACTGTTGAGCATGAAAATCCGGTGCTATATTGGAATTCTACTCAGTCGGTTAAAGAGGCCCCATGGAAGACCCAACTAACCCCGACCAAAAGAGCTTTCTCAAGTCAGCCCAAACGTATTTTCGGGAAGGTCTGTGGGACAAAGCGTTTGTTGAATATCAAAAAATTCTAGCCATCAACCCCGCGGACACGAACACCCTGATCATCGTGGGTGATATTTACGCAAAAAAAAGATCCCATGAGCTGGCTTACGAAACTTACCTGAAAGCTGCTTCCAACTTCATTACCCAGGGACAGATCGATCAGACCATTCCAGTTTATAAAAAAATAATCGCGCTGGAGGTTTCGAAACTCCCTGTCGATATCCGGATGAACATGAGTTTTTTTCAAAATTACGTCAAAATCGACGAGACGTTAAAAAATCAAGGTATCGAAGCCGCCATGGAGCCGCTGGGCAGACTTTTAAAACTTCGGCCGAATGATCCTTACGCGCGGGCCCTGCTGAAAGATCTCGGCGTAAAACTGGAACAAAACACCTCAACTCAATCATTTCAAGCCTTGGGCGACGCTTTTTTGAAAAACGGGATTTTGGACATGGCTCAGACGATTTATAAAAAAATGGCGGACATGGATCCTAAAAACGTGCCTGTCCAGTCGAACCTGGCCAAAATTTACCGCAAACAAGGTTTTGAAAGTGCCGCGAAAAAGGTGTACCTGCATCTGGCGGAACTGGCCCTGACCGAAAATGATCTGACCGGCGCCTTTGATTTCGCGCAAAAAGCCATCGAGCTGAAGAGCGTGGAAGCTGTTTATATTTTGGGATTAATTGATTTAAAAAATAAAAAATGGCCCGAAGCCAAACTGGAGTTCGAGAGCCTGCTCCGGATCAAAGTTAACCATCTGGGCGCGCTGATTCATTTGGGAAAAACTTTCGCTTTGTTGGGCCAGCCGGAAAAAGCCGCGGAAAATTTTCAAAAAGCTTTGAAAGCGGATAAGGACAGTCTTCAGGCTCAGGAAGCCTGGGTTGAGTTTTGTTTTCTGGACGGCGACAAAGAATTGTCCCTTCCCTATTTGACGGCATTGCTGAATAAAGCGGTCGCGGATATTAACCTGGAACAAACGGCCAAGTTTTCCAGAATGATGATCCAATTGAAGCCCGCTCTGGTTCCGCCTCAGCTCCAGTTAATCGAAGCGCTTCAAGCGCTCGGCGATTTCAAAGGCGCGGCCGAAGCCTGCCAGGCGTTGGCCCTGGTTTACGAACAACAAGAGCAATGGAACGAGGCGGTTCAATGTTTGGAAAAGGCGCTCAATCTAAATCCCGCCAACTCGGAAGTTTTGAAAAAATCCTTGGCGGACATCATCGAAAAAGCTCCTTCACTTCAAGCTTTAACTCAGCCTCCCCCGGCTTCGGCAAATGTGATTGAGGTGACCATCGAAGTTCCGGATAATTCGGATGCGGATGTTGTCCGTTTCGCGGAAATAACCGAAGAAGAATCGGTTGAATCCCAGCCATTGCCTGAACCGCCGATATCAAATGGAGTTGAGGCCCAAATGTCCACGGCCGGTTTGTGTATACAACATGGCCTGCTGAAAGCTGCCATTCATATTTATCAGCAGATTTTACAGGAGAACCCTGAATTGACGGAAATTCGCGCGAAGCTCAACGAAGTCAACGCGGCCTATCTGAAACAATGGATGCAGTCGAAAGATAATTTCCCTTCTTGAGTTCAGATCGCTCAGCGGGCAATTGTCTCCGCAATCACCGTGTTTGTTTAAAATCATCCCTGTCCCGCCCGAAACAATAGCCGCTTAAATAAAATTAAACCGCCGCGGGGGTGGTTGTCGCCGTAACCGTGCCGGTCATAGTAGCGGTCAGAGCGGACGTCTTCTTCCGTTTGCGTTTGCGGATGCTCCCGCCGGGGGTAAGGCTTGGGGTTAAAACCGGCGTGTTGGTGACAATCGTAATTGTTCCAGTCGGTGTGTCTGTGGGTGTATCGCTCATCGTGATGGTCCCCGTGGCCGTGTTGGCAGCGGTCGTGGTAAGGGTTCCGGTTGAAGTGGCGCTCACCGTACCCAAAACCGTCGTGGTGACACTGGGAGTGAGGGTTACACCGGTGGGCGTCGTTCCATTCGGTGTCACACTGCCCGCTGACAAAGAACTGGACACATCCGTACCTGGCCCAAAGGGCGCCGCCGGAGCCGAGGTTCCCCCGCAGGAAAGACTGATGAATAAACAGGGCGCGAGAACCAGAACGGCCATGAGAATTACTTGTAATGAAGACTTACTCACGTCACCCCCGGCTTGAAGAATTCAAATCAGTATAAACCGGATCCTGGTGTAAACCAATTTCGATAAAATTCAAACTGATCGGTCTCTCATGAGGCGACCATCGGGGTTTAGGGATTGCTGGTGGGAGTTATCACTACCGGCACAGGAACGGCCGTAGGCGTGAACACGACAGTGACTGCTCTTGAGTCCGTGGGCGTCGCTGCCGGGTCAAAATGTTCTCGCGGCAGATAATCCGCTCCATCCAGCTCCATCGTTAGAATTTTGATGGGAACTTCCTTCGTGGTAAGGTCCAAAAGGTAATCCTGACGGGTAATCACCCGTCCCGAAACCGCCATCACATCCCCTCTTTGGGGCGTGGTTTTAAAATAATTGTACAGAAGATCAATCCTGATCCTGACGTAATAACTGCTCTTCGCAAAAGGCGTCAATCCGGCGATGATATATTTCTTATCGGCTTTGGGGTCATTCCCGTCGGGGATCGCGCGGAAAACATAAAGCTTCCAAACGACGTGGTTCGCCGGATCAATCGCATTCGTTTCCCAAAAACTTTGGTATTGTCCAATCGCCTGATCCGTCGGCGCTGGTTGCAGGGGGTCTGCCAGTGCGGGAACCGCCAAGACCATTGAAATCAAAACAAAAAATATTTTTTTCATGTTGTTCTCCTTTTATAAATCATCTTTAAGGATAACGATTCCCCCGAAAGAAAATCATGACAGTCGTCATATTTGACCCTCTTAAAATGCCGCGAAGGTAAGACCCATTTTGACGGGAATGAATAAGGTGGGATTTTCGGAAAGCGGCAGCGCGACTGAAACCGGGGTGAAATCCATATCCAGACGGGTCTGCAAATAAACCACCAAACCCTGTTCCAGAGCGAATGAAATTCCAAAACCAGGCGATAGCAATAAATTGACATCATTGTTGGCCGGCACCGAAGAACCGACCGCAATGGAATAACTATTTAACGCGAATCCCGCCCCCAGCAAAAGATAGGGTCTGATCCAGCCTGACCCGATGTTGTAACGTAAGAGAATCATCATCGGGGTATAAGTCCATCCCCCCGCGGTTTCCCCTGTTGAATTTTGTCCCGCGTAGAAATAGCCCAGATCAGCGGCCAGACTGAAATCACGGTCAAACCGGTAACCCATTAACACGTCACCGCCCAGACCAATTCCATAATCCCGAGATACTTCCGCGCTGGCCGGAATCACCGCGCCGCCATCCACCTGCTCAAACCACTTTTGCGGCGGCAATAACTCCTGGCACCAGACCTGGCCGCCAATTAAAAACAGCGGCACTAAAATCCAAAATATGTTTTTCATTTCCGGGCCTCCGTGAAAAGGGTGGTGGCAAAGGGGTCTGCCACCAGTTTACACTTAACCCGCCGTTAATCATTTTTCATTAAGCTTAAAACGCAAAGGATTAGCCGGTTTTTTTATTAGTTCAGGTAGTCCCTTAACAGACGGCTGCGGGAAGGGTGCATCAATTTTCGCAAAGCCTTGGCTTCAATCTGCCTGACGCGCTCACGGGTGACCTGGTAAACATTTCCCACTTCTTCCAGCGTGTGGGCCGAACCGTCCTTCAAACCAAACCGCAGGCGCAGCACATCGGCCTCTCGCTCCTTCAGCGTCTCCAGCACCTTGCCGATACGCTCCTGAAGCAGGGTGAAAGACGCGGCGTCATCCGGGCTCACCGCGTCTTTGTCCGCGATAAAATCACCCAGGTGGCTGTCCTGCTCCTCGCCGATGGGCGTTTCCAGAGAAATAGGATTCTGGGCGATTTTGAGGATAGCCCTTACCTTTTCCACCGGAAGCTGCATTTCCTTGGCGATATCATCCGCCGTAGGTTCGTGTCCCAGCTTCTGCACTAAAGCGCGGGAAGTCATGAGGGACTTGTTGATCACCTCATGCATGTGAACCGGTATACGGATCGTCCGGCTCATATCCGCGATAGCGCGGGTAATGGACTGGCGGATCCACCAGGTCGCGTAAGTTGAAAATTTATAGCCCCGGCGGTACTCGAACTTCTCCACCCCGCGCATCAGCCCCAGATTGCCTTCCTGAATCAGATCCAGAAACGGCAGGCCCCGGTTGGTGTATTTTTTGGCGATCGAAATTACCAGCCTTAAATTGGCTTCCGCCAGTTCGGTGCGGGCCAGATAGGCTTCCCTCTCCCCGCTGCGGATAGCCCGCATCATGACCTTAATATTGGCCCGCTTGGTCTGTGTTTCCTTCTCAATGCGCTTAATCTCCCGGCGCGCGTTGTTCCAGTGGACGCAGGCGTTCATAAAGTCATCGCCCTTCAAGGCGCTGTGTTTCTCCAGCAGTTTAACGTCATGCGGCTTGGGGTTTTCCACCAGTCCGGGAATCCTGAGGTAGGACGCGGGCGGCAGTTGAAGCCATTTTTCCTGTAGATGCATCACGTGGTCCTGCTGTTCAAAAGCCTCGCCCTGTTCTCGAAGCGCGCCCGTGATTTTTTCTTTGGTCTTCTTGTGAAACTGGCAGTCTTTCACCAGCCAGATCAGGTCAATCAGTCTGGCGTCCAGTTCCTCGGTCAGAATTTTTCTTTTTTCAGGCTTGTGGGATTTAAGCCCCACCTGGTGTTGAAGCGCTTTAATTTTCCGTTCCAAAACTTTTAGCTTCGAGTAATTTTTCGCCAGCTGGGCCAGTATCTTTTCTTCCGGCGGTCCGTTCGGCAGGTCGTCATATTGATCCAGGTTGAGCGTCTCTTTGATGGTTTTCTTTTTCTTCAGAATGTCCGTAAAAATTTCATGCAGTTTCTCAAACCCCAGGCTGGAACCCAGCACCGCTTTGTCCGCCTTAAAGTCACCGGCCTCCATACGCTTGGCAATCGCCACTTCTTCCTCACGCGTCAAAAGCGATATCCGCCCCATCTGATGCAGATACATTTTCACCGGGTCGCCCACACGGGTTTCCGCGCCAGCTGTCTCCAGCGCCTTCTCAAAATCTTCTTTCCCGTCCTCCAGATCATCGTCGACGCTGGCCGCATCCGGCAAAACCGTTTCGGTTTCTTTCTGCTCATCCGGTATGGCCGCTTCTTTTTCCTCGCGGTCCACCAGTTTGATGTCGTTCTCACCCAGCATGAACAGGATGTTGTCAATTTCTTCCGAGGACAGCACTTCATTCGGCAGGATATCATTCACCTCTTTATGGGTGATGTATCCTTTTTCTTTTCCCGCTTCGAGAATAAGGTTCTTGTGATCCGGTACTGATCGCTTCATGGACACTCCGCTTTTTTTAGGGTTTAACACAAAAATTTTATTGAAGGCGATCTTGCCTCCAACTGTTCCTCGATAAAGACAGGCTATATATTGGTTTAAATCATCCTATTGAAAGGCCTAACTTCGTCAGTCCAGAGAGGCCAAAAACTCACAACGGAGCCTTACTACCATGGGAAATCAAAGCTTTGTCAGACTCGATTGAACGAATGATACTACTGTAATACCGGTCATAAGTGGAAATTATCATTCTGAGAATTTCACAACCGATGGTAATGATCTACGACGTTACGGTACAAAAATCCAGTGGAACTTGAGAACAAAACGACGATACCCATTCATCGACAAAACATTGAAAACCCCCTTATTTTCTTTATATTTGGCCTTCACGCTCCCCTGCCCATGGGGAAACCGGATGGGGTTGGGGCGGAGTTATCTTCGGTTGGGGCGCATTGCCCGGGATTGGCCGGATCCGCAGTATCGCCGTCTTACAGATGAGTGGGACACGAAAAAAGCGGTCACTTCCCTGCCATCTCCCGCCAATGGGATTTCCTCACCAGAAAATCCCATTCAAATATCAAAACCAGTCCGCGAAAAGCGGCGATGACGATTAGAAAAAGCGCGCCGTTAAATACCGCTAAACCTGCCATGGGGTTCGGCATCACTTCCTTCTTGTTTTTCCTACCCTATAAGCATTTGCAGGTTGTACCCAATCCTTTTTTGATGTTGATCCGCGTCATTCTTCGAATCCCCGGCCCTCTTTAAAATAATAACTAAAGGGACCTTATTCAGGCCCACAATTATGAAAGAGGTGAATAAAAATGAAAAAAACCAAAATGGTGGCCAAGAAAACCTGCGCCGATTGCGGGAAAAAAGCGGCGGTCAGTTCGGGAAAAATGACCGACGGTAAGTTTTATTGCAGCGGCTGCAAGTAATCCAGTTGAGTGAAAGAGGAGAGGCTTTTAACCTGACAGGCATGGTCTTTTTTCGTTAATAGTCCGCAAAAGTTTCCAAACCCGAAAAAAAACACCAGGCCTGCGGTATGAGGCTTCTCCTTTTTTTATTGAGATGATTGAATAACCCCGGTTCCCTATCCCCCGTGCCGGACAAACCCCGGATAAAATAATGAAAACCTAACCCCAATGGTTTTCATTGCCTGTAAAATAAGAAAAACAAAACCGAAGCCTTTTATGAAATTTCTATTTTTAGTCTGCCGCGACAGCGCCTTTCGGCCCACCGAAACACTAGGAGCCGAAACCGATCAATGATGGATGGAGGAAATGGATAAAAGAAAAGTCAGGGTCACCGGCGACCGGCTGGTCATGCCCCAGGACGTGGTTTCGGTTAAAATCCGAAATGGAAAAACCGAGCTAACCTCAGGGCCCTTCGCCAAAACCGAAACCCAAATTGCGGGCTTTGATTTAATTCACTGTGTCAGTAAAGAAGAAGCAATTCAAATCGCCCTCAAACATCCCATGGCCAAACTGGGCACCTGTGCCGAACCTCCAAGGTGAGGCACACGCCTTGGTTGTATCCATTTCACAAAAATAAGAACTGGGCACTATTGAAGTCCGACAGTTCTGGGCAGAATAGCGAAAACGCCGAAAATCCGGTTCACTTCACCACAAAAACAACCCGTGATTTTCCAAAATTCGCGTTCCAGCTCTTCTCCACATCCGCCAGAGGAACAGCCGTTGTTTCAATTTTTAACTTTCCGGGAATAACGGCCTGTATCGCGTCATTCGCCGAACTCAGTAATTCTTTCAAGGGAATACTGGATATTCCGCTGCCCATGAGCGTTATCGACGACGAACGAAGGTCCGCGCTGGGAAGCGTAATCGTCGGTGCGCTCATCGAGCCAATTTGAACAAACCGGATCGGTACCCCTTCTTTTCCCGCCTTGGCCCCGGCCGCGATCATCCGCTCGGCGCTGGCTCCCCACAGATAATCCAAAACCACATCAATTCCCTGGCTGAATTGTTCCTTTAAGGCCTCCTCAAACGAGTCGCCGCTGTCACCCAGCGGGATGGTCACATCCACCCCCTCGTTTTTAATCTTTTGAAGTGTGGCGGCATCCCGGCCCGTGGCGATCACTTTCTCGGCGCCCAAATACTTGGCAATCTGAACCGCCAGTTGGCCCGCGCTTCCCGTGGCGCCGTTGATCAAAACCGTTTCACCCGCTTTAAAAGCCGCCCGTTTCATCAGCGCCCCCATCGAAGACATTCCCGGGTTGGCAATCCCTGCCACGGTCACGTCATCAACACCCTCCGGAACAGGAAAACAATTTTCAGCCGCAACCAAAACCTTTTCCGCCATCGCCCCAAAAGGCGCTGGGGGCAAAGCAAAATAAACCCGTCGTCCGCCCGCCGTGCGGCCCACGCCGTCCACCCCGACGACCAGGGGAAAGGCGCCGGAAGAACTGTAATGCTCACCGGACGCCCGGGATTTAGTAAGGTTCGAAAGTGCCGCCGCCGTAACCGTAATCAGTTCATACCCCGCTTGAACGGTTGGTTCTTTAAAATCCCCATAAACCGGAATCTGGTTCGGCCCCGTCACGATGGCTGCTTTCATGGTCTTCTCCTTTTCGTTTTCATCCTCAAAAAGCATATCAAATGCCAATCCTAATTACTCGCGGCGGCATAACGCCTCAACCTTTTTTTCCCAAAACTGGGCGGTGTAGGCCCGGGTAAAAAAACGGGGCATAAAAGCCATCACCTGATTGTTAAAAGCGCCTGGGATCACAAAACACCGTCCTGCTTCCAAAGCCTTCAGGGACGATTGAACCACTTCCACCGGCGTCGCCAAATGTACTTTTTTGGGCTATTACCTTTTGTAACCAGTTTAAACGGTGGGATGAACGTTGCTGGACGCGTGGCCCTTTCGATTCACTCACTTATCAAAATGAATCACAGAACTATCGTTTTGATCGCGCGGTTCCCGGGCGAAACCGCAAAATTCTTCCAAACGGTTTAAAACAGGTATTTTTCACCTCCGGTGTTCAATCCTACGCTGAAGTGAAAGGGCATACTCCTTGCTTTAATTCGTCTCCTCATCCGCATGGAACTGTGTGGAATTCAAATCAAAATTTTAGGGAGGATTTTTTCATGTTGAAGAAAGCATTTCTAGTCATTGCTGTTATTGCCGCGGGAAGCATGGGTTCGGTCTCTGCCCAGGACGCTACACCGGTTGCCGCGAAACACATTGCCGCGGGGAAATTGACGCACATGAGAATTTTCTACCTCAAGGACCGCATTCAAAATCAACGCGAACGGATTGATGCCGGTTTAACCGCCGGTACGCTGACAGCCGCTCAAGCCGAAGCCTGCCGCGTGCTTCTGGATGCCGCGGAAAATAGCATGAAAGCGGATCATGCGGCCTATCCGAATAAATTAATGACGAAGGACACTTATGAAAATTACAACGCGCAGCTGGATAGAAATTCCGTCCTGATTAAAGAGGAGAAACGGTATTTCTACTACTACGGCCCTTACGCGGATCAAAGCCCGAACTACGCTTATTACTATGACGTTTACCCGGTCGCGGTCGCGCCGACTGCCGCCTTTTCCGGACTGGAAAAGTCAAACCCCGGAATGTTTGAGCTAAAAGACCGCGTCGCGGGTCAACGCACCCGTATTCAAATGGATATCACCGCGAATACGTTAACCGGCGGTCAGGCGAAGAATTGTGACGCGGTTTTAGATTCCGCCGAGAGCCAGATAAAAACTGATTTTACGGCGAATGGCCGTCATCGGTTGACGAAAGATCAGTATGTCAGCCTCAACACGACGCTCGATGCCAACGCGGCTTTTATTCAAGAAAACAGACAGTATTACTACTATTACAACAACGCCGAATAAACGGAAGAAGGGGCGCCCCACAAGGGCGTCCTTCCCTTGATTTCTCTCCCCATTTTCCCTGTCCCCGGAAAAAAGCCACCTTTTTTTTAAACGGCTTGTTCATAACCCTGTCCTTAAATTTATTTTAGTCCGGTTTTTTTACGCCCATCCCCGGCTATTCAAAAGGCGTCCCTCATTTCACCCACAACGATTCATCCTTTACTGCCGGCTCAGAATTCCTGGGACAGCTCGACAAACAGTCCCCGGCGCGGCCCATACTGGGGCGCGAATTCGCCGATACCGTCTCCGGCGCGGAGCAGGTAGACGGTGTCGAAAACATTGATGGCGCTCAGGCGCAGGGTCAGCGGTTTCTGGTTATGCCAGGCGTCGATAGACCAGGCCAGAGCGGCATTGAACTGGGTATAGGCGGGAGAGTTTTGCTGATTGGCGAAACCCGCGGCAAGACCGCTGCCGTAGATGCCGTCCACGCTGGCGAGCAGACCTCCCCAGCGGTACGAAGTGCCAAACGACGAGGTGAATTGCTGGGAATCGGAGGACGGCACATAATTGTTGGCGACATAGGCGAATTCCACCGGATCATCGACGACATATTCATTCGAGACCACATTGGTGACCATGGTGATTTCGTCCGACAGATTGGCGTAGGCGCGCAAGCCCCCCGCTTCATAATTGACCTTGAATTCCAGGCCCTGACTGTAGCCGCTGGCGTAATTGTATTGGTCCAGGATGACCGCGGAACCGAACTGCCCGTCGTCGAGAGTATCAGTCGAGTATTTGTAATAGGCATCCAGGCCGGCCGAGAGACCGGGCAGGAGCTTTTGGTCCACACCGACATCCAGATACCATGCCCGTTCCGGCTGGACCGGGTCTTCCGCCCCGATCACCGGCTGTTGGGTGGTATTTTGGAAAAGCGCGAGGTTGTTCGGCGTGGATTGGGCCTGCATGGGCGGAGTGAAATAATCCGCTACACCGGCGTGAAAAGTCGTGTCCGTACTGGGCTTGTAGATCAGCGCGAGGCGCGGACTGAGCTGGTTGGCGGTGACGAATTCGTCCATCAGATCAAAACGCAGACCGGCGTTCAAGGTCAGGTTCGGAAGCATCAGCCACTCATCCTGAATGTATCCTCCCGCGATCCAGCCGAGCTCCGCCGTATCGTCATTAATTGTCTCGGGTGTGGGCTCTGGATCTCCACTGGCATCCAGGGGGAGGACAGTGGATTGGTCGTACACCTGCGTGTTCTCCACGCTGAACAGGACCCCGGCGCGCAAAGTGTGCGTGTTGCTCAGGCGGTCCGAAGCGTCAAACTGAAATCCGCCAAGCAGGCTTTGGCGCGTGACATCGGAGGCCACATCGTTGAAAGCTAGGTCGTTGTAGACGTCCGGCACAAAATGGATGGCGGCGTAGCGTGTAAAAGCCGAAAACTGCGTGTCGAGATTGTCATTGTGGGTCTGCAGCGCGAGAACGCCGAAATAAAACTGGTCGGTTTCGTTCTCATCGATCTGCGTGGAATCCAGTTCGCTGGGGCCGTAATCTCCCATGGGCTCCTGGCCCGCGATATCCGGAATCTGGAACTGACCGACAAAGGCGCCGGCCATATAGGTAAGGCGGCTGTTATCCCCAAAGAGCGTCGATCCGTAGCCAAAAAACCGTCCCTGGGTCGTGTTGTCGTGGATCGGATTCTCGGTCGGCATGCTGTTTTCCAAACCCTGCCCGCTCTCCAGATACTTGCCGGTCAAATAATACTGCGTCTGGCCGACCCCGCCGCCGTACTCTAGACTCGCGCTGCCCGTGTCCCATGTGCCGCCATTGAGATCAAGCGTTCCGCCCGAATCCGATTCGGTTTTCGTGGTGATATCCACAACGCCCGCGGTGCGCAGCCCGTATTGGGCCGGCAGAGCGCCGTCGAGGAGATTCATACTGCTGATAAATCCGGTTCCCAGAATGGGGCCCAGCGCCGAAACGCCGTCCGGAAGCTGGATGCCGTTGACGCGGTACTGGACATTGGCGTATTCGTTGCGGATGTGAAAATCAGGATTGCTGATGGCCGAATCGTACGATACACCCGGGGCCTGCAGAAGCACTTTGTCGATGGGCGTATCACCGCCCTGGGGCAGCGCCTGAAGGGCCTGCTGGTCCATGTTATAAGCGGTGGCGCCGAGCGGGGGGAGGATGTCTTTTTCACGTGCCTCGTCGAGCTGTTGATTTTTTTGTGTGAGCTCCGCGGACATTCCCGTAACGGTCAATTCCGGCATGGTGACGGTGGTTCCCTCTGTCACCGGACTGGATGAGGCGGCCGGCGTATTGGAGGAAGCGTCCGGCGCGCCGCTTTTATTGGCGTCATCTGCCATGACTACCCAGGGCAGCGCCAAAAAAGTTACGGTAACCATCGCGTTCCTTAACCAAAGTTTCAGGAACTCCCGGATTTTATCAGTACTTCTCAAACCCGTCCGACCCGATGCCATTTCAGCTGCGGTTTCCTGTTTCATCATTTTTTCCCTTTTAAAATTTAAAATTACCGAACGTCCTTCAACTGAAACCGGACCGGAATATTGACGCTGGTGGAAATGGGAATACCCGCGATTTGCGCCGGTTTAAACCGCCAGCCTTTCACCGCTTCCTGCGCCGATTCATCCAAATCGGAAAAACCCGAACTCTTCACCAGCGACACCAGGGACACATTGCCTTGCGCGTCCACTTCAGCGTGAATCAGAACAACGCCTTCTTCTTTAAGCCGCCGGGCCTCCAGCGAATAAACCGGAGGCGGATTGCGGTAATAAGCGGGCATTTCGGAAACCGATCCGGAAACCTTGCCGCCAATACCGGTTGGAATAACCGGAGTGGATGTGGGTTTCGACTTTTTATGGTGTTCCGCCAGATCGCTGTCCGAAGCCGCGTCCAGCTCAACCGTGTCCTCAACCGGCGTGGGAACCACCCTGGGATTTCCCCCTCCTGCCACCGCTCCCGCCATTCCATATTCGGCTTTTTGGGTCATCACCCAAGTGCCGCCTAATAAAACCACCGCGTGCAGCAAAACCGCCAATCCCGCGCTGAGCTTCCAGCGGGTCTCGTTACCGCTATTTTCAAAGTATTCGCGGATGCCCATCCGCCTGCTACTTCTGAGCCGTAGTGGTTCGAATGGCGGTATGTTTGATTCCGGCCTGGCGGATGGCGTCCAAAACCAGTACCACCGATCCAAAATCAGCTTTTTTATCGCCATGGATAAAAACTTTCGCGTCGCCGTCCGAATCCGACAGGGCTTTTAACCTTACGGGCAATTCATCCATTGTCGTCTCGTCTTTGTTCCAGTAAATTTTTTCATCTTTCGTAATCGTAATGGCCACCGGCGCTTTCGAGCTGTCGGATTTCGCCGAATGGGCCGAAGGCAGGCTGACTGGAACTGAAACATTTTTAATCATCGAAAGGGAAACCATAATGAAAGTCGCTAGAAGGAAAAACATGATGTCGATGAGGGGAATAATTTCGATGCGGGCGCGTCTTCTTGCCTGAGGATTGGGAATCTTCATCTTATTTTTTATCCTCGCGAAGCATCAACTCGACCTGAGTACCCGTGTCTTCCAGTTCGCGCCGCGCCTGTTCGAGCCGGGCGTTTAAATAATTAAACGGAATCAAAGCGGTCACGGCAATCACCAGACCAAAAGCCGTCGCGATCAGGGCCTGGGCGATACCGCCCGTCAAAACAGTCGGAGCTTCCAGGTCTTGATCGCCCAGCAGGCCGAAAGAATGAATCAGCCCCGTTACGGTTCCCAGCAGGCCCAGGAGAGGGGCCAGGGTAATCACCGTATCCAACACGGACAATCCACGGCTAAAACGGCTTAACTCACGGTTCGAAGCCTGTAAAAAAGCGTTGGAGAAGGATACCTGCCGGTGTTCCAAAGCGTAGTTCAGAACCCGAACCACATAATCGGTAGACTTCACCCCTACCGCTTTCGCATCGGTTTCATTCTTTTTCTCAAGACTCCCGAAAAAAGATTCCACATCGCCAAGATTTCGAAGTTTGGCTTCATTCCAGATGAACCAAAGCCGTTCCAAAACCACTGTTAATGTCACCATGGAAACGATCAACAGGGGCCACATGACGGGACCGCCTTTTAAAAACAATTGAATCACTTTGAACTCCTCCGGATGAATGACTTTAAAGAGCGCGTTTAGTTGAAATCGCCTCTCAATTGATAACGATTATCAATAAAAGTTTTTAGAATGCAAGTCTTTTTCAAAAAAATTAAAATCGTTGATTTAGGTTGAGGGATCGATCCAGGGAAACTAGTATTGAAACCCGAGGTGAACCATGAGTTCTAAGCAGAAGTTTATTCTTATATGTCTGACCCTGTTCTTCACGTTTTTCCTGATTACGGGGAGAATCCCCACCAATTACGGCAGCGCTATCGGCCGCGACAGCGATCCGGGCAGCTATTGGCTGATCATGCTCATCTTCGCGGGGATCATCCTGATGATCCTTTACCGGTTTTTAATCACCTGGTCCAAAAACATAAAACTGAAATAATTTAAACCGCTCCACTTACCCCCGCGGGCAAAGCCGGTTGAAACGGTGACAGGAAAAACATGAAAAAAACCATTTTCACTTTTATCTTTCTGTCCGCCTTGGCGTTATCCGCTTCCCTTTTATGGAGCGATACCATCAGCACCTGCGCCCCCCAGCAAAATGTGAGGGTCGGGCCCTATATCACCCAAACTGATTTTTGGAACCAGGGCAAATGCCCCGGCACCCAATGCGTGGACATCGACGACCAGACCGGTTCTTTTACCGTGACCCAAAACACGCCCATCTGCCCGGATGTTTCCAGCTACCCATCCATGGTCTATGGCAGGGCCTGGGGACAAAATTCCGCCCAGAGCGCCTTGCCGGCCCTGCTCAACTCCCTGGCCTCTGTCACCAGTTCCTGGAATTTTACGCCCGCCTATACCGGAAGCTGGGACGCGGCTTATGACATCTGGGTCTGCCCGGATAATAGCTGCGGCAGTTCGGGTTTCAACGGCGGGGCCGAACTGATGATCTGGATGGATTATTACAACACCACCGGCTGGAAAGTCGACATGGGCCCGGTGACCCTCAGCGGAAAAGCCTGGGAAGTCTGGCAGACCGACATGGGCGGCGGCTCGAACAACTGGAAATATGTCGCCTACCTGTCCCAGACTCCGGTAACTTCCGTGAACAATTTGGAGCTTAATGATTTTCTAAAAGACTCCATCGCCCGAGGCTATCTCAAACCCGACTGGTACCTTTACGCCGTGGAAGCAGGCAACGAAATGCGCAAAGATGGCGTGCCCTTTACCAGCCACAGTTTTTCGGTTTCGGTGAATCCCTCTGTCAGCACCAAGACCACCTATGGCGATGCCGCACACCCAGGAACACCCACCCCGGCCCAGCCAACACCGGTCAGCGCGGATAACGTGATTCAGAATTTTTTATCGCAAAATCCGCAGGCGGGAAAGACTTTCACCGATGCGATCGGATCCTCTTTGGTCTATCTGGTAAAAGACAATCCCAATCAGCCCGGCTCTAAATTTCTAGCCATTCATTTTGACGAAAAACCCGGCGGCTATTGTGGAGTGACTTACCCCACCGAATATCAGGATTGGACCAGCGCGAAAGCGGTTCGTTTTTTAATTTACTCAAAGGTTCCGGTGGTTATGGGCTTTGCCTTCAAGGATAAAAATAACAACCAGTACAGTGCCGACGCGCCAAACACTAAAGGCACAGGCTGGGAAACCATTCAAATCCCCGTGGATTCTTTTAAGCTCGATTCCACTTACACACCCGCCGACGCGGTCAAAGGCGCGCCTTTGGATTTAAGCTCCGTCAAAAGTTTTAGCCTACAGCCCAAAACCGCAGTTCAAACCACTGTGGGGATCGACAGCTTAGTGGTAGTGAAATAGAAGAACACCCAAAACAAAACTAATTTAACCACCAAGGCACCAAGGGCACCAAGAAATCTTTAATATTTAAACCAAGTTTTTTCATCTTCCCTTGGTGCCCTTGGTGTGCCGCCCGTCAATAAAAAATATTGAGGGCGGTACTACCCCGAATGATTCACTTGCGAATCATGAACCAGGGGTGCCTTGATGGTTAAAAATGTTGAATGCCTTATCAGTTTTTAACTGGCGGCGCGGTTTGCTGGGCGGGAGCGTTTCCGCCGTAATAACCAGGCCCGTCGCAATAGGGGCGGTGCCAGAAGTGGCAGACCGCGAAGATGGCAGCGGCGATAAACAAACACTTTAAAAAGCCAAACCGGTGGCACCTGCCGCCATGGCAGCCCCCGCCGTACCATCCGCCGCGAAAGCGCCCGCCCCAGCCTCCCCTTCCAAAATTTTCCTTAAAGAAATCCTTGCGGGTTTCCATACGGAGTTTTTCCTCCGCGATAATGCGTTCTTTTTCCTGCTCATTGAGTTCCATAAACTTCTCCTTAAATTTGAACTGGGAAACA
>Ga0302140_10003530_pt1 | contig 20074 bp, 20 predicted proteins | sample I_Bog_E1_1_FD_202095 | JGI IMG/M metagenome (GOLD analysis project Ga0302140, IMG submission 202095) | Peat permafrost microbial communities from Stordalen Mire near Abisko, Sweden - I_Bog_E1_1 | ecosystem: Environmental > Terrestrial > Soil > Wetlands > Peat | place: Sweden: Abisko, Stordalen... | reverse complement strand
GCTCCAAAACCGGTAAGGATGTTCACCACGTAGTAGACCTCCACTGATTTCTGGAACCCTCCCATCAAACACCCCACCACATTCAGAAATGTACCCAAAATATAGACTGGCCGTCTCCCTATCTTCATTGAAGTCGGTTGGAGGAGTATGCAGCCGATGGCCAGGAAGGCAAAGCACAGAGCTGCGCTAATGTTCAGGTCGTCGACGGTCGTGTTGAGATCGTATTGAAGAGGGACCTAGACCTTATTAGTATTAAAAAGAGAAAAAGTCCATATTGAACATACCCAAACAGGCCCACTCCAGTTGACAGATGCTGACATGAGGACCCCCCATACTATCAACAGCCAGAAATGGTATTCCTTTCGCAGAGGGCTCCAATTGAGAGGGTCATCGGGATCGCTCGTAGGTTGAGGAATCAGCACGACGTCTGCGTTGTTGCCAATCCGATGTTTGAGCCCGGATGTCCCTTGCACTTGAAACAAGTCAGCATAGAACATGGAGGGGAGCTGAGTCTCCAGGCATTGTCGATCCCAACGCGTCCTCCTTATCCTGCTTAGAATGGGACTCACTGTCAACCAGATGCACCGTCCCTGGCACCATCTCAATCCCTTCGCGCACCTCGAAGGCATCCTGGGCTGGCTCTCCAGGGTTATCCATGGCACGCAGCTCGATAACAGGGTCTGCTTTCTGGCCTCGCGACATTCTCAAGGCATTTCGGATCAAGACATTCTCACTTGGTGTTGTTGAAGTCTGCTCGTGGCGGCATGGAGTTTGAGAGGTTTATGTTGGATTTGGCAGAGGAAGGCGCAGAGACAGGCCGTGCAAGGGCTGAGATGCAGCTACGCCCAAGCGGGGCTGCTCATTGGCGCGTATTCGCGCACGGCTGGTGAGAGGCCCGGTCTCGCACGGCATGGACGCCCTCGAAGGAAATCTGCTCGTCTGGGCCTCGAATCGAAACGCGGCAGTGTCGGTCGGGAAGTTTGTGGCTATTTGGGGAGAGCTGACATGTAGATGAAGTGCGCCGTGAGCGATGCGCCCTTCTCCTCTGGGCTTGAGTTTCTCTCACAAAGGACTGAAGTTCAAAGCAGGATCTTCGGTGTCCGATCTGGCCACAGGCAGCTGCTGGATCACCAAGATCTGCGCGATCCTGTTCCTGGATGCGGAGATGGGGCCGGCGTGGAATAATTGCCGCGGCCAAGCCTTTCGGCTAATTGCTTGTTTCGACTTGCTCTCTTTCTTCTTCTCTTCCCTTACGAAACACTTCTTCAATCCATCATCTTTGGTTTGCGTCTTTCATAGATCAACTGACTCAAGCGTGATACTGCATTGGAACATTCAGGAGCTCACATCGTCGCCTTGCAGTACGCGCCTCTCTCAGTCTCAAAGTTCTGAGAGGCAATTTCCTGCCGCCTTCAGCCACTGGTAACGGTCTCAAGACGCTCAAGAAAACTATGTGACTATGTCTGTCGTTTATTCTTTCGAGCCCTCTTGATACATCGAATGAGCCTCCAACGAGGATAAGTGAGATGGCCAATAAGAGGGATGCCTTGCTGTACCTGTTCCACGCCTGGACTGGATATGATGGGGCGAAGACTTCGCAACTAGTCAGGCGAGACGCACTATCAGCAAGCCCAGTTGCATATGCCCTTATCTTAATGCCTCTATTCTCAAGTCATAATCACATCTGGGTCTAGGGACACCAAGTGGGCATCAAAGGAAAAGGATTTTTATCACGTGATATCAAACTGCTCAAGTTCTTAACAGTCTTCGCCCTTCCTCGCTAAATGTCACTTCTTTGGTCGCATTGTTGCACATGCAGTACATTTTGAGTGCCTTCGAATGTATACCGGTCTTCATCCTGGTATTAGCTTTGCTCGACGACAAGAACAAGCTAGATAGCTCAGGCATGTTCTTGAAGACCCGCTTATATCACCATTTCATATTCGTTCCTTGATACCCGAGGGTCGGTTTTCTACTCATATCTGGGGAGTAACAGACTTTAGCGGGTTTAAGACAGTCCTTGGACGTAGCCTCACTCGCCTCACGATCGGGTGCATATTGCCGCCGCCGGATGGTGAATGAGGATCGGGCTGTGCACCTGAGTCATTCGTTGCTCCCACAATACTGCCTTGGCCTTCCCCGCTGAGCAACAAGGAAGAATTCAATTCACGCCCGAGGAAATCTCCTCTATTCTTGCAGCTACTAAAGATCAGGCGTGGAAAGATGTCCTGACGGAGAACACGAAGAAAGTTTTGGAGCAAGGCGCGTTTCGCGCGCCGTGGATGTGGGTTACTAATGGGGAGGGCAAGCAGGGGCCGTTCTTTGGGAGTGATCGGTTTCATTTCTTGTGGCGGTTCTTGGGCGTCCCGTACAGAGATGTGGAGATCATTCCGCGGGGGGAGAAGGCGAAGTTGTGAGTTTTAATGTGGTGTGATACCCAGGTTTAGTGGTGGTTTTATGATTGCTTTGTAGCACTGCTCGGAAATTATTGGTTGCTTCACAAGTGTTTTTACGAAATTCCGGCTTCTTATATTTTGGTCTATTTATTAAATACATTAAGAATATAGTCCAGAGCTTGGGTGTTAGACGACCGTCTCACCAACCTCGGCCTCAAATTTCCCCACTGGTCTCTCTCTATTGTCTCATTAGCATCATTTCCATCTCCATTTTCAAACTCGCTATCCCAGAGAATATTGAGATATTGGGAAAACATACCAGCATCCAACCGTCCATTCTCATACCCCCACCCCAATTCCCCCAAGCTAACTCCACCATCCCTCCCCCAAGCGCCTCAAAAAGCAGCAGCTGTACACGATTCCGCTACAGCACGTTCCCAAACTGATCAATATGCACCCAAAGCACATACCCCGTCCTCATCGCCTCCTCATCAGCCACAAAAAACGATCTCTGATGAACCATCCGTTTACGCTTCCTCTACTCCTAAGAATCATACCCCTCTTCCCTATCCCCCTGCAGCTGCGCTTGCAATTTGCGACTAGACAAGGGCATGATTTCCTTGGGCTGAGGATACAGGGGAGAAGTGAGGTTGCAGTCTATTTCTGTGAGGAGGGGGATGAAATGCTAGGATTGAGGAGGGCAGTTGTGTGGCGAGGAATGAGTAGCGGTCTGTAGAGTCCAGGATGTAGCCTTCGGAGGGGTTGAGGATGTCGTTTGCGGGGATGGAGGACAGGAGCGAGGCCTGGATGTCGTCTGTGCCGGCGTTGTAGCAGGTGCGTAGCCAGATGGGAGTGTAGAACATGTTGAGGCGGCGCTTGTATGGGTTCAGGAGGTCGGGGCCGCGCCGCTCTTGTTTGTGGTGACCATGCAGACGTATGAATGTAGAAAAGAGCATATAAGGGAAGGTTTTGGGATGGATCATAGTCCTAATAAGGATACCACGCGCTTCTATCTGTGGGCAGCAACATGTCACAGCTGAATGAAGAAATAGTAGACACGTCTATAGCCCGCCCGACCAAAACTAGTAATCCATTTCATGAAGCTAGACTCTTTTTAATATCTTGGAGATCCGAGCTAGAGAAACCAAGCTCCTGAGTCAAATATGCGTAGACGCCTGGGTACAACACGTCATTCGTATAGTCCTGATCTTCAATGACCCATTTCTCATTCATCCATTTCAAGACCGCCAGGATAGTCGGGCCTCTGGCGCCGCAAATCTCCTGAAAACCAGGAACTTCAAAGGGTTTGTCGACTCCCTGCTGTGCCATCTGCTGCAAAAGGAGACCTAAGAGATGATCTCGCCTAGGCTCCATCCCGACTCGGGTGAGGACGTAGTCATGAGCGATGATATCGGGGGGAGTATTCACCAGTCCGAGAATCAACGCCGCGAGGATTCCGGTACGGTCCTTTCCAGCTACTAGCCGTCAGTTCGAATTCAAGTTGTGCCATTGCAAAAGCCGAAAATGGGCGGCCCTCCCTCATTCTATCAAGAGAAGGATATGTGGAATGCAGAAGTGGCAGAAAGGCATGACGAACCGCTGCAGTGAAATAATACTCCTCCTTGAGGCTCCTTCAATCTCTCAAAAACAGCTTTTTAAGCTTCCTTGTGCGTAACAAGAATATTCCCATACATCTTTAGGTACCCGTCAACTCCATTATTTGTTGCAAATATAGCTGGATTGATACCCTGAAGCACTTGCTTTGGGGGCTTCTGCGCACTTTCAATCACGATAGGCGCATCTGCACTGCTCGGTATCCAAACTGTCTCGATTCCTTGGATTTCAGGACTGGGAACTTCTGCTCTTTCTTTCCTGTTCCGGAGGTCGAAGACATGGGTAATATTGTAGTCTGAGTGGAGTTGGTAGAGCGAAGCTGGAGGAAGGTGGGAGAGAGCGCCGGAGCGGAAGACGATGTCTGGACGTAGTGTGGGAGATGAAATTCTGCGAAGATTTAGGGTTTGAGGGATCGGGAGAAAGGGGGCCGTGGCGAGGATTTGTGCGACGTGAGATTCTTCGAGAGGCTCCGCCATGGGAACCTCTAACAGCGTGGCGAGGTCGATAGTGTCTGTCATGATGAGTCTGTGCCTCTGAACTATGAGCTTAATGAGCATCTGAGGGAGAAGTTGGAAATATCTTGAAGGATGGCGGCCGACATATATCTCGGGGAATCTTTCTCCCGAGATTTTGTCATCACGGTTAACTGTCTCCTACACGAACTTTTCCTGTGCCTGACGATAAGTCGATGAGTAAGCTCGGGTAGCTAAGTATTGATGCTTTAGAGCAGGAATGTTTTATACAGTAACAACCCTAACATTGGGCCTTGAAAAGACCTTTCATACAACGAGACAGAGAAAAACTTCGAACTCAGTAAGTTACGAGTGCGATAATGACATGATTACTCCTTCCAAGACCACGCCCTACTCCTTTCCCAGACATGAAAGATGAATTACAAAAGATGGGAACCCATTTGGCTATCTCAGTTCAAAGATCTGTGCCGGTTGAGCTGTCTCGTTCTGGAAGGCCATGGCCTCACCATCCATCATTCCATGAATATAACATTCGCCCAAAAATTCATAGCTCCACCAGCCGTCCTCGATTACCTGCTCCTTGTTCTTATAGAGCTTCTTCCTGATCTTCCCCGCGATTTCTTCTTCGTTTTGAGTCCGTGGTTGGTGGATGAGGATAGCAGGATTGTACTCTTCGGTATTTGTGAGGCTCGGTTTTGGAAGCGCAGGCTCTCGCGGTATATGGTCTTGCGCAACTGGTGTCGGTGTAGGAGTCGGATCTTTCGCAGCCGGGAAAGTGCCGTCTTCTCTTCGCTGCAGCTCCTCGAGCTGTTTCAGTGCCAATTTCCATCGACGACCATATCTCCAGCGGCGGCCGTATTTCAAGAAAAGCTCGAATTCTTTCCAATTCGGGAATGGCTCACCCCATTTGTCCTTGGGACTGGTCTTCCTTTCAAAAGTCCCAGCACCGATTCTTGAACCTGAAGAATGACCATCCACGCGGCGTTTCTTGTGCACTCTGGTCTTTCTCTCCAACTCTTCCTCCGCCTCGGCAATTTTCTTGTCTCTCTCCCAGTCTTTTTGCTCTTGCATCATCCTCTGTCGCTCCTTTTGCTTCCAAGCATTGAATTCACGATCCCTCTCCATCAAGGACTGACTCTGTAGGTACTCTCGGTGCGGTGCCCATTGGTCGCTCAAAGCTGCTAACATCTGACAGACAGGCCTCCGAGCTGACAAGCTCGCCCAAATCATGGCGGGAAGCCCCAATTGCGTTTCAACTTTTTTAAGCCTTGCTCTGATAACCATCAAATGCTCCTTTGCTTGTTGTGTTCTCTTTTTTTGTAATGCTTTCTGGATATCTGACGTAGTCATCAGACTTTTCCACTCTTCCCACCAGCTCTCATTGCCGGTCGCCCATGGTATCGCTTTATGCTTGTCGTCCAGTTTTTCATAGGCTTGGCGTTGCTTCTTCTTCTGTTCTTCCATCTTCCAATACTCAGGCTTGAGCCACCACTGTCGACTACTCCACCACGGATTCTTCATGACTTCCACAAGAGACTCGAATGTCTTTTCACCGTGATACTCCTTGAGGGCATCTAGTCGAGACTTTTGTTTCCGATACCACTCTTCATCCTCCATTGAGGCCTGATCCTGCGAAAGCTGAAGAGATTCGAATCTCTTGTAATCTTCGTCGTCCATGAGGAATGACTCCACTTTCGAATCTCCGTGGTCCCTGTCTCTATGTGTATCTCGTATTTCTTTGAGTCGGCAATCCTCCCAGTGCTTGAGCACACGATCCAAGTTGTCCAACCATGCTTTGCGGTCGACAGCATTCATCTGACGCACGCTCACCTTTCTCACTGTTGCGGTAGCTAGTGACTCTTCGGGCACGCAACTCTTTTTCCAATCAGCAAGCCATGCCTCCAGCCATTTCTTGTGGTCGGTAGCATTCATTTGGCCTATGCCCCCATTTCTCCCCGTTGTCGTCGCTTGCGACCCGACAGACAGCCAACTTGTTTCCCACTCAGCGAGCCATGCGATATCCTTAATGTTCACGTCATCCGTGGTATTCGAGTGAAGGATTGACCTGTAATGGGACAAGTCGTCGAAATCGTCACCAAAGACTGTATTCTTCAGATTCACCAATTGCTTCTTCTCCCACTCACTGCACCACTTCTCTTTAGCTTCATTGAGCTCTGTATTTGGCGCCCGGGGGGAGTGGTAATTCTTCAAGTCTTCTTTTTCTTCTTTTTGCCGCTGTCCCCACGTCTTTTGCCAACTCTCAGCGGCTTTCCACTCTTCTCTCTTTCTATCTTCCCACTTTGCATAGATGGCTTTCCCCTCCTCTCTTTTCCCGCGAAACGCCTGTGCTCGCTTGCTGAAGTCTTTCCATCGGTTTAGAATCTCCAGTCTGCGATTGCGAATTTCCTCGTCGATCTCCTGGTCGACTTCTGCGTCAGTCTTCTTCAAATTCCTGCGAATGACCACAGGCACACTGCAACCGTAGAATATACATATCAAGTCGCCTTTCTTGACGTTTTTCCCCACAAGGCCAAGCTTTTGACTTTTGGTCATAACGAGAGATCTGTTCCAGATGACTGACTGCACACGACGACAAAATTGTGCTACCACAGAGCAACGCTCATTATTGATGAGATCAGTTGTGTTGACAGAGCCACTTTCATGACCACCCTTCATAAAAGATTCCTGGCAAGCTCGCGAGTAATAAACTGGAGGATTTCTGCCGTCTCTGCCACGATCCGCCACCAATGTGCGCCAGAACTCATCCGGTGGTGGCCTTTTCTCGATTTGAGTCCAGCCCCCTACGTCGGCCCATTCTTTGGGTATCGACCCATTCTGAGAGGAATCCTGGATACTCTCAATCTCATCCAGAACAAAACCATGGACATACATGCTGAATTTATCCATGCTCGGACGCTTTCTGAACTTGAGGGTGGTTGTATCAAGCTTTTTGGTTTCCGCAGCGTTGTAGTTCCTCTGGGTCAAGCTGGGGAATCCAACTAGGCTGTCGGAATTCTTCCGTGCCATTTTCAGTGTGTGTACTCCGGCATGAGGCAGCATGGCATAAGAAGCACCTGACAGCTGAGGAATCCAGCTAGGCAATTCTTGATCGAGAACCTCTGACCAAGACTCCCAGAAAGCTCGTTTCTCATTCTTCGACCAAGTCCTCCAGAAGTCAGTCCAAAACCCTGGCTGCCTTTCCTCCTTTTCGCTTTCGTTCAGCTTAGGGAATCTTGTCGTGTCTGTTTTGTCTTTTGTCCAGATTTTGATCAGTCTCTCCGTCATCTTCTGGTTCAGCTCAGCGCTGACCTTGCGGAACAAGACACACCGCTCTGGTTTCGGTAGAGTTTCGAGCCTATTAGAATTCTCATTGTCTACCAAGTCCGTACCAGCTTCAAACGAGACTTGACTGGTGGCAGATTGGATTTTTGACTTGATCTTCCTTCGTTTTTCTGTAGCCCATGGCCGGCAGATTATGTCCAGTGCGCGCGTCGCATCTGTACTTATCGAGCGTTCGATACAGAAGTTGACAAATTCTTTGCAAACATCGACGTATGGTCGTTGGTACTCAACTTTGTACCTCTTCTTCTGCATGAAGTCTTGGAGCACATTTTCGGTATGTTCTAGCATCCGCTTCTCATCGCCTGCTGAAGGACTTGTGTCTTTTGCAATCGCGAGCAAGGCATAAATTGTGTCATGCTCCATGGACACGTCGAAAATTGACAGGCTTGACACAAGATATTCAAGGTTGAGAAGGGGCTGGCCACGTCGATACTGCATAATTTTGCTAGAAGTTCTGTGCTTTCCATGCTCGTCGAATAGTTTCTCAGGCCCGGAGTCGGAATCAGCTTCGTCCTCTGTATTGTACAGGGACTTAGGTTCCGTTCGAGCAGTCTCTAACTTGTAGTCTCGGAACAGTCTGCCCGTCGCATCCACCAAAAGACTGGCACCGAGGGCAGAGACGTATTCGAACCAACCAGGCACGTGGTAGAACCTTGGATCTTTCTTCATGACTTCAGATAGTCGATGTGTTGCTGTTTCAACCTCGACAAAAAGCTCCACTGCTATGGCGAATTTGCTCCAATTTATTCTGTCCTCCCCACAGTATACCACAGCCTTTTTGGCAAGCGCGATCTCTTGTACAACCCACTGTATTCAAAATCATCCCCGCTGTTTGCAGGTTTCACATTAGGGAATTGCAAAGAACTGAGGAAACTTACACGTCGGGAAAACCACGGTCTCTGCATAAGGTCCAGCAAGGCACTCCATTTCTCAGTGGCGGCTCTGCTCTTGCATAACTCGTCGAAGTTCTGAAGTTGAAGGACTTCCTTTTTGATGAACTTCAATGCAACTTTGCTGGATTTGTCACCATCTCCCAGCCAGACGCAGACTTTCTCAGCCTTGCCGTAGATCTCGGACATCATCTCTACTTGGTGATTTTTCTCCATGTCGTGCTCCTGGTTGATGCAAATTGCATCTATCCATAGGTGCCGCACAAATCGAGCGTTCCGTAAAGCGCGTAGAGCGGACAGAAGATCAGGAGAGACATATTTGGCGTACGATTGGTCGTTTTGCCGTATGTTGATGTAGGACGTCGGCGGCTTCTTTCCCCACGACCAAGAAAGAGCTTCATACTTCACATTTGAACTATTCTCATCAAGAATCGCCGGAATCAGTTCGCAGTCCACCTGCTCGGTTTTGAACTTGCCGGGAAAGAGCTTGAGCAACCGAATCGAGCCACGAGTCTTCGGAAGTGGAATATATTTTTCCTTTGTGAACCTTTCAGGAAGAATCTCGTGTCTGTCTCTGTCCCTTTCTCTTGAGCTATCCTCGTCCGAATCATCTTGGTATTTCCGTTTTCGTTCAAAGGTTGCCTCATTGAAGGTCCTCGCACAATCGATGCAACGATATAAAGAATCCATTTTACTGCATTGCGTCTGACGTGGAAACTTAGGTAAGGAGGCCGAAGAAGGTCAAGATAGCGAGTCTTAGCATCCTTGGCACCCGGCGATATATACTCGCACGGTCGTTGGTGGATGGCGAGGGGAAACGACCTCTTCCCCATACCTGTTCAGCTACCGCATCTATTTCTGGCTTGATCTGAGGCAAGGTGTGGTATGGCAGACGTGTGGCGGACCAAAAGGGTTCGTCCCGTCCGGCCCCGTCGAGCCGCGTTGGCTGTCAGGGATTCAATTGACCTGTCGTCGACATATTGAGTTTGTGTAACTAAGTTCAGCTGAATTGCGTTCCTTGCTTTTTCTACCCTCTACACCAATCGGGTGGCTTAATCATTGCGCGAGGGTGAGATGTGGATCTATTTCCTGCAGACCACCCAAAGAAGAATAATGTCTGAAATGTGTTGTGGGGTGATGTGGTTCCACTACGGTTTTCGCTAAGAGTTCCCTAGAATGGATCGGTTGTGGACGGTCGCTGATCTACTATCCCCCCCCTTGAATCCTTTTAGTGGGCCCTTGGATAACACCACCGTGAAACCTCGTTAAGAACCCCGAGAGAGGAAATATCAGGTGCTCTCAGGAATCTCTATTCGCTGAAGACCCTTGGGTTGGCCCGTGCTTGGGTGGTGTTATCCAAGGGCCCACTAAAAGGATTCAAGGGGGGGGATAGTACTAGTGGCCAAAGTGGCCTGTCAGAATGTCACTGGGATCTCCAATAACAACGAAGGCAGCTAGCTCCCTTTTATTAAAAAGCAAAAAGAATCAGCATGTGTCTGGAATTTGGCGGACCCTCTCTGGTCTCGTGACACTTCCCCAGACATGTCCATTGCGCCTCGTTCCCAATAACAGTTCATTTTACCCTGAAGCAGGACGCTTAACGTATTGTCGTTTGTAGTTGCTTCACTTGCTCTTCTTTTAAAATCAAGGGTTCTTTAAACGATAGGACAAGAAAGTACTTCTATTTGAAGAGTCCTCGGATTTACAATAAATCTCTTCCTAATTCAGATTCTTGTGGTTTGCAAATCTAAGTCCTGTTCTTGTAGGTCACTTTCCAGTTGTCTGACACCAAACTTGCTGGCGCTTTCGCATCTTGACAAATAGCCTTTGATGTATCATTACCTCTAAACTGCCATTGAAGATACGCAACAGCAGTTTTCCCAAACTTTCCTCCATTAGTCGCAGCGTATGTTCCCTGATGTCCTGTATCGAGACTTGTCCAGTAAACAGGCAAACCCGGCGGCAACAATGCATAGTCTTTCTCAGACTGAAACAATTCAAGTTAGCTTGATTCCCTTTCAAAGAAAAAGAAGAGAACATACATTCAAATAACCCATGTCCTTACTCCCTCCCACAAACCACGCAACCCACGCCTTTAACTCCTGCAAAATATACCTCTTACTATCCTCAAAAATCGCAATATCAAACAATAGCATCAAATTCACCCTTGCATCATGGTACCCAGTCGACATCGCCTCCAACCTATCGCAACTCTGTCCCGCCGTCCCAACCTTGCTCCTATTAACATTCCCATACTTAGCCGCCTTACCAGATATAGCCCAGATTGTCCCATCTTGACTATTCTGTACCTTTGACGCCCCCGGCAACAGCGGATGAAGCACCATCAGCAGCTATCACATACCCCAAACTCGCAATCTCGGCCAGGAAGTTCCAGTACTGCAAGCCGTCTGTCTAGAATGCTCCATTGGCCCACGCTATGTATGGCAAGGAAAGATTTCAGACGGTGGGAGCTTTGGGGCGTAGAAGGTGTGGTTGGGCAGGCTTGAGTCAGTCTGCATTTGTGCTGGGTAAGGGCCTGAACCAAAGGGTACCTCCCCTACAGTTTTGGAGAACTCGGTAACGGTCGTAGTTGGAGGGTACTGCGCTGCGTAGGTAGGTACGGAGGAGAGTGGAATGCAGAAGATTCCGCCTGATATGATGTCGTCGCCTGTTGCGGGGAAGTTTCCGGGGCTAGGCACGAATTGGCTTGTTTGAGCGAATCCCCATCGGAGAACGGCTAGGACGATGACTTTCAAAGCCATGGTGGATGATTCAGAAGAAGATCGGTTCTGGACTTCATTGATGAACGAGAAAGGTTGCAAGCTATTGTTTTATAACTACCTACGTATGCAGGAATAGAGGGCAAGAAGTTCATGTTTATGCCCGAGGTGGATGTAAACTTCGCCAAAATGATGTAGAAAATGTGAATGATCTGTTTATTGCAACAAGAACGGCTAGAGAGAGAGGGGGGATAATATTTTCGCCTTGGAAGTGTTCTACTCTGTGACGATGATATCGATCTGGAGTACCCCGCAATCTACATTTATTCGGGAAACTCGCACGACACCTTTAGCCCCTTGCCTCGGAACCCTTTAATGGCTCGGTTGTGTTGTTGATCGTTGTCTGAGGTGGACCTGTCATACCCGGTCAGTGGCTATATTGCCAGCAGCGGAAAGAGGAAGTGGAACGGAATATCAGTTATTGAAACATCCCCATGTAGGGGTAGTCATGCGAGAGAAATATAATGCCATGGATACCAGCCGCAAAATGTGAGCATTGCGTGGGGATGATGTTTCTTCGACTTGTTATGCCCGCGGATGTTTAATGCGGGCGATATTTGCTCCTTCCAGATGGTTGTTGTTTGTACTACCGAGGTTAGCGAGGAGACTGCTGGTGGAGATCCATGCAATGCGAGAATGAAGGCCTGAGCACTGACGCGTCGTCGCGTCGTCATGTCTGAAGGTTTTGATCCGTTTGAAGACATCAGATGGAGCCGTTGCTTTGATTGGCGCACACGCGTTTTGTCAAAACACGAAATAAGGTTTCTGTGACAAATGGAAATCGACTGTGAGCTTTTGCGATGTGCAACAAAGACTCTGGTATCATGTGACGATCATTTAGTAGGTATGTTGGATGCAAGAGTGGATCTAGGTGTTGTTGATTTTCGAGGTTCTCGCTAGTGTCTCCTAACTTGTACGCGAAACGAGTTTAGCGATGCGAGCCCCTGAGCACAGACTCGCTTAGGGACGCCCCTTATAAATCTCGAGAGAAGCCAACCGGGGAATGAGGAAGTTGAAGTCAACGTCCGAGAGCATTGCGAAGCCCACAATATCTGGACCGAGCTCTGGCAGCTCCAACGTCTGGGCATCCCCGCAATTCGCAACTATCGCAAGAAGTATACCATGCTATTGGCTGAGGCGAGGTATTTCTTGAAACAACTCGTAAACACTAAAACACCCGACCTCTCAGAACAGCACTTAGCATGACGATCACTAGCCTCATACCCGCTGCCAGAGAGCATATACAACGTCCTGTCAGTTACCTGTTGAGAATGTTTTATATTGCTTCTGTCAGTCAGCTCAATCAAATATTGAATAATAAATTTGCCTCCTCCAAAACTCCTTTCGTTCAGCCCGCGCTCAGTTTTAATTCCTTCAATTGCCGCCAAGATGATGATAGCAGCGAGATACATGTATAAGGCCAGTCGAGACAATATCAAAGAGGCAGAGCAGAAATGACAGTGGAGGAAGACTTTCGATCCCACATACGTTTCTCGTCGATCGACACTTGCAGCAATGCCCGCGAAACTGAAAAGGAACAGTTTTGGGAGACTTTCCATGATGTTCGGATCGAGGTCAGTTGTGGTGCAATTTTGGAGATTTAGCGAAGAGGTGTTGATGAAAGTAGGCAAAGTGTGATGGTGCAGAAACCTGAACCGTCGCATCTGAAGAGGCTCTCGGAGGATCTTGAATCTGAACCCGAAGCGATCAATGCAAATGGATTCTTGAAGCTGTAGATGGAGATGGTGAGGTGTCAAATGATGCAGGGCTTCTGATTCGGAAGCGTAATAATGTTCATGACCAAATAATCAAAAAACCGTTTTTTAAAATCCTTCTACGTGGACTACTCGAAATCGAGGAATACGTAGAGGAAGCGAGACCCGGTGTTCTGTCGTACAACTTTATACTAATTTAGCTCAATTCTTAATGAATGATATCTGGAGAAAGGGCGACATTTTCGAGCAAGAGACATTAACCGATTTCAGGACAATATCAAGGCAAGGTTCTACGACGCAGACACCTGACCTGTCGAGTCCAGTTGGGTTCAGGAAAGATCAACTTCCTCAAGTATGAGAGTAACGAAATAGCGGGGCAGAAGTAGGTCAAATATTGTTTATAGATAAGAAACATTGCTTACCAGAACTTGAGCAGGATTGGAGCAGGCAAAAATGCCTCAAGTGGATTCAACTGCTAAATCGCGCATTTCGAGATACGACGAGAATCGCCGAAGCAGATTCTCCTTCAATCTGGCATCGTCTGAGTCAATTGACAACGGCGATTAGACTGTTCAGAATGGTGAGAAGTGTAGAGAAATAAAGGAGTAAAGTACTGGTATGGGGTAAGGGGAGCGTAAGAAGGCTTGGCCCAATTTGGACATTCTATCACGTGCCACAGAGCTTGCCAAGCCCAAACGGGACGTTGGGACTCGAATTTGAACTTGATCTTCATCGTGACAATTTCTTTGCTAGCACTTCCCTCGACCATTACAGTAAGTGTCGAGTTCCTTCCTTCCTGATGCGCTATGCATGGCATCGCCACGCCAAAGGTGGATGCTTGCGGTGGAGACCCGCCCCAGACATGGCGCGACTGATCCTTTGACCAATGGGGTGGCGAGTGCGCCCCTTCTGACCAACCACGAGGTGTAATGTCTTACATGATAACGATCATGAACTTCATTACCGCCGCGTAAAGCGCCATTCTCCCCTTCGAATTCTATCCGCAAGTCATTACCGAAGGCACTCTGCTACACATTGAATCTTACGGCGATCTAACTAGACCTGCGCCTTCTGGGAGGACATGTAGCTCGCTCCGTCCTTCAAAACCTTCGCCGCATCAGAGTGTCGCATTCTCAGCCACCCTTTAACCCTCCTTCCCATGCATTTAGAGATCTTAAAATCACTCCTCGTTCCTATTACCTATTGGCAAGAGTTACCTTCTCTCCTAACGTCACAAATCTCATTCGGCCCTTAGAATACGCCGGCTCCGCCGCCAATCTTAATACCATTATATCATTATTTAATCGCCTCGTCTTAGGAGTTTAGCTCGTTCTCGGTAGAGTCTAGCTTCCAAGCAGCTACCTCTAGAAAGAATGGAAATCATTAGCGGTGCTTCTAGGACTAGCTATAATATCTATGTAGATGATTAGTAGTCTAATTATCTGGGCCGTGGTTCCGGATCTACCCTTTCTTCATGCCCTCGCTATTATAGCATGCGTTACCCCTATAGATCCCATTCTGTCCAACATAATAGTGAAAGGCTAATTCGCTAATCGAAACGTCCCGAAACCCTTATAGAATATTATAATTGCCAAGTCGGGAGCTAACGATAGTTTAGGGGATCTGTTCCTCTTTCTTGCCTTATACCTGATTAAATATAGCAACTAAGCTAGAAGTGTAAGCACTTTACTTGGCCTGTAGTTCGGGAGATATGGGGCTACACGATCCTTCTCAGTACTATGTATAGAGCGGTAGTTAGTTGGATCGTAAAGGGTCTGCTTCATTGGGCTGAAGAGAAGAAGTACGTCGACCGTGAAAGTTTCTTGGTGTTTGTAATTGCTTTGGCGCTCTTTATCGTGGGTACCTGTGGTATGATTGGCAGCGATGATGTTCTGGCATGCTTTGTGGCTGGCAATACTTTCACGTGGGATGTAAGTTCTTAGGTAGCGTACCTACTTTTCTGTTCCTTCCTCTCTCTCGACTCACTTCATATGGATTCCGAACGTCCAATGACCGCTAACTGAGCCTAGGATTGGTTCCGACTCGAGACTTTGGACGACTCGCTGTAACCTACTATCGATATGCTGCTTAATCTATCGATATTTATATGGTTTGGTGCTGTTTGCCCATGGGAGAGCTTTATAACAAACTCCGTTGTCTCGATATATCGTTTAGTACTTCTTGGGATCCTTATCCTGCTATTAAGACACCTGCCAATTGTCTTTATATTGCGTAGTTATATCCACTAGATAGATGGACGGCGAGAAGCCATCTTCATAGGATTCTTTAGACCGATTAGAGTCTCCGCCATATTTTATCTTTACGTCACCCTAGACTTTCTCTAGACGGTTACATTTAAAGGTACTTAAAGAGAAGATACTCGCAGATTGGGAGACGTGGTGACAATGGTCGTCTGGTTCCTAGCCATATATAGTAATGTAAGTTAATTGCAGCAGCTTTAGATCTGTATAAATGTTAAGCTTTACAGGTTGTCCACGGATTGAGTATTCCTGTGGCGATGGCTGGGTTGCACCTTCCTCGAACGCTCTCTCAAGTAGTTGAAGCAATAGCGAATGATGAAAGATTCGGCCCGATCACCGCACTAGTACATGTCATCTTCGGGAAACGAAGAAGAAAGGACTTGCATGGTAGTGCTCAAGATTCCCTAAAATCTTCGCCTTCCCTATTATTACCCCTCCTTACCAGGATCGGCGGGTCTATCATACAAGATGGAAACTTCGGATCTATCTCTACAGCTGGTCCATCGACTCCTCCAAAGATCAGCGCTAGTCGAATAATCAGTTTTCCTGATGAGGTTTGACAACTCCTATCTCGTCCAAAGCGGAGTATATGTTATGTTTGATCTCGTTCATGTGGGAAGCTAGGAAGCAGGGAGACTATCCATAGTTCGAAAAACTGAGCAATATCGATGCTCTAACCTTTTAAATATGAATGAAAGCGTCGAGTTGCACTCTGGCACTTTGAAGGCGAGGTTCTGGTCACGAATCTCGGGTACTTTTTAAAGGGGTGACGGAAAGTCACGAGTTAACGCCAAAGTCAGATTCTAAACAGCGTGGTGGTCAATGGACAGAAATAGGAATATTTATTTCTTGGGAAATTCTATCATTACTGTCCACTAAGTACACAGAATGAGGGCTTCCTGACCATGGCTTTGTCCTCACATTGCCAGAATCTTCTCGGAGCTTATCTCACATTCAGGAATAGTTTCTGCTGTGCAACCGAATTAAGTTTGCGGCTGCAAGCTCAGCACATTTCCATCAAGCGCTTTGAGGATTGTTTCTAATGTGCGAGCTGGAACATCCGGAATCTTTATCCCAAAAGAGGTGTATTTCTCAACTCGAGTGGAGTTGTAGAGACGCATGCTCCGACCAAGAACTCTGAGATGCTCGTCCATAACTGGCTCAGGAGGGCTCCCCGCTCCCCACACGATGGCATTGGGCAAAGATAAAGTAGTGACTATCCGGCTCACTGCCTTACACTTCTTCAGAATGCCCCAGATCTGCAATAGCGGCACGTACTTATGGCGACTATAGGTGTCAGCTCGGACTAGGTACTTATGACTAGATGTGAATGCCTACCCAGTAGTGCCTTCGGAATAGAGTAGACCGAAATTCATACGGACTTCCTCGAAACCAGTGTATTCTCCGAAAGCAGCAAGAAGTTCCTCCTGACCGCTAAACTTCTTTACACTGGAGAAGACCGTCAGCGAACGTCTCGACACAATTTCGTAGAGACCACTCAAACTTACTCAATGACAAGCGTCTGAATACCCATCAAAGGGTTCTCCTTCATATTCTCCAACGCAACCCTCGCATCCTGATGCAACAAATCCTTGTTCACCTTCCAAAAGGTCTTCAGTGCCTGGCTATACAAGTCTTCGCATCCTTTCAATGCGTGCAAAAAAGCAGGAAGATTCCCATTCCATTCTTCTTCAAAGAAAAACTGGAACATCATGTCGCGGATCTCGACAGGGAGCTTGGTCAATGTCGAGTTTGGGGGAGGCAGAGTCAGGGCCGAGATGAGGCAGTTCTTGATTTCGCTGACGCCGTAGAGACGGCAGTTGATGAGCGTAGATGAGGTGATGGTGCAGGTGTGGATGGAGCAGTTGCTGAGGATTGAAGTTGTGATTGTCGCATGGTGGAGGGAGAGGTTGTTTAGGGTGCGGGCGGTGGTTGTGCTGTTTCTTGACCGGAATCTCGACACCTCCCAACCCTCTAGCCCACGTGACACCGCGCCGCCTTTGCTCAGGCTGCTCAGGCCTGGCTCAACTTCAGCTCAAGTCTGCTCAGGTCTACTCACCCATCCTACCAGAAATCGTCAACTTTTAATAAGGAGCCTAAAAAGGCCCCCTTTCCCAGCCAGGGATCCTAAATCTGTTCCTACTATACACTTATTCCTAGACAATTATCCTAGTCTACCTATCTTCATATATGGGACCTTTTTCTGCCTTTAGGTTATTTTACGCCGTCCTCTGCAATTTACCTAGGGCTACGTATTCTATAAGTGACCAGCTCCCTCTCGTCTTTACCTCTCTTCTCACCCATCTTCTCACTTATCTTCTCACTTATCTTCCTACTTATCTTCTTACCTATCTTCTTACCTATCTTCTTACTTATCTCTTTATATATCTCCTTATATATCTCCTTATATATCTCCTTATATATCTCCTTACTTATATTCTTTTCCTCTTCTCTTCTTCCTCTCTTATTTCTTTAAGTAAACCTTCTTTTCTTATCTTTACTTTAAATATTTATATTTATATATAGAGTTTTATAAGCTATAAGTACTAAATAAATAAAAGGATATTAAAGAAGATTAAATTTAAATAAGTAAATAAAAGTAGCCTTAAAGAATAAACTTTTTAAAGATAAGTTTAAGATTAATAATAATCTTATTTATAAAAAAATAAATATTTAAAATTAAACTTATAAAATATAAAAAATATAAAGTATATTATTAAAGTTATTAAATGTTTAACTTTTAATAAATTAAATAAAAAAATAAAAAGAATAATTATTAAAATAATATAATAATAAAAGATTAACTTTATTATTTCTTTAAAAGTTTATAACTTAATAACTCTTATAAGTATACTTATAAATAAGCTTATTTTAAAGTATTAATATATAATATATTTATTAATAAAAAAGAAAGTATATTAAAAATATATTAAAATATATAATTTCTTTATTAATAAAAGAAAAGGCACTTATATTCTCAATAATAAAAAAGCTCTTATAATAATATAATTATTATAATTATATTTATAAAAAGTATTCTATAAATTTAAATATATTATTATACCTTTATAAGATTATAAGAAATATATAAAGTAATATATAAAGTAAAATATTATATTTAAGATAAAAAAAAAAACTTTATATTAATAAAATAATAATTATAACTCAAGTTATATAACTCGCGTTAGCAGTTATAAGTATTAGGCCTAATTAGGATAATTACTTAACTTTAAGTAAAGTAATTAATATTAGGACTTTTATAATATTAACTATTATTAAATATTTTACTTTAATTTTTATATTAATTACTATTAATAAGACCTTATTTATATAATTATATAAAAAGATAAAAGTTAAAGATTAAAATAATTTTTAAAAGAAAATTTATTAAAGGAATATAAAATAATTTATTTTAAAGTTTAAATAAGTTATTAATAACTTTTTATTTTTATTTATTTTTATTATTTTAATTAATATATTTTAATTTATAAGATTATATTAATATTTAAATTAAATAAAAGAATTAAGTTTATAAAAGAAATAAGGCTTTATATTACTTATTATAAAGTGTTTATTAAAGTAAATAATAAAAGGTATTTATTTTAAATACATTTATAATATAATAAGTTAATTAATTGTAAATAATAATTATTTATTAAAATAAGTCATTAAGTTTATTATATATAAAAACTTAAAAACTCTTATTAGTTATTACTTAAATAATATAAGTAATATAAATAATATAACGGTCTTTTTTAATTTAAAGTTATAATAAGATCTTATAAAAGACTTAAATTTTTAAAATTTATTTTTAAAAAAGTACTTAAATAAATTAAAGTAATATTAAAACTTTATTAATTTTAATAAGTAAATTAATAACCTTTTTATTTAAATTATAATTATTATTATAAAAAAAAGTATTAAAAACTTAAAACTTAATAATATTATATTTATAATTAATATTAGAAGCTTATTAATAAAAAGTATTATAGCTTATAAAAGGTTATTATTTAATATTAACTTATAATCAAAAAGTAAAAATAGTTCTTTTTTATTAATAAAATATATTAATATTATAAAGATTATTATAAGAAGTAATTTAATTTTTAATATAATAAATAAATAATTAATTAATAAAATAAATTAAAACGTTTATTATTAAAATTATATTAATAATTTTAATATATCTTTTTAATATAAGCTAGTTACTTTTTATTATATTACTACTTACGCTAAATATTATAATATATTTATAAAGTAAAGAAGAGGAAAGGCTAGAGCCTTACTTATATCTAGAAAATATAAGGTCATATAACCTTATTATATATTTATTATATAATATAACACGTATTTAAGGAAAAAATATCTATTAATAATTATATAAATAAAATAATAAAAATATATCTTTAATTATATTTTAAAGTATATTAAAAGTTTAAAGAATAAGAACTTTATTTTATACTTATATTTATTATATATTATAATACTTTATTTAAAATTAAACTTATAAAACTACCTTAAAGACATATATAATACTTATAAGCTAGTGTAATTAAGTATTACGTATTTAGTTACTTTTTCTGTTTTCTTAGTATTTTTGTAA
>Ga0302140_10003528_pt1 | contig 20078 bp, 14 predicted proteins | sample I_Bog_E1_1_FD_202095 | JGI IMG/M metagenome (GOLD analysis project Ga0302140, IMG submission 202095) | Peat permafrost microbial communities from Stordalen Mire near Abisko, Sweden - I_Bog_E1_1 | ecosystem: Environmental > Terrestrial > Soil > Wetlands > Peat | place: Sweden: Abisko, Stordalen... | reverse complement strand
TTGCCTCTCCTCGTGTTTTTGCTTCTCTGCGGAAGCGTGGCTTGTTGGCTGCTTTGCGCGGCATTCTAGCTGTGATTCTAGGCGGAACTTGCGTCGGCGTTCACGCGCAGTCCGCGTACTTTGCTGGGACTCAGAAGGTTATCGCGAACGGCCTGAATCATCCCTATCCAGTTGCTGTGGACGGCAGAGGCAACGTGTTAATTGCCGACACCAGTAATTCTCGGGTCATCGAGGTGGATTCTTCGGGTGGGAACTTCGGGACAGTGAACGTGGGGAGCACAAGCACAACTCCGATCTCGACGAACTTTCATTTCTACGCAGCGGGCACGCTGGGCTCAATCGCGGTGTTGACACAGGGCGCAACTGGCATGGACTTTGCAAACGCCGGCACCGGAACTTGCACGGCGGGAACCGCATACGCTGTCGGTGCAATCTGCACGGTCGATGTAAGCTTCTCGCCAAAATTTGCCGGGACGCGGTATGGGGCGGCAGAACTGCTCGATAGCTCAGGAAAGGTGCTGGCAACGGGCTACGTTCAAGGCACCGGCGTCGGCCCGCAGGTCAACTTCCTGCCTGGAGCCGAGATTACAATCGCTCCAGATTTGGCGTGGGCAGGCGGGATCGCGGTCGATGGGAACGGGACCGTCTATGTCTCCGACAACAGCACCCCATATTTGCTGTACAAGGAAACGCTGTCGGAGGGCGTTTACACCCAAAGTACGGTGCCAACAAGCGCTCTGAGCGACCCATATGGCGTTGCAGTGGATGGAAGCGGCAGCATCTATATTGCCGATTCCAGTCACTGGCGGGTTTTGAAGGAAACGCCTGCGGCGGATGGTTACACCGAGAGAGCCGTTGCCAGCTTCGCGGCTATCGACGGGTCGGCGCCAACAGGGGTTGCGGTGGATGGCAGCGGCAATGTCTATGTCACATTGTGTTGCGATGTTGGCGCAGTGTACAAGGAGACGCTGACGACTGCGGGCTACATTCAAAGTACTGTGGTGAGTGGTCTGCCCAGCGCCGCGGGTGTCGCGGTGGACGGGAGCGGCGACGTCTATATCGCCGTGAATGAAACGAATGACGGCATCGTGAAGGAGACGCCGTCGGCGAACGGATATATCCAAAGCACAATCCCCGTCGGTGGCGCGGTCGGGTTGCCATTTGGGGTCGCAGTAGATGGAAGCGGAAATGTCTATATCGTCTTTATCGATAGTAACGACAACGGACAGGTGTTCGAGGAGACGCCAACAGCGGGCGGTTACATACAGAGCACCATACAAACGAGTAAGTTGAATCAGCCGATGGCGGTCGCTGTAGACAGCAGTGGCAATGTCTATATCGGCAATTCGGGCTATCACTCCATATTGAAGGAAGACCTCGCCGATGCGCCGAGCTTGCGCTTTGCAAACACAGTCATTGGCTTGACGAGCAGCGACAGCCCGCAGACGGTGACGCTGGAGAACATCGGCAATGCACCTCTGAGCTTCCCGGTTCCAACTTCCGGAAACAACCCCAACATCCCCGCGGACTTTACTCTGGACAGCAGCGGGGAGTCGGCATGCCCTTTGGTCGAATCCAGTTCCTCTTCGCCGGGAACATTGGCAGCAGGCGAATCCTGCCTGCTTGCCATCAGCTTCTCTCCCACATCATTGGGTTCGTTGAGTGGAACGCTGGTATTGACCGACAATGCGCTGAATGTCAGCGGCTCAACGCAGAGCATTCTATTGAACGGTACTGGGATCGCTGCATTGCCGCCCGTCTTGATAAGTCCGACGCCGGGTAGCACGCTTTCAGGCCCGAGCGCGACGTTTACCTGGAATGCTGCCGCCTCGGGCAATCAGGGGTACTGGCTGTTTCTGGGGACAACGGGAGCGGGATCGAAGAACCTCTACGACTCAGGTCAGCAGACAGCCACTTCGGCTACCTTCAGCAATCTTCCAACCGATGGCGCGACAATCTATGCACGCGTATACACCAGGTACAACGGGGTTCTGGTCTATAACGACTATACTTACACAGCTTGGAGCGAGCCGCCCGTCATGACGAGTCCAGCGGCAGGCAGCACGCTTCCCGGCACGAGTGCGACATTCACATGGACAGCCGCTGGCTCGAACAATCAGGGCTATTGGCTGTTCCTGGGAACCACGGGATTAGGGTCGAAAAACCTCTACGATTCGGGTCAGCAGACGGCTACCTCGGCCACCTTCAGTAACTTGCCGACGAACGGTGCGACGATCTATGCGCGACTCTACACGAGATACAACGGCGTACTTGTATACAACGATTACACCTACAAGGCTGCGGCACAGGCTGTGCTGACCACTCCAACGCCGGGCAGCTCGTTTACAAATGCGAGTGTGACATTCGGCTGGACAGCTGCCACAGGTTCCGGCAACCAGGGATACTGGCTTTTCCTGGGGACCACTGGCGTTGGATCGAAGAATCTGTATGACTCAGGGCAGCTAACAGCCACTTCGGTTACGGTAAATAATCTGCCAACTAGCGGCGTGACGATCTATGCGCGCCTCTATACCCGATATAACGGCACTTTCGTGTATAAGGACTACCCTTACATTGCGAAGTAACTGGAGAAAAGTACTCTTCATGCTGCTTTTAAAAGCCGGCCGCGAATCTGATGGTGGCGGAGGCGATAGTGGAACACGGCACAGATTGAGATTTGAGGTTTCCCGCCCTTGCGCCAGAAAAAAGGCGCAAGAACGGGGCACGGAGCGTTTGTATTGGGTCCGGCACGGTGACCACCGCAGAGCCTGTCTACTTGAACGGGACGACTTGCGAGGGGACTGTCAGGTTGACGATTGAGGCGATGTACTCGGCGGTGATCTCGCGCTCCCAGTTTGTTTTGAAGAGGAATGTGAGGCCTACCTGGGATTTATCCATGTAGGCGACCTGCGCTTCGAGCGCAAGCACGCCGATGGAATGGCGGAGGGTCAGGACGCCGGAACTGCCGACGACTACAGAGCCGTCCAGGCTGGCGCGGATGCCGGTATCGCTGACATCCTTGCACGTCCCCGGGATGGTCTCCCCACCCGTCTTGAATTCCACGTCGATGCCCGCTGCGATTCTGGAAGGCCTGTATTCAAACTTGCGGACGCCGCTCAGATCGTTCATTCCCGCTAATCCCTCTCGGTTCTGAAGGCTTAAGGAACCTGCCGGTCAGATGGGTCGTAGTTCTATCGGCTGGAAGGCCGAGGAAATTCAATAGGCCGACCCAAGTGCCGCCCTTGGCGCAGTATATCTCGTAAAGCGGTCGCAAATCCGGCAAATTATTCTCGGTGCATCTTGGAATGAAGCATGGCTGCTTAAAGGGTTAGTTTCAATGCCAGCAGGGCAAGCAATTGCCTGTTGGTTCTTGGGGGCGACGTGCGAGGATGGTTCGCGGAATCCTGAAGTCACCGAAAAAAGTCAGGCTTGTACTACGCAGGGATAGATTCGCGGTTTCCTACGTCTCAAAACCGAGATGCCCTTCGACCTTCCTCAGGGCAGGCTTTCGACAAGCTCATGACAGGCTATGGGGTACCCAAGTTTTCAAGCGAGATTACGAATCCCCGATCACGGTAGAAGGGGTGTAAATCACCAGAAAGCCTCATTCCAGTCAACCCTATTGCGCATTCTTGCATTTCAGTGGTAGTGATATACTGTATTGCATCAAACCTAGGTCACCTTACCAAAGTCACTTTGGGGTAATATGTCTTCTTGTGGCAGGGCGAGAGTGCCTTTGGCTGAAAAGCAGTTTGGAGTTTCTCGAAAGATGTCAACGCCAACGGTCTTGATTGTCGATGATGATACTGCGCTGGCGAAATTTCTCAGTCGTGAACTCAAGAACCGGCAATTCTCAACTGAGATATGTCATGAAGGCGAATCAGCAACAAAAAGCATCAAGGAAACAAGCTACGACCTCGTCATTCTCGACCTGAATCTTCCCCAGATGGACGGAATGGCGATTCTGAAACAGGTTCGGCTAAGCCAGCCACGACTCCCGATACTAGTACTGACGGCGCGAAATCGGACGGAAGACCTTTTGCTTGCACTTGAGCAGGGGGCTGACGATTATCTGATCAAGCCATTCTCGTTTATGGAATTGCTGGCACGGGTTCGGAACTTGCTGCGGCGCAATTCATCTCCGGCGGTAGTGAACTCATCGAAGATCGGGAATTTGATTATCAATCGCGAAGAACACTGGGTGATGCGGGGGGAGCGGCGCATCGATCTTACGGTGCGCGAATTCGCACTTCTTGAGTATTTGATGAGCAATGTCGGCAAGGCTGTATCGCGCGCGACACTAATGCGGGAAGTTTGGAACACTCAGCTCGACTCCACGACTAACATTGTGGACGTTTACATGAAATACCTACGCGACAAGATTGATCGCGAGGGAGAAGTGAAGTTGATCCGCACAGTACGAGGGGTTGGATACGTCCTTAGTGGCGAATAAGAGTGCGGATTTTTGGGAAACCATTTTGTTGCCTTTGATGGGTCTAGCGTTAATTAATACTCCGTAAGTCGTATTGCGGAACGCGCCGCCTTTGTATAAATTCTCATTTTTATCCTCCCGACAAAGTTCCCCTGCCGGTTCAAAGCCGGCATTGAAGGCAGGTCTATGAGCGCGTCTGCGTTGCCAAATTTTCGACTGAACGAGAAGAGTGCGATCGGGGTGCTGCTCGTCAGCCCAAACAGCAGGCTTCGCCTTGAACTGCGCGAGAAGCTTCACCAGGCGCGGTGGAATCTGACGGATGCCGCGAGCGGCGCCGAAGCGTTTGAGTGTCTCCACGAGTCGCCGTGTGAGATTCTTCTGCTTGATCCGATGCTTCCTGACCTGGAGCCGAGCGAGTTCAGCGGCATGGTGCGGGAGCAGTTCCCTAATGTCCAGGTTCTTTCGGTAAATTCGACGACTGGTCAACTCATTCTGGGCACATCTTCGCCCACTCCGATTTCAGCTGAATTGACGGCGATGCTTTATAACGGGGCGAGCGCGGACAATGGGCGGTCGAACTTTATTTCGCCGGCTCAGTTGCATCGCATGAGGGCCGCGAATGAAGGCCGGCCCAGCATCCGCGGCATGATTGGCGACTCGGAGGCGATGCGCCGCGTTTATGAACTGACCCATATGGTCGCTCGCCGCGATACGACGGTCCTGGTTACCGGGGAGAGCGGTACCGGCAAGGATCTGGTGGCGCAGGCGATCCATCTGATCAGCCCTCGGCAGAAACAACCGCTGGTCGTTATCAATTGCGCGGCGATTCCTGAACCGCTGCTTGAAGCTGAGTTGTTTGGCTATGTGAAGGGCTCGTTTACTGGAGCTGTGCAATCGCGCATAGGGCGGATCCACGCTGCGCACGGGGGTACGCTTTTCCTCGATGAAATTGGAGATATGCCGCTCGCGCTGCAGAGCAAGATGCTGCGCTTCCTTGAACAGGGCGAAGTGCAGCGGCTTGGCGGAAATGACAATCTCAAGGTGGATGTGCGTGTTGTGGCCGCCACGAACGCCGATCTGCAAACGCTGGTCAAGAAGGGCCAGTTCCGCGAGGATCTGTACTATCGCCTTGCGATTTTTCCCATCAAATTGCCGCCATTGCGCGAGCGCCATGGGGATATCGATAAGCTTGCAGAAGCGTTTGTGGCCAAGTTCTGTCCTGGAGTCACGCTGACCACCGGGGCGCTCGATGTTCTGCGCCGGCACGACTGGCCGGGGAACGTCCGTGAGCTGCGAAATGCCTTGGAGCGGTCGAGCATTATTGTTGGAAGCGAGCTGGAAATCCTGCCGCGGCATATCCTTCTTTAGCAGACGGCGGTCGTTGCCGTTTTTCGATTCTCAATTTATGTAGGGAATGGGTGGGAAATTTTCCCATTTTGCGACTGGGTTCCGAAATGGCCCTTGTCGTGCTGAGTAACTAGGCAGATGCTGCCTACTTCTCATTTCGAGCCAATAAATGAATGCCGAGTTGGTGATCGCGGCGACAACCCCACTCTGGCGCAAGAACAAGCCAGGGGCGCGGAACTTCTCGCCAGCGAATTCTCAGAATTCATCGCAGCAGCTTCTCAGCTTGAAAAGTCTTATCGGGCATTGCAGGAAGAAGTTTCAGCGCTCGGGCTGGAATTGTCGGAGCGAAATGCGGCTCTGAATACGAGCCTGGCTGAAAACAACGCGATGCGGCTGGCTCTGCAACAGATTGTCGATTCCATGCCTTGCGGCGTTTTGGTTCTGGATAGCGCCGCGGAAGTTACGATGATCAACCCGGAAACCCAACGGCTGCTTGGTCTTGATCGCGCGCAATTTGGTGAAGGATGCAAAGTAACCTTAGGGCAGGTGTCGGTGTGGAGCGGCGTCAATCTTCAGTTATCGTATGAGGATAGGGCGAGCAGTGACAGCGGCCAGGAATTCTGCGTACGCGAGGCTTCTGGGAACCGTTGGCTGGAAGTTCGCAAGCGCAGCTTTTTCCATCAAGACGCCAATTCAGGCACGCCCGACCAGACTATTTTGATTCTCCGCGACATCACTGCGCAGAAGCGTTCTGAGCAGGAAAGGGAGGCTGGCCGCAAGGCGATGGCCCTCGCTGAGATCACGGCAATTCTTGCTCACGAAATTAGAAATCCGTTAGGGAGCCTGGAGCTTTTTGCCGAGTTGATCGAGAACGACGACACGCGCCGCGATGAATGGATTTCTAATCTTCGCGCTGGAATTCGCTCGCTGTCGGGAATGGTGAATAACGTTCTCAGCTTTCATAGCTCAGGCTCTCTGGCGCTCGCGCCGGTTCCACTTTCCATGTTGATTGGAGAAGCGGTCAAGTTTGTGCAGCCGCTTGCGGATCAGGCCGCTGTCACTCTGGATTATCTCGCCGATGGCGAGAACACGATGATCCTGGGCAATGAAAGCGCGCTGCAGCAGGTTGTTTTGAACCTGGTTTCAAATGCGATTCGGCACACGTCGGTGGGTGGAAATGTCACGGTGTCGATTCGGCCGGTAAAGGGTCTGGCTAATAGCGCGGAAGACGGCGATGAGATTATTGCCGAGTTTTCTGACACTGGCTGCGGCATTCGTCCTGACCAGATCGAACACATCTTTGAGCCGGGATTCAGCGGAAGTGGAGATTCCTCCGGTCTGGGCCTCGCAGTTTGCTCGCGCATTATGAAACAACATGGCGGCAGTATTTCTGTTACTAATCGCTTCGGTTCTGGCGCACAATTCACGCTTCATTTTCCTGTATATCAAGTGGAGTTAGCGACAGCATGAATAACCTTGATTCCGAAGTTAGGAATTCCTCGGTACTGGTTGTGGACGACGAGCCCGGCATTCGTACAGCGTTGCGGGCCAACTTCCTCCGTTACGGATGGCATGTGGAAACGGCCGCAGGCGTTCGCGATGCAGAACGGGCCTTCGACTTGAATAGCTTCGACCTGGTTGTGAGCGACATCCGCATGAGGGATGGAGATGGCTTTGAAGTTATGTGCCAGGTCCTCAAGAATTCGCCCACAACGGCGGTTATCCTCCTCACTGCGTTTGGAAGTGTTCCTGAAGCCGTTGAGTCAATGCGTGGTGGCGCGTTCGACTATCTGACAAAGCCAATTTCGTTTGAACAACTCCAGGCTGCCGCAACGCGTGTGATGCAAAGGATGAACGAGAAAACGATCACGGCGAAGGTTCCAAATCAGATTGAAAATACGGCAGCCGTCAACTGCGGAATCGTTGGTCGCTCGCCACTGCTCATGCAGGCACTGCAACGCGCACGGGCTGCTGCGAGCACTGACGCAGACGTTCTGATCGAGGCCGAGAGCGGTACCGGCAAGGAATTGATGGCGAAGTTTATCCATCGATCCAGCGATCGCAGGAAAAAGCCGTTCGTCGCTGTAAATTGCGCGGCTGTGCCGGAACACCTGCTCGAGAGCGAGCTTTTCGGACATGGCAAGGGCGCATTCACCGGTGCCAATTCAGCCAAGGTCGGAAAGTTTGAACTCGCTGAGGGTGGTACATTGCTCCTCGATGAAATTGGCGAAATGCCTCTGAACCTGCAACCGAAACTTCTGAGAATTCTGCAGGAGCGTGAGTTCGAAAGACTCGGTGAGACACGCTCCATTCATCTCAACATTCGAGTTATAGCAACGACCAATGCATCGCTTGCTTCGATGGTCGACCAGGGCCGCTTCCGTTCTGATTTGTACTATCGGCTCAACGTCATTCCTCTTTCAATTCCGGGGCTGCGCGACCGCGTGGAAGACATTCCGGCTCTTGCATTGCACTTTGCTGAACGGTTCGCGACGGAGACTGAAGGGCCGGTCCCGTATCTTGCACCTAGTTTCATTGAAAGGTTGCAGGCACATAACTGGCCCGGCAATATTCGCGAGATGTCGAACTTCATGCGCCGCGTGCTGTCGCTTAACCGCGGAGCCACGATTGACGCAAGCTGCTTTGACCGCGAATTCCAGCCGTCGAAGTTTTCCCAGCCGGCGCAACCTGTCCAAGCTGTGACGCAGGCTCCGGCCGCAATGCCTGCCCCTGGCATTCCTATCTCTGTGCTTGAAAAGATGCATCTCGAAAACACGCTGGCTCTTGCGAATGGCAACCGCACCCACGCAGCTGAAATGTTGGGCATCAGCCTTCGCACCATGAGAAACAAAATCAGGGAGTACGGACTTCCCCCAAGGAGTTACGCATGACATCGCCAGCGCCACTGATTCCAACTCTTGAGACGTATTTGAAATTAACCGCAAGCCGGGAGCAAGCGATCTCGGCCAACATGGCTAATGTTGATACTCCGGGCTACCACACAAAGGACATCAACTTCGAGGGCGAATTGGCAAAGGCTCTGAACCCAACATTGAACGAGTCCGAGTATGGGTCAGGTACCGCGCAATTCAATCCTGTAGCACATGAGGTTTCCGGATTGATCGAGCGCCCTGACGGTAACAACGTTAACATGGACCGCGAAGGTCTAATGATGTCCGAGACACAGTTGCAATACCAAATCGGAATTCAGTTGATCAAGCATGAATTTCATGGATTACTAAGTGCAATTAACGGCGGAGGAGGTAGCTAGTTATGAATTTATTCGACTCATTGGCAGTTAGCGCTTCAGCATTGTCAGCCGAACGGCAGCGGTCCGAAATTACTGCGGCAAATATGGCAAACGCTGAAACTACGCACACCACGGCCGGTGGCCCGTTTCATCGCCGCGAAGTTGTGTTCCAATCCGCAGGTTCGTCAAACTTCAAGCTAACGCTAGCCCATACGACCGGGTTGAACGAGCCGCCAGCGGGCAGCGTGCAGATCGCGGATGTCGTTGACGACCCAACGCCACCGGTGATGCGTTACGAGCCCGCCAATCCAGATGCGAACAAGGATGGCTACGTGGCGTATCCAGCTATTAATCCGGCTATGGAAATGGTGGACCTGATGGGATCCGTGCGGTCTTATCAACTGAATGCGTCGGCAATTGCCGCGACCAAGCAAATGATTCAGCAGTCGATCGACATTCTCAAGAGCTAAGCAGGAGTTAGAAAATGAGCAGCCCAATTTCGAGTCTTGGTTCCATTGGCAATATTAGTGAACTGCCTAAGTTGTCATCGCTTCAGCCTTCTTCGAATGATGAAGGCGGCGGCTTCAGCGGCGTTCTCAAAAATGCGCTCGATCAAGTCAACGTGCTTCATGGCGGGGCCGAACAGCAGATTGGCACGCTGCTAAAGGGTGGCAGCACGGACATGAGTTCGGTAATGGTCGCAGTCGAAAAGGCCGACGTGGCGTTTCAACTCATGATGCAGGTGCGCAACAAGATTGTCTCTGCGTATCAGGATATCGAGAAAATGCAGTTCTAAGAAGTGAGTCGATAAGTTGAACACTCGTGCGCGCGGCGCTGAAAAGGTAATTCCGGATACACGATTTCACGAAGGCAGAGAAGGCAAATTTCTATGGCGGCCAAGAATCAAATAGTCGGGACCAAGCAGCCTGTAAGCGCGGGACAGGTAATGGAGCGCGTAAAGATTTTCTGGAACGGCCTTCGCCCCCAGCAGCAGGCGTTTCTCGGCGTGGGCCTTGCAATTACGCTGGCGGTGGTCGGATTCTTTGTGAAGATGATTGCGACGCCGGATTTCAAGCCATTGATGAAGGGTCTCGAACCCGCAGATGTGCAAGCAATCTCGACGGAACTGACAGCCAAGAAGATCGACGTCCAGATAAGTCCCGACGGAACCTCCATCAATGTTCCAGCGGACCAGGTGGATGCAGCGCGGCTCGAGGTCGCATCGCATGATGCACCACATAGTGGACGGATTGGTTTCGAAATATTCGACAAGGTTTCATGGGGACAAACAGAGTTTGATGAGAAAGTGAACTACCAGCGCGCGCTCGAAGGCGAGCTTGAGCGCACGATTCAAACCATGAGCAATGTTAAGAGCGCCCGTGTCCACTTAGTGATGGCGACTGACTCGGTCTTCATGGATAGGGAGCGGGGCGCAAAAGCGTCGGTCACACTGAAATTGAAACATGGAACTCTTGCGAGAGAAGACTTGTCGTCTATCTCACGCCTGGTTTCGGGTGCGGTGGACGAACTCAAGCCGAGTGATGTTGTTATTGTCGATGCGGATTCAAATCAGCCGCTTGGTCAGGGCAATAGCACGGCGGAGGGCGGCGATAGTCTGGAGCGCGAATTGACACGCCGGCTAATGGCGACGCTAACTCCGATTGTTGGCGCCGACCGCCTTCGCGCGACTGTCAATGTGGAGTATGAAACTGGCAGTAGTGAGGAGAGCCAGGAGAAATACGATCCGAACGTGAGCGCCACTCTCACCATGAATCACACTGAAGAGAACATAGGACCGGGAGCAGGCGGCAGCGCCGGCGGAGTGCCGGGGACCTCAAGTAATGTTCCCAGCGCCAAGACCGATGCGGGGACCAAGGCTAAAGACTCGAGCCAGAGCTCAAAAACGGACAATAACACTTATGGAGTTAATAAGTCGGTCCGTCATATTATTCAGCCGGCCGGGAGCATCCGGCGCATGACTGCCGCAATCGTGCTGGACGACGCAGTTGAACGTAAAAAAGAAAACGGCAAGTGGGTCGAAGTAAGTCACAAGAGACAGCCTGAGGAATTGAAGAACATCACCGAGCTAGCTCAGGCGGCAATTGGGTTTAATAGCGGTCGCGGCGATGTTATCAGTGTCGAGAACCTGAGCTTCGATCACGGCACGCCGGTAGAAATTGCTCCACCGTCATTGGCAGAGCAGGCGAAGAAGGGGATCGATGACTACTCATCGGTGGTGCGCTATGGCGTAATTCTGGCGCTCTTCTTCCTTGTCTATATGCTGACAATCCGGCCCATTCAGAAGCGCGTTCTTTCGGGCCCTAATCCTTTGTTGGCCGCCGCACGGCAGCAGCAGGCTACAGCCGAGATCGCCCCGGTTGCGGAGACCGCGGCATCTCTGGCGGCGCGGTCCGCAACGTTGAAGAAGCAACTCGCCGAATTTGTGAAGGCAGAGCCTGATAACAGCACCACCGCAGTGCGTGCCTGGCTCAGGGAAGAGGCGCAATGATAGCCGCACCGGTTGTTGAGAAACTCAAAATCAGCGGAGCACGCAAGACGGCAATTCTCTTGACGGTTCTCGGCGAGGAAGCTGCGGCGTCAATCTTCCGCGATCTGAACCCTGAGGATTCGCAGCGGGTTGCCGACGAACTCGCAAGCCTTGGAGCGATTCCAATCGAATTGTCGATCCAGGTCATCGAAGAGTATCAGCGCATGACACAGGCACAGGACTACCTGCTTCAAGGCGGATATGATCTTGCGCGTCGCCTGCTTATCAGAGCTTTTGGCGAGACAGAAGCTGAAGGTATTTTGCAACGGCTTACCAAGGCACGCGAACTCAAACCGCTGGAGGCGTTGCAGCGTGCCGATCCACAAAAGCTGGCAAGATTTCTTGAAGGCGAGCATCCGCAAACAATTGCTCTCCTCCTCGGCCAGCTTGGCGATCGTCAGGCATCGGCGTTGCTGATGAGCCTTCCGAATGAAACTCGTTCGGAAGCTGTGAAGAGATTGGCGAACCTTCGAAAGTTCTCACCGGAGATGGCGGAAAGGGTATCGGCGATGCTCAGCCAGCGGCTCCAGCAAGTTGGAGAGCAAGGCAAGCGCACTTACTCTGGCTTCCAAAGTGTAGCTGACATCATGAATTGCATCGATACCACGGTTGCACAAGAAATTCTCGAAAACCTCGAGAACGAGGAGCCGACGCTCGCAATCAGCATTCGCGATCTAATGTTCACGTTTGAAGATCTGCTGCAAGTTGGCGAAGGGCACATTCGAGAACTTACGGGAGCGATTGATAAGAAGGACCTCGCAATGGCTTTGAAGGGAACAGACGAAGGGCTGAAGAATCATTTCTTCCGCACCATGTCTTCCAGAGCTGTCGAGATGCTGAAAGAAGATATGGAGTTATTAGGTCCCGTGCGCAGCAAGGATGTAACTAAAGCGCAGTCAGAGATTGTTGCAATTGCTAGACAACTCGAGGCGGAAGGCAAGCTTGTATTGAAGGGCGAGGCGAACGATGAATTCCTCGTTTAATGATGGAGCCAACTCAACGGCTCCTGACCCCGTGGCGTCGTTTTTATATAGAGACATCGCGGCCCCAGCTCAGAACGATGTGAAGCAGCAGCGCCCCACGCCGTCTGCCCAGCAGGAGAGTCAGGCTCCCCCGGTGCCAACTATCTCGGTTCAGGAGAGCAATGATCTGGTGCAACGGGCTCGCGCTGAAGGTATTGCGGAAACAGAGCGGCGTTTGAAGCAAGGGTACGAAGAGAGGCTGGAGAAAGAGGCGGCGGCAATTCGTCGTGGAATAGAACTGTTCGAAGCCGAGCGAAAAAGGTATTTTTCCAGGGTCGAGTCGGATGTAGTTCATCTCGCGCTCGCCATTGCGGCCAAGATATTGCACCGCGAATCTCAGGTAGATCCGATGTTAGTCGCGGCATTAGTGCGCGTTGCTGTTGATAAGTTACACGATGGATCGAGTGTGTCATTGCGGGTTTCGCCGATCAAGGCCGATAGGTGGCGCGAAAGATTGGGAAGTCCGTCGAACGGCTCGACTATCACCATTATTGAAGACGGCACGCTGAGTGTTGAAGATTGCATTCTCGAAACTGACATAGGTTCAGCGAACTTCAGTATCGATGCGCAGTTGAAGGAAGTTGAACAGGGATTCTTCGATTTATTGGCGCAGAGGCCGTCTGTAAAATGAATACCTCCACTGGGCCGCTTGCTCCTTATTTCGACCGCCTCGACAGAGGATCGACCCTGCGTTGGAAGGGAAGAGTGTTGCAGGTTGTCGGAAATCTTATCGAGTCAGAGGGCCCGTTCTGCTCTATCGGTGAGTCATGCGAAGTAACCAATGCGAGGGGGAAAAAGTATCCAGGCCAGGTCGTCGGTTTCCGAGGATCAACCATGCTCTCCATGGCAGTTGAAAGTCCGGAAGGCATTCGATTCGGCGACCGGATTGCTGCATGGGGAACGAGGCCCTCGATCCGAGTGGGAAGCGATCTGATGGGCCGAGTTATAGATGCGGCAGGAGTGCCTCTGGACTCGAAGGGCGACTATCGAGGCGAGCGTTCTGTTTGGGTGGATGGCTCTGCGCCGCTTCCACTCGATCGCGTGCCGATTCGCGAGGCACTGGGCTGCGGCATTCGCGCGCTTGATGCATTCGTGACGTGCGGTCGAGGTCAACGCATCGGCATTTTCGGGGGCAGCGGTGTCGGCAAGAGTACGTTGCTGGGCATGATGGCTCGCGGGACAAGCGCAGATATGACGGTGTTGGCGCTCGTTGGCGAACGCGGCCGTGAGGTCGGAGAGTTTCTTGAAGTGATTGGCGAAGAGGGTCGCAAGCGCTGTGTCGTTGTTGTATCTACCTCCGACCAATCGCCGCTGCTGCGGTTGCGTTGTGCACTATCTGCAACGGCTATTGCAGAGTATTTTGCAAGCACGGGAAAGAACGTACTTCTGGTTGTCGATTCACTAACTCGATTTGCAATGGCACAAAGGGAAGTTGGGCTCGCCGCGGGTGAGCCGCCGACGGCAAAGGGCTATACCCCTTCGGTGCTTAACATGCTTGCGCGTTTGGTTGAGCGCGCTGGGTGTTTCAAAAATGGAAGTATTACGGCCTTTTACACCGTTTTGATGGAAGGCGACGATCAGCAGGACCCGGTTGCCGATACGGTGCGGTCCTTGCTCGACGGACATATCATCCTCGATAGAAACCTGGCGATGAGGAACCACTATCCTCCTATCTCGGTGTTAGAGAGTCTTAGCCGACTTATGCCAAGTATTGCTTCGGAAGCGCACATGCAGAAGTCGAAGGCTCTCCGGTTACTTATGGCTGCCCATGCTCGTTCAGAGGATCTAATTCGGATTGGTGCTTACCAGAAGGGCGCCGATCCAACGCTTGACCGGGCGGTCGAAATCCTGCCTCAACTTAACGCGTTCCTGCATCAACGACCTGAACAGATTGTTGCTTTTCCAAATGTTGTCAAATCTTTACTAGAGGTTCCAAGCTGAAATGGGCTTTCACTTCTCACTTGATTCAGTGCTTCGTGTTCGCGGAATGGTTGAAGAGCAGGAAGAGCGGATGCTGCAAAGAATTCTTTTTGAAATCGCACAGACCCTCGAAATCATTGAGCGAATCAATGCCGAGTTGACTGGATCCGATGCCTTGCGGCGCGCGGAAGTATTCAAGCCCGTCTCCGGTTTCAATATTCATGCGTCGTACGAGCATGTGTTGGCGCTGAAGGAAAAGAAGAAAGAGCTTGAGGACAAGCTGGAAAAGCTGGAACAACTGCGAGATCGACAACTCGTGGTCTATACGGGCGCGCGGCGGAATCGCGAGATGCTTACGGAAATGTGCGAGCAGAAGCGCGGTGTCTACGAAACAGACGCGGCGAGACGCGAGCAAAGAAATCTGGATGACAATCATACGTCGCGCCGTGGCCGCAGCTAACTCAGACCGCTAGCCTGTCGAGCCGGCGCAGGGGCAGCGGAAATAGGGTCAAGTGTTGGCGGCATATTAATTCGATTAAGAAATGCAACCGACTATCAAGATGGCTGCGAGATGTTCCTAAACTAACTTAAAGCTATAGAAAAGTAACTTAGGCATAACATAACTTCCAGCGGAAACCACGACTCTCAACTCAATTTCCAAATGCGACTTGTTATCCTTCGGGCCGGTGCGCCGGGATAGGGGCTGCGCATCTTTCATAGTGGCTTTGGTCAATCTCGATTTATCCGGGTGAAGCTCCAGCATTATGCAAGTGTGTTGCCGCAATTGCCAATGCTCGGCAGCCTTTGCCTAGTAATGATCCGGCAAAACTTGCCTGCTTTGCCGGGTTGAAGGCGCATCGTTAGGGGAGCCGATTATTATCTGATTGATTTTAAAGAAGAAAATGTTCGGCATCGATGGGGAAAGGATCGGAATTATTTTGGTACAGCGCTTGCTATATAGAAGGCGTGATCAGAATCGCCAATCTCGAGACGTCCGCTCTGATGCAGGGTTTGACTTCCACCACGGCAGCTACGCAGGACCTGGGGCAGGGGTTGCAGAGTTTCATCGACTCATTGCTTACGGCATCCAATGCGAATTCGGATGCCGCCACCGGCAGCAATGGTGATACCAAGGCCACGGGGCAAAAGGGATCAAGTTCCAGCTACTCGGATACCTCGGCCGCTGTCTCAAAGGGCAACGCTATTCTGGTGCCGAGTCAATCTCAACAGATGGTGCCCGTGTTACGCGGTTCAACGACGCAGCCGTCATCATCAGTGAATGCAGCCGGGAAACCAGTCGCAGGCAATATCAAGGGCCTGTTTCCCGCGCTGGATGCTACGACCGGAGTTGGCGACCTTCTGGTGAGCAATGCTGCTTCGCAGAAGCCTTCCTTGATTGTGCCGGTCGTTTTTTCCGCGGGGGGCCTGAAATCAGTCGGCGTTCAGTCGAAGCTCAACTCGAGGGTCGGCGATCTGCTCAAGGCGGCATTGGTTTCGACGAGCGCCAAAGTTCAAGGTATCAAGGCTTCGACTACAACTTCGTCAAAGGCGACCAGCAGCCTTTCAGATACATCTCTGACCGGCAATTCGAATGCTGTTCAGAGCGCGCTCCAGACTACTTCGCAGAGTGCGAATGCTGATCTGGCGCAGCCTTCGGCGCAGCAAGTTGTCGCGGCGTCTACTTCGAATGCAGCTCCCAGCACCCCCTCACATGGAATGACGAGCGCAGTTCAATCGGATCTCCAGAGCGTAGTAGCAGACGTGTCGGCGACTGCAGTACGGACTCCTGCGCCGGGCACAGCTTCGGTGGAAATGCTGAGCGCGGTCCTGAACTCGCCCCCGCATGGAGTCTCGGTTGGAACTCCGAATCCTGGTTCAAATGTCGTTGCGAATGCGGTTCAGGCTGCAGTGCAGAGCATCCCATCCAATGTGGCGCCGATTGAAGAGCGGACGGTCGCGTCGATTGCGGTTCCTGAAGTGCTGAACTCGCTTCCGAAGGCAGTCGTGAATGCGGTCTCGGATGTGGCATCGGCCGCCTCCTCGAATGTCGTGACGAGCGCCGCACAGGCTGCAGTGCAGGGTGTTGTATCAAACGTGATTTCGGCCGCGGATCGGAGCGCTACGCCAGTCGCAGCCGCTCATGAAGTACAGAATTGGATTCCGCAAACGGCGCAGGGAATGGCCCCGGTTCCTGCATCGGATTCATCTTCGAATTTGGTGTCGAGCACGGATCAGATTGCGGTAAAGGCCACTTCATCCAATGTGGTGTCAAACACGCAGCAGACTGTTTTGCCGGCATTCGTCCCTGGAGTGCAGAGCTCGCTTCCGAAGACGGTGTTAGATATGTTCCCGAGCGCAATTCGAGAGAGTGCTTCAAACATTTCCGCGAATACTTCGCAGACTGTTGCTTCGGTCGCCAGTCCTGGAGTGCAGACTTCGCTCCTAGACGCGGCCCCGAGTCCGGTTCTTAACGTGACTCCGCAGACGTCATTGAATGTAGAGCCGAACGCGGTGCAGAGCGTTTCGCCGGTTTCAGCTCATGAGATTCAGTCCTCGCTCCCGACTTCGACATTGAACTCAATCTCGAACATGGCTCCGCAGAACCTGTCTTATGCGGCGCCGAGCGCGGTTCAGACGATCGAATCGATGGCGGTCCCTGAATCACTGAACTCAATTCCGAATGCGGGCATCAAGGCTGACGCGTCAGTCGCGAACGCGCCTTTGCAGACGGCATCCAACCTGACGCCGACTGCAGTGCAGACTGGCTCTTTGGTTCAGGCCCATGAAGCCCAGGCTTCGATCCCGAATGCAGTGCTGAACACAATCTCGAATGTGACATCTCAGACCTCATTCAAGGTGACGTCGAACGCAGTTCAAAGTATGGGATCGGCAGCGACTCCTGAAGTACAAACGTCGGTTCCGCAGGCTGTCGAGGCAGAGGTCTCAAATTTGGCTCCAATAGTTGGATCCAATGTGAGGTCGAGTGCGACCGAGTCCGTCGCGGTCGCAGTCCCCGCCAATCCTACGTCGGTCGCGGAGGCAATCAAAGGCGCGGTCTCGAATGTAGCGCCGACCACCGAAACCACCTTAGAACCGAATGCAGTCCGGTCAGCCTCGGTCGCAGCTCCCGAGATTCAAAACCCGCTCCCGCAAGCAGCCCCAAGCACAGTCTTGAATGTAGTTCCGATGGTCTCTTCAGTTGTACCGTCGAGCCGTGTACAGAGCGCTTCCCCCGTTGCAGTTCCTGCGGAATTACAGAACGTGTCGGCGAAAAATGTTCCGAGCACCGTTTCGATCGAGGCACAAAAGCCCGCATTCAATGTGACGCCTGAGGCAGTGCAGCCTGCCGCATCGATAGCTACTTCTGAGGTTCAGACCTCGCTTCCGAGAGCTGCCCAGGACACAGTTTCGAACGTGACAACTAGCACTAAGTACAACGCGGTTTCGGACTCCGTCGAGACCTCTTCGCCGGTTGCGACTCCGGCAGATGCGCAGAGCCGGACTGTGACGGCAACTCCGAACATACACGCGGGTACAGTCAGTGACGATCAGCCGGTGATGGATTCGAACCCGGTACAGGCAGTGGCACAGACTGCAGATCAGGAAGTGCAGAATTCGCTACCGAAGGCAGTCATCAGCGCGGTTACTGAAGCGAATCTGAACGTCACTTCAACTCCGGTTTCGAGCGCAGCTCCGATCGCGGAACCCGTTGCCGCTGTAAACACGGTTTCGAACGCACTTCCGAAAGTCGTTGCGAATGCGGCATCCAGTTCGATTTCAAACGCTGCACACAATGAAGTAACGAATACCGTTCTGACTCCGATCTCGAATGCTGCACCGAGCACCGTGATCAATGCACCGTTGAACGCAGACCACGTGCCTGCCGTGCATTCGACTTCGAATCCGCATCAGGGTACCGACGCCGCGGTGGCCTCAGGTCAAGCATCCACGGACCAGGCGAATGCGCAGCCGGTCTCAGCCGATCAGTCGAACCTCGCATCGACTGCTTTCGTTCCCGGTGCGGCAGCGGAGCAGCTCAACGTGCTTACGCAGTGGAGAGCCGGCTTATTCGTATCCGGTCAGGCAGGGGAATTGACTGCGAGTTCAGTATCGGCTGCGAAAGCGGCAGCAGCACCGGCAAGCACGGGTAAGAGTGAGTCGAAAGATGCTTCGGGCGTTGCAGCCAGCGATGCAGCGAGCGTGAATCCACAAATTCAAGCCGCGAATGCGCAGACGGGAACGCAGACCGGTTCTCAAGATGGGACATCCTCCGGCAATCAGGGACAGGGGACGGCGTCATCGCAGGGTCAGGACGCGGTCGCAGCTCAGGCGAACTTTGCAAGTCACACAGCAGCCGCCACGGCTCACGCGCCGAACACGGCCAATGATACTCCGGCGCAGACTGTTTCTACCGCTGCACGCGCGGCTGTCCACAACGCGGTGGCAGACGGTGTCGCTTCGACTCCCAACTCTGCGACCGCTGCTCAGCCTGTCGTCAATTCAGCGAGGCTGACTCAGGCGATGGGACAGTCTGAGATGCGGGTTGGGATGCGGTCCAACGAGTTCGGCAACATTTCGATCAACACTTCTACGGTTAAAGAGGGCATATCGGCGCAGATCTCTGTGGATCACAGCGAACTGGCCAAGACATTGGCTGCACATCTGCCAGAAATGCAGGCGAGGTTGGGCAGCAATCAGCAAATGGATGTGCGGATTGATATGAACGGGGAACGAGCCGGGCAGGGGACGGGCGGCGGATCAAACAGCACAAACGGATCAAGCGACGACGCGCGCGGTTCCAGGCGGCAGGCTTCCAACAATCCTTCAAGCCAATCCGGCGGAGGATTTTCCGGGAGCTCATTTCAACCAGCGGCAGCCGCGGTAGCCACAAGCGACGGACGGTATAACTCCCGTCTCGACGTCAGAGTTTAGTCAAGGGTCACAGGAGTAAAGGAGAAAAGTTTATGAGCAGTCTACCAGTCTTTAGCATGCCGAATACGTTGCATCAATTCAATCCGATGTTTGGGACCGGCCCTCTGAAGTCGACGGGCACAAAGGCCAATGCTTCCAGCACGACGGGCACAACGACTTCGACCTCGGCCAGCAGTGGTTCGCCGGCGAGCATTGGCGCCACATTTCTGAGCCTTCTGGCACAGGAGTTGCAGAATCAGGATCCCACGGCTCCGGTTGATTCAACGGCGATGGTGGGCCAGATGATCTCGCTCAGCCAACTTGGACAGCTGGTTAGCATGAACCAGATACTCAGCGCGGCCAGTTCAACTGCCTCAAGCGGCACTGGTGGAACAAGCGGGACTTCAGGGTCTACCTCTTCGCAGACGTCTCCGAACAGCGCTGCTCTCACGTCGGCAATCGGCGGTATCGCCAACAGTCTTTCACCTTCGACGGCTGGCGCAGCGACCAGCCAACTTCCTTTCGATCCGAATACGATGATGCCCCTGGGTTTCGGCAATGCCAACGCGGCAGCGGCATCCATCAATTCAGCTCTTAACACATCAACCATGGGCCTATCCGGCACCAATAACAATCCAACAGGAGGAA
>Ga0302140_10003527_pt1 | contig 20080 bp, 13 predicted proteins | sample I_Bog_E1_1_FD_202095 | JGI IMG/M metagenome (GOLD analysis project Ga0302140, IMG submission 202095) | Peat permafrost microbial communities from Stordalen Mire near Abisko, Sweden - I_Bog_E1_1 | ecosystem: Environmental > Terrestrial > Soil > Wetlands > Peat | place: Sweden: Abisko, Stordalen... | reverse complement strand
GCACCAGCCTTCGAGGGGAGGGGGAAGCGGTAAAGATTCGAACGCCGCTCTCGCGCGACAATCTGTCCAAGTCCCTTCCTGTCACGTCTCTTCGCAAACTTCTAAGGGTCCAGGAGAATCAAGCATTGGCATCCTCCGTTTCAAGCAGTCCCAAACGCCGGCTTCGGCAACCTTCCAAGCGCTCGAAGGATAAAGTTCAACCTCCTCAAGACCTATCTGCCTCCCCTGCTCTCACTGAGCTTATAAGCAAGCAGGAGAAGGCAAATGCGTCGCCGTCGGATTTGACGCTGAGTACGCAGACCATCGATTCCTTCAACGTGGAAGAGTCCATCAAGGCCAAGGTGATCGGCGAACGAATCCGTAGGATGCGTTTGAAGCGGTCCATGGGGTTAGTCGAGCTAGGCAAACTCACAGGCCTCTCTGCCAGCTTCCTCTCTCAGTTAGAAACAGGAAGAGTCATTCCCACCCTGCGTAACCTCACCCGCATTGCTCTGGTATTCGGAAAAGATCTCAACTACTTCTTTCAGGACGACCAGAAGAACAAGTTCAAGAAGTCCAGGGCAAAGGATCGGGTCCGCCTGCCGCTGGGAGAAAGATCCTCTCCCATCCTCATCTCCGAGAGTATGAGCGCCCTTATCCCTGACCGCAGCCTCGTGCCCTGTATCGCCGAGTTCCTGCCCAGCTCAAACAACACAAAGTTTGAACCCTCCATCTTTCCCGGCCAGGAAATGATCTACGTCATAAACGGCTCGCTGATCATCGCGACCGAAAATGAACGCCAGCAATTGGAACCGGAAGACATCGCATGGATCGACGGTCAATTGAAGCGGAAGTATTTCTGCGGCCCCGGAGAGACAGCCAAGGCAATGATCATCAGCTGTCACAGAAAAGACTAGCCCGTAACCGCCACAGTGTCATAAATACTCACGCAAATTTTTGCAATGAATCAGGATCTTCGTAGGCAGGTCAAACTTGACGTCTAGTTTATTCAGAAAAGCTATATTCCTCACCGTCCTTCTCTCCGCCACAACGGTACTGTTTGCGGCCGAAAATATCTTCGACCCAACCCGCGATCCCGCCAAAGACCTGATCGCTGCCGAGGCCCAGGCAAAAGCTGAGCACAAAAATATCCTGCTCGATACCGGCGGCAACTGGTGCTCCTGGTGCCACCTGCTCGACCGCACCCTGCATGAAAATCCCTCACTCACCGCAGCGATGGAGAAGAACTACGTTGTTCTTCACGTCAACTGGAGTAGGGAAAACGAAAATGAAGCATTTCTCAGCAAATTTCCAAAGGTGAACGGCTTTCCGTTTCTCTTCGTGCTCAGCCCGGATGGCAAACTGCTCCGCGCACAGCCTACAGACCCCTTCGAAACCGATCACAAGCTTCAAAGTGGCTACAATCAGGCGGCAATCTTAGAGTTTCTCAACAAATGGGGACCTGAGAAGTAAACCTCGAGCGTGCGCTTTGAGGAACCTTTGTAATCGAATTCTCGTAAATCTTGCGAGTCTTGGTTTCCTGGCTCCATCTCCGCGCCTGCTTTCCAGACATTCCCGTTACACTGAGACAACGCATGAAGAACGTCGCGCACATCAGGGCAACGGAGTTAGCTTGGCTCGTGTCTTTTCCGCTGCTGCTTCTTTGCCTCATTGCGCCTGACGTCTTCGCCCAGTCTGCAACTCCGGTCTCGAACTCGCCGGCTTCCCTCAACGTCGTCACAGTTGGCTCCCACGAGCAAGTAACAGTCCCCGCAGCCATTCACGGAGCCATTAAGCTGGATGGCCCCTGGCGATTCCACACCGGGGACGATCCAAACTGGGCAAATCCGGCTTTCGACGACACCAGTTGGGAAAAGATCAGTCTCACTCAGTCCCTCGCCGAACAGGGAGTCGACACTTACTCCGGCTACGGCTGGTATAGATTGCGCGTCCGCCCAGTACCGATTCCGGACTCTGGCCAACTCTCACTCGCGCTGCTCGTCATGCCATTCGGAGTGGGACAGTCTCAGGTCTTCGTCAACGGAGTCATCCAGGCCGGCACGCGCGGCATGACCGACAATCCAAGCGCCTACCTCTCGCCTCCTTACGGAGTTCAACTCTCCCGCGCCGCACCCGACGGCACGGTCGTCATAGCCATCCGAACCTGGGCCAATGTCTCCATCAATCACGGACTGCTCGACCGGGTAGAGATTGGAGATCCAGACAGTATCGGTGAAGAAATAGCTTCAGAGAAAGCCCATGAATGGGATCAGCACATCCTCGCCGGCGTCCTTGTAAGCTTTCTTTTTCTCTGCGTAGCAGGCTTGGGTGCAACCCTCTATCTAGCCCAGCGCAACCATCCCGAGTACCTGTGGCTGGCACTACTTTGCCTCTCAGTCGTTCTTACCGGCACGGTCGAGTTCTTCTACGCAGCGGCCGTCATGCCCCTCTGGATCTTCAGTGGGCTCGATCTGTGGCCCGGACGAATCTTCATGGCCGTCACACTCGAGTTCGTCCTTCGTTTCACAGCCAGTGAGCACCGCAGGCTCGTCCGCGGTGTTCAAATCGCCGTTCTCCTCTTGCCGTTCGTTGCAATGATTCATCTGCAGCCGATTTACAGCTACCTGTCGATCACCGCACAGCTCGTATTCTGCGCCGTAATTATTGTTCTCCTCTTCCGCGCCTGGCGTCGCGGACGTCTTGAGGCCGGAGTGATGCTCGTTCCATTCTTCCTCGCCTCCTCAGCCGATTCTATCGACACCGTACTCGACTACGCCGCGTCCCAGCATTGGCTGCCGGCGCGCTTCGCGTCCCATCGCTTCCACCTCGGGCCCATTGAGTTCAGCACCAGCACCGTCACCTATACCGTATTCCTCGGCAGCCTTATCGCCGTGATTCTCTATCGCTTCGTCCATGTCAGCCAGGAGGAGCAACGGTCTGCCGCCGAAATCGAAGCAGCGCGTAGCGTCCAGGCTCTGCTCATTCCCACGCAGTTGCCATCCAACAAAAGCTTTTCTCTGGATAGCGCGTATCTACCAATCAATGGCGTGGGCGGTGACTTCTTCCAGGCACTCCCGCTCAAAGACGATTCCATGCTGATCGTTGTAGGCGACGTCAGCGGCAAAGGTCTCCAGGCAGCCATGAACGCCAGCAGCTTGGTCGGCGCCCTGCGTAACGAACTCTCCCACGACCCGGCCACGGTGCTAGCTCATCTCAACCAGGTGATGTTGGGCAACCCGGAGTCAGTCGGAGCCAACGCCGTCGCCAGCTTCGCAACCTGCCTCTGCGCTCGCGTCTACCCATCGGGCAAAATGGTGATTGCCAACGCTGGTCATCTAAGTCCGTATCGCGATGGCCGCGAAATGGAGTTAGCCCCAGATCTTCCACTCGGCGTCATCGCCAACATCGTTTATGAAGAAGCCACCTTTTATCTCAACCCCGGCGACCGCCTCATCTTTCTCTCAGACGGAGTAGTCGAGGCCACCAGCCCGCAGGGTGAACTCTTCGGCTTTGAACGCACACAGCAAGTCAGCCACGAGCCCGCACGCTACATCGCCCAGATAGCTCAGAAGTTTGGTCAGACCGATGACATCACCGTAGTCAGCCTCTACTTTGTCCGCGCTGACGCAGATCGCGGAATTGTCTCCAATCAGCCAAGAGTACTGACATCCTGAGCGCTAGTCGTGTCGCAGCCCGCTTTCTGGCCGCTATACAATCTCATCCAAAAACACCAGCTCCGAACTGAACGGGCTCGTGAGCCGCAAAGCCAGTCCCGAAGACATCAACTCCGCGCCCGTAGCCTGCCGGTCCGGTGAAGTCCCATCTTCAAAATGCAAACGGTAGGTCTTCGCAGGATCGAGCCCCATCAGTACGAAAACATGCTCGGGCTCATTCGCGACGCTTCCCCGAAACGCATATAGAACGCCCCGCTTTCGCAAAGCGTCCCAATATTCCATGCCATCCCAGCGGATCCCATCAGGCCGCTCTGACACATGGTACAAACGCGCGTTGCGAATCAATGGCCGTAGTTTTTCCTTGTACAACGCAAAGGAATGTTTCGCCGCATCATGCTGTTCCGCGCTCCAAGTTGTCGTATCGAGCATGATCGTCATCCAGCCCATCATGCCACTGCGCAGCATGTACAAGAACTGATGCATCTCAGGCGCTGGCCATTTCTCAACGTAGCTTTCCAGCATTGCCGACGGCAGAGCATAACTCGTATCATAAAATGCTCTGCGATTAGACAGAGGATCGTACGTATCGGTGATCGAGAAGTAGTCTCCGTGTGCCGCAGAACCAAAGTCCATCATCCGGCCGCCATCATTACAGATCTCCAACAATAACGCAGGATGTGTTCGACGCAACTGCTCGTAGATGTCGTAGTAGGACTGTACTGCGTGATAGCTAACGTCAGTTGAGTTTGAACTCTCCACAAAGTCAAAGCCACTATCATGCAGAATGTGTAGAGAGCTTCGATTCGGTGCCGCATGTGGATGGTCATCACGTATGCATCCCTGAGCGACAAGGTATCCGTCATGCTCGAGCATGTCCAGGTGGTAGTCCTCCACGATGCGCTTCACTTCTTTAGCCGCATAATCGTGTGCAGCAGGAACGCCAAGATCAATAGTCTGTCCCTTGAACTCTTCTGGCTTCCACGCCGGACCCACATCGTTCACCAGCCAATCGTTAACGCCAGAGGCGTGCACATTCAAGGCACCTACACTCGTGTCGACCCCGGCCTGGCTCCAATCCACCCACATGCCAAATCGCAAACCATGCCGATGCGCTTCATCGGCTAGTGCAGCCAAACCATGGGGAAACTTCTTCTCGTCCGGATACCAGTCGCCGACCCCACGAAACCACCCAGCATCCAGGTGAAACATCTCCAACCCCAGTTCCTGCGCATCCGTCATCATGCGCCGGGCCAGCGCCTCATCTACCTGCATACCACTCCCCCAGCTATTGCTGACCAGCAACGGGTACTGCGGATCGTTACGGGTCGCTGGATTATTCAACACCTCACGCACCCAGGCTCGAAGCTGATTACTGCCCTCATCCACTCCGCCGCCAAAGCTACCTAGAAATACGGCTGGAGTTGTAAAGCTTCCCTTGGCCTCAAGTCGAGTACGGAAACCTCCCGCTTCTCCATTCAGGCCCAGCCGACTCTTCAGGTGATCGCCGTTCCGCTCCAACGCAATGAGGGTTCTTCCACTAAACTCGATGCCCGCATACCACCCCGGTTGTTCTCCCCGTGGCTCATAGACAAACTGCACTGGAATGATCTCGCGCGCCTCGCCCGCAACCGGATGACCGTAGGTACTTGACCGGCCGACCCAGCGATATCCATCCTCGATTGGTTCCACATGCGTCCCCTCCGCAGACGGACTGTCCGCACCCTTCTCCACAGAGAAGTTCAATAACGCTGTTGTCGCGGGCACCTGCCAATCCATCCGCATACTATCGATGAGTGGCAGCCACATCTCCGCGTCGCCTAAATTCTCAACAACGATCGTATGCTCCAAAGGACCGTGAGTAGCGCGCGATTCCCACTTCCAACGTACTCGAAGTCGCGGCAGGTCGGGCTTCGAGTGTGCTATCTCATAGACAAACTCGACGGACTCCTTTCCAATCGAGGACAATTCCGGCTTCAATATCCACTGAAACTGCGTATTGACACCTTTCACCTCAACCGCTGCCGGCAATGCCTCCTCGCTACGGTTATGCCATCTATGTCCTTTAAGATCATCCAGAGAAATCAGGGAAGGCGCATGGATTCCAGCATGCAACTGCACTCGCACATCCGAATTCTGGAGCACCGCATCCCTCGTCTGTATCTGCGTTGACTGGCAATACCCTGCCGACGAAACCGCAATAGCAACGAGCGCAATTCCCGATCGTAAGATCCATCGGCCACCTGACGGTGGTCGCTTCCAATCATCAGCAATGTGAATACTGCCAATCTTCAACGTGCTTGTCCCTTCACAATCAAATCCACATTCACGACTTGGGGCTGTCCGGATAAGTCCGAGCCAGACTACGCTATCCAATCGACCCTGCGCCACAGGCCCCTGCTACAATCCGTTCTATAGTTCTCGAGCCCCGTTATTATGAAAAGTTCAATTCTCATCGCCGCATTGCTCTTAGCCAATCTCATGACAATCTCCCCTGCATCACCAGCACAGTCATCTCCCGCAACCAACGCTGCAAGTAAGCCGGCATCTGCGACCAGAGCAGTCAAGCTTACGCCGGAGCAAGTCCATCGCAGCGCACTCGTTATCGATACACACGAGGACACTCCGCAGCGCTTTGTCGACGAGCATTTTGATCTCTCTGATCCTCTGAATGGTGGGCAAGTCAATCTGGATGCCATCCACAAAGGCAATCTTGGCGCGTCCTTTATGTCTATCTGGGTTGAGCCGGATCTCTACAAAGGCCACTACGCCCGCCGGACACTCGAATTGATTGACTCAGTTCACAATCAGGCTGCGCGGCATCCCGATCAAATCAAGCTCGTCACCAGTGCAGAAGGCATTGAAGTTGCCCATCGCGAACACAAATACGCCATGCTTATGGGTATCGAAGGCGGTCATTCGATCGAAGACTCCCTCGGGCTACTCCGCATGTACTACGATCTCGGCGTCCGCTACATGACCCTCACCTGGTCGAACTCCAACGGCTGGGCCGACTCCTCGGGTGATGACAAAGACGAATCAATTCCTCACACCAAGGAGGGCCTCAGCGAGTTCGGCAAAGACGTCGTCTATGAGATGAACCGCCTAGGCATGATCGTCGACATTTCCCATGTCAGCGACAAGACATTTTTTCGCACGCTCATCATTACCCGCGCACCCGTCATCGCCTCGCACTCTGCTGCCCGCGCACTCTGTGACGCACCGCGCAATATGACGGATGACATGCTCCGCGCCGCCGCCAACTCGGGCGGCCCCGACAGCAAGGGCGGTGTCATCATGGTCAACTTCTATTCAGGATTTATCTCCCAGGCCTATCGCAACGCTCAACTCGCCCAGCGCGATGAGGTCAAAAAAGCTGAGCAGGCTCTCAAAGATAAGTTCAAAGCAGAAGGCAAGCAAGTCACCTATGGAGACCTCGAGAAAGTAGATCGTGAGCTAGCCGACCGCATCCCCCGTCCCCCACTGTCGGCATTGATCGATAACATCGATCACATCGCCAAGGTTGCGGGCATCGATCACGTCGGCCTCGGCTCAGATTTCGACGGCGTGAGCGGCCAGCTCCCCGAAGGCATCGACTCAGCCGCTGATCTGCCCAAGGTCACGGCCGCCCTCATGGCCCGCGGCTACAGTGCTGAAGACTGCCGCAAAATTCTCGGTGGCAACTTCCTACGTGTCTTCAAAGAGGTTGAGCAGGTAGCAAAACAACTGCAAGCCGAGAACCGTCCTCGCATAACCGATAAACAGCCTTTCGATAAACCACAGAAGTAAATCCGAATCAACGCACGAGCCCAGGTCGCATTTTGTGACCTGGGTATCTTCGAATTTGCAGTCGCAGTTTCAATACCAATACTTAAAATCACTCCACTCCGCCGAGTAGGGTTTCTTGCGGTTCTTCAATAGGAAGTAATGTAAGTGCTCATGATCCATGATCCACGGAGCGTCAAACGCTCCCAGATCGATCACCTCTCCGTAATTATCCAGATAATCCCTACGGTCATTCCCAAGCGTCAGCATTGACTCGCCTGTGTACCCGTTCCATCCCCAATAGAAGTAATTCTGATGTCCGCTGATAGCTGTAGGAAGCCCGTACTTTGGCGCAAACACATTTACTGCGCTCGCCTCACCATAGTTTCCGCAGAAGATCCCGGTCCGCGCACGCTCGTCGGCAGGCAGGGCATCGTAGCGCGCAGCAAATCCCTGTGCCATCTCTTCCCATCCAAAGCGATCGGAAAGGTACTGCGGAAGCGGACTTGTAAACTTCTCTGATCTCGTCTTATCTCCCACTCCAAAGTGAGCGGCGTACACAACATATTGAGCCGGAGGCAGCACCGTCAATCCAATCGGAATCACCACCGCAAACAAGAAGATCGCCAGTACCGCTGCATAAGCATAGCCAGGCCACGAACGCTTGAAGATCTGTCCCAACCCAACCGCACCCGAAGCGAACAGCACGGCGTATATCGGTGCTACGTAATAGTCCTTCGCATGCATGGCCATCATCAGCGTGAGGAATAGTAGGTATGTTATTGCTACGAATCTCCAGGGCCTCGCACGACGCGAGAAGCTTAGCCAGACCAACCCGCCAATCCACAACGGAGCAGAGAAGATCAGCAGCATATTCAATTGCTGTAGGAGGAAAGCGAGCGGTGGCAACACGACGTTCTTGTCGGAATGAGCAATGTTATTCAGCAACTCGTACGTTGGCCAGTGATGCTGCCATTGCCACCAGAAATTCGGCAGCGCCAGCAGAAAAATCAAGCCAGCTGCCGCAGCCATCCATCGAGACCAAAGCATCTTCCGTTGCGGCGAAATTACAATTCCCGCAAGCAAAGCCATTAAGAAGAAAACAGTCGAGTGCTTGTTCTCAATACCGACTCCAGCGATAACTCCAAACAGCAGCCAGTACCGTGGGGAAACGCTTCCATCCGCAATGCGCAACAGCACAAAAATGCAGCCCATCCAGAAGCAGGGCTCCCATGCATTCATCGATAGAAAATTGCTGGCGATCAAAAATATCGGTGCTGCAAGGCTCGCAGTCATCGCCAGGATCTGCGCAGGCCGCTTACCGCCAAGCTGCCAGGTCATCAGCCCCGTCAGGCCAATAAGTAGCGCACCCGCCGCAAAACTGAATATGCGAATGCCCGTTGGCGTCAGCCCAAACAACATCTCCGCAGCCCACGCCTGGAGAGCCACCAGTGGAGCCTGATCGACGTAGCCCCAATCGAGATGATGCCCGCAAACCAGGTAGTACAGCTCATCGCGAAAGAATCCGTAACCAAGATGGCTGCCATAGATTGAGCTCACGACATGCAGCAGAAAGTCGAAAACAGCAAAGCAAGCAGCGAGCGTTAGCGCAACCCGAAAGGATCCTCGATCGGTGTCGCGTACTTCGTCCGGTTCAAGGCCAATAACCGGGCCAGATGTCATAGTCGTCAAGCGGTTTGTCTCCAGGCGCAGAAATACCCAGCAGCCATAGCTACTTTACCGCTTTACGATTGCGATGACACCAAAGTTCCGCGCTCTCAGGTAGACAGGCATCCGAGAACGATTGCAGGGAGGGTTGCCTCGGACGCAGTTGTCGCATCGAAGATCTCATCTCCTGCAAGCTTCAAAGCACTGTAACCGAATCGCACCAGCCGCATCCATGGCCAGCGCACATGCATTACCCGAGCCAGCGAAACCTGCTCGGTCTCCGGAAGTGATTCGTCGTACACAGCAGCGTCGAAGTATTGCGCCTCGGAAAGGAGTTCCGCAGTGCAGATGTTGTCGGCCCGCGTTACTACAAATCCCGAGTCGTGGAGCACCTGCTGTTTGCGGATCACAGCTGGCGATGGCACACCAATGAGCAGCAGTGAAAATCCCAGTGCTGGCTCCCCGCCATTTGTTTTATGCGCACTCATCGTCCTTACTATGATCGCGGGTTTTGAAGCATCCCGCCGCGTCCGAAGCAACCTGCTTTTCGGCAGATGAAAGATGTTAGCCTGTATTGCGTCCACTATAAATAAACGCCTAATCTTTCAGCACAATCAACGGGTCGATAACCACATCGGCGGGATGAAAATGAGACCAGATGGCCTCTGCCGTTTTGCGGGGAACAACGGCCGCCAACGACTCCGCTGTAGCCTGCTGAACATCTCGCAAACTGCCGAAATGCGTCAAAAGCCGCTGCCGCATCAGCTGACCAACGCCCGGAATAGCAAGGAGCTCCGAATCGCGATCGCGCATCTCGCGCCGTTTGCGATGATACCCGATCGCGAATCTGTGGCTCTCATCGCGAATCAGCTGCACCAGGTGCAGAACGGGCGAACGCCGATCCAATACCACCGGATCGTCTTCGTTTCCGTAGACATAAATAATCTCTTCGCGCTTGGCAATCGAAGCCAGAGGCTGCGTCGTAAAACCAAGCTCCTCCAACGCCTCGCCAGCCGAATGCAACTGCCCCAGACCACCGTCAATAAGGATCAGCGAAGGCATCGGCTTCTCTTCGTCCTTCAATCGCTTATAACGCCGGTGCACAACCTCTCGCATCGAAGCAAAGTCGTCTACACCCGATACGGTCTTGATCTGGAACTTGCGATAGTCCGCCTTTTTCATCGCGCCATTTTCCCAGACCACCAAGGACGCAACCGTCTCCGCTCCTTGAATATGCGAGATGTCAAAGCATTCAATCCGTGTCGGCAACTCCGGCAGCATCAGCGCATCCGCCAGCGCCTCCTGGATAATCTTGCGTGATGGTTCCAGCACGCGGAAGCGCTGAGTGTAAGATTGCTTCGCATTTTGTCCAGCCAGGTCGATCAACGATCGCTTGTCTCCACGCTGCGGAACCGCCAGTTCGATGCGATGCCCTGTGCGCTCCGTCAACAGCGTGCAAAGCGACTCCCGATCATCAAAGTCCACAGGCACAAGGATCGAACGCGGCACATAACTCTGATCGATATAGAGCTGCTTCAGCAGGGCAGAGAAGAACTGCCCTGCATGAAATACGGGAGGTTCAGCAGCATCTGCCTCATCCACATTCTCTGCTACATCCGGATCCCCGGAGTCATCATCCGCTGCCGGTGACGTGAGAAATTCCGGCAACTCTTCCCAGAAAAACTCTCGCCGGTCCACAATCTTTCCCGAACGAATATGGAACAGATTCGCCGCAATACACCCATTCTCAAAGTGGTACCCGAAAACATCCGCATCATCTGAATCTGTAGTCGCAATGCGCTGCTTTTCTTCCAGCTGATGCACCGTAGCAATCAGGTCGCGATAGCGGGCCGCCAACTCAAACTGCTCCGCCTCCGCCGCTGCAATCATGCGCCCATTCAGCGAGCGCTCCAATTCCGCACTCTTGCCCTCAAGAAAGAGCTGCGTGTCCTTCACTGCGCCGGCATAGATTTCAGGAGTAGTGAAGTCCTGTACGCACGGCCCCAGGCAGCGATGAATGTAGTACTGCAAACATGCTCGCGGATGATAGCGCGACAGATCTACCTTGCAACTCGGAATCAGAAAGCTGCGATGAATTAGTTCGACTACCCGGTACGCCAGATTTCCCGGAAAGTACGGCCCGTAGTACGCCGATCCATCCTTGCGCAGCCTTCGCGTAACAAACACCTTGGGATAGCGGTCCCCCAGCGTCAATTTCACATACGGATAAGTCTTATCATCCCGCAGCAGAATGTTGAACCGTGGCTTGCGTTGCTTGATCAGGTTGTTTTCGAGCGCCAGCGCCTCCATCTCGTTCGCTACCAGGATGTAGTCGAGATCTACCGCCTCGCGCATCAGCCTTCCGGTCTTGGCATTCGCCTGGCTGGCCGCCAGCAGGTAGCTCTTAACCCGCGAACGCAGGTTCCGCGCCTTGCCCACATAGATCACCTGGCCCTCGGCGTTCTTGTACAGATACACGCCAGGCTGCGTAGGCAATGTCCGAATTTTTTCGTAAAAGTCCATGAGGATTGTGGTCTCCGGCAGCCAGTCGGCCACGCGAAACCCTGTTTCTTAGAATAGTCTGTCCTGAGCGCATCGGCTAAGACAGACATCCATTGAATCAAAGCTCAAATCTTCGCGTAACCCTTACCCAGGAGCGGTAAAAATTACACGCCTTTTATTTCTCTAGGATGCAAAGCTCGCCCTGTAAGGTTAATATAGTCAATTACATACGAAGACTAATGGGTTTGGCACGGCACGTGCCATATTCATCAACGAAGGCAAACCCAATAGCTCTGCCAATTGGTCTTCTGACCCTTGTGCAGGGGAGGACAAGACAAATGACAATGCAAAAAATGAGTGTCTCACTTTCAGTCTCTGTGATGGCTATTGCTCTGGTCGGCGTAACTGGTTGCGCCACCAAGAATTATGTAAAGAACCAGACCGCACCAATTATCGATCAGACCAATCAGCTTAACGACAAGACCGCAGCAAACAATCGCTCCATCAAGGATACTGACGAGCGCGCAACCGCAGGCATCACTAAGGCTCAGGGTTCAGCTGATTCCGCCAACCAAAATGCGATGGGTGCCCAGAAGGCTGCCGGCGATGCAGAAAATGCCGCCAACGATGCCGTTCACCGCGCGGATTCTCTTGCCAGCGTTGTCGCTGGTCTAGACAACTACAAGCCCATTGGTAATGTCTCTGTGACCTTCGGCTTCGACAAGTCCATCCTGACCAAGGACGACAAAGCCCAGCTAGACACTTTTGCTGCCACTCTTGGCACCGCCAAGAGCTACATCATTGAGGTCACCGGCGGCACCGATTCAACCGGCAACGCAGATTACAACTATGCGCTCAGCCAGCGTCGCGCCGATGCAGTTGTCCAATATATCGCAGCCAAGTACTCCATCCCCGCACACCGCTTCTACCTCATCGGAATCGGTAAGGATAAGGAAGTCGCCGATAACTCAACCCGCGAGGGTCGCGCCAAGAATCGCCGCGTAGACATTCGCCTGCTCTCCAACATGGGTGATACCAGCAGTGCTGCACAGCCTGGTGCCCAGGGCAGCTTGTAAGCTTCCTCCCCCAGCAGCAACCAACTGCACCACTTCGATATGAATCGCTTCCACAGACCCCTCCCACGTGAGGGGTCATTTTTTGTAGTTAACTCTTCCAGGCAGACTTGGAGAGATCTCTACTTAGCAGCTTTTATATGTTCCGCGCGAACATCGTTTGCCGTGAACATTGCCAGGAACGGTGCATCCCCTGCTGCAGTCTCAACCGCCGGACGTCCGCCAGCCTCCTGCCGCTCAACTAAGCAGACCACAGCAGCCACCACCATGCCTGCATCCTTCGCAGCCTGGATCGCGTTGATCGTTGACGCGCCGGTCGTGCAAACGTCGTCCACTATCACCACGCGAGCGCCCTCGCGTAGAAATCCTTCAATCCGCCGCCCTGTACCATGTGCCTTCTCGGCCTTACGAACCAGGAACCCATGAATCAGCGGATACTCCGGATCGACCTGCGCATTCCAGGCACTGGCTGTCGCAACGTTCGACACGATTGGGTCTGCTCCCATGGTTAGACCGCCAACCGCGTCGGCATCAATTCCGTGTTCGTCCAGCAACTCCAGCACGGCATGCCCGGTAAGACGCCCGCCTTCCGCGTGCAGCGTGGTGGTCCGGCAGTCGATGTAGTAGTCGCTCGTCCCGCCCGAAGAAAGCGTGAAGTTTCCCAGCCTAAAGCTGATCCTGGCCAGCAGCGAAAGCAATTGCGATTTGTAGGTAGCAGTAGTCATCGCCCTAAGTCTACCAAGTCCATCGCCAGAGATCGTTCTTAGGGTCGGTTCATCTCCGTCAAAGCCAGGTCTCCCAGCTGTTTGGCAGAGAATTGATTCCCTTCAAGATTCACCGCCAGCCGCCCCTCGCGGTCAATGATCACCGTATGAAGTGGGTGGGTCAACAGGCCTTCGCTACTCCAGAAATTCATCCCAAACATTTTAGAAGTCTGCTTCACATCCGCCAGAGAGCCCGTTAGAAAATGCCAGTCCGCCGGATCGGCGTTAAAGCTCTTCGCGTACTCAGTGAGGGCCGTGCCACGATCATGCTCCGGATCGATCGCGATGGTTAACAAGACCAGGTCCTTGCCTGCCCGGGCATGGAACCGCTTTTCCACGTGCTCAAGATTATTCGAAAGTCGAAGGCAATAATTCGGATTCGGACACCGGGAATATCCGAAGGTAAGCACCACGACTTTCCCGCGCAATTGGGTGAGATGTAGCTCCTTTCCCGTCTGGTCGGTCAGCACAAAATCCGGAACTGCTTCGCCAACCTTGACCTCTTCTTTCACCGCGGCACGATCGACTATGGATTGAAGCGCTGTTAGGGAGCCAGCTTCCATCGGCTCAGACTCAAAGTTCTGTGTGGCCCCAGGTTGAATCTTCTCCGCGTATAAAGCCTTACCGTGCGTCACAATGCTGAAGCTGATCGCCATCCCTGGCTTGAGTGCAGAGAGAGCTTTTCTGTCTCGCACCTCGAACGACATCTCCATCGCATTCATGTAGCCCGGTATCTCGTCGCACGAAACATCGATTTCTCCACGAGCCGGAACGACCTTCAGCACCAGCCCGCGCGCCGCATGTTCTTCCGCGGAGCTGACCTGGGCTGCCCACGCGAGGCCGATCACCAGTAATGTAGCAATCCGTTTCAGCATCTCCCCGTAGACTCCACAAACTGCATCAACTCTTAGCGCAATGTTACTTTGCTTCAGCCGCAACCTGGGCTCCTCGGAATCGGAACGGTTTCGGCTCCAGCTTTACGTAGTCGTCTGCGAATTCTTTGATCATCAGGAACTGATCCTTAGCCACACCTTTAAAATGCTGGTGTGTCTTCGTCGCAGGCCACCACACGTCAATATCAATGTTGTGCGCTCCGTGACCCAGGCCGATGTGCTGCTCCATTGGGCTTCCACCAAACGAACTTCCTTCTCCAACTGTCCGGAATATAGAGCGAGGCATTTGCCCGTCATCCTCAACTGCTACCGTGATCTCAGCGCCCACGGCCGCGCGATTACTCTTCACGCCAACCAGTCTGAGATTGATCCAGTCATTGTTATTCTCGGGGTTCTCAAACAGTCGCAGCGTATGTCGATCCGCTGGAACTGCACCGCCATTGGCAGACACAATATCTTCGAATCCGCGCCGATCTAGGTCAGCGAAGGCAACACCATGCCCCTTGTGCAATTCTCCCGTGCCAGACGAAGCAGTTATATCCACGAAAGATTTTCCAGCTTCGTTGCGGAAGAGCGTATGAGGCATCATCGCCGCGAAGGATGGATTGCCCATTCCCAGGTAAATATCGAGATATCCATCGTTATCGACGTCGCCAAAATCAGAGCCCATCGGCATGAGAACTTTATCCAGCCCGACCTTCGCAGTTACGTCTTCAAAGGTGCCATTGTGAAGGTTTCTGTAAAGCTTCAGCGTCTCCACTGAAGTAGGTAATCCAAGATAACTGCGCATGACTTGATCGACGGAACTGAAGTATGTGTTCACAAAGATGTCCGGCCAACCGTCGTTATCGTAGTCAAAAAACCATGTGGCAAAGCTGAAATAAGGAGCCTGAACACCCGCCAGCCTGCCAATCTCAGTGAACGTTAGATCACCATTGTTGTGATAGAGAAAATTAGCCCCTGAAGCATTGGAAACGTATATATCCGGATAGCCGTCCTTGTCATAATCCGCCGCGACAACGCCTTTCGTGAACGCAACCTTATCGACACCGGCAGTGTGAGAAATATCCTCGAACGTTCCGTCACCCTTGTTATGAAAAAGCTGACTGGGTGTATTTTCGTTTCCAATGAAGAGATCCAGATTCCCATCATTGTCAAAATCTGCCCATACTGCAGTCTGCGTCGCCGTGACGGTCGTATCGAGTCCGCTCTCGTGCGTCACATCTGTAAAAGTACCGTTGCAGTTATTCCGCAACAGAGATCGCCGCATCGGCACTTCCCAACCACCGCGCAGCAACAGCAGATCCATGCATCCATCGTTGTTGTAGTCCGCTTGCAGAATATTCAGGCCTCCAAGCTGTCCGGATAATCCAGCCTGTTCGGTGCGATCTGAAAAGCTTCCGTCCCCGTTATTGTGGAAGTAATGCAACGGCTCGCACATGCCCCAGCTGGACGTTACGATGTCCAACTGGCCATTGTTTTCAAAATCGTCAACAACCACGCCACCGGCTTCAGTAAAGCTATCGAGTCCCGACTTCAACCCCACGTCCTTAAATCTGCCGATGTTGTCTTTCGATTGAAAGCTGCTCAACGGGATTAAGTATTTCGCAGGAACCTGCGCCGGATATCCACCAATCGTCATATAAGCGAGATTGAGCTGCCACTTCACTTCGAGATCGTTCGGCGAGTGTTCCAGGAAAGTCTCGAAATATTCAATCGCGAGCTTTGAATTCTCCTGCTTTTCGTAGTGAGCGTCCGGATGCAGCGGAGGAAAAATATCCATTTCTCCTGAGTCCGTGTAAACGCCATTCTCCATTTCTGCCAGGTGAAGATAAGTAATTCCGAGGCTCTCCAGCGTATACGGCACCGCCTGAGGAACACTCGTCCTGGCAATCTCGTAAGCAGCCTTCCATTCTGTCGCCGACTTTTCCATGTTGCCCTGGAACCCAAGCAACTGCGCCAGCGCCGCATGCGCCTGCTGCAAGCGAATTGGTGGAACCGTTTGAGCCTCAGGCGAAGCCAAGAATTGCTGTGTACGCGCAACAGCGGATGCATACGACTCTTTGCGGATCGCGCATGGCTGGTTGATATCTGCATTCCAGTTAGGAGGCTTCGTATATTGCTTGAAAACCGCGTCCGCTTCGTCCAGCCCCGAGATGCTGATATTTTGCTGCACCGCTCCAGAAGCAGTCAGCGCCTTGATCTGCTGTGCATCGAGATCCTTGGTTTTTGGAGGCGTCGCGAAGATCGTCAGAATCGCGTAACCATCTGACAAATGGATAACCGGGGATATTTCGCCGGGCTTCAACGTGGAGAGTGCAGCACTAGCCTCAGCATTTAACCGCATCTTACTGATCGGACCAAGATCGCCGCCATCATTCGCACTGGCGTCAATAGATATTTCCCTGGCAAGCACAGCAAAGTCCATGCCTGCTTTGAGTTTTACCGCTGCAGCCTTTGCCTCATCCGCTGTTCGAGTCTCAAGAATGCCAACTTCTGCTTCCTTCACTGAATTCGACTGCTGAGACATCAAAATCGTCGGAACGAAGATATATGTGCTCAATATCAACCCGTATGTCGCAGCTACTCTCATACTTTTAAAAAAAACACTTCGTCCCGCGAAACACGGGCGCGCCAAACTCAGGATTCGCTTGTTCAACGGGTCCGCCACTCCACAATTAACTGGTACCGGCAATTCTATCGCTACACGGCTTAGACGCACTGCAAACGCTGCAGCTAACTAGTGGGAGGGGCGTAAGAACGCCAGCCAACGGCGTGAATGCAAGCCTTTCAAAATTGCCTTTAGCCAGACGAAGGCAAACCAGTGTATTTTCTTCTCATGATGCGCATTCAGCTTTCGCGACTCCTCACCTCCGCGGCCCTGCTCGCTGTAGCCGCCCCCGCTTTTGCTCAATCCACCACGCCGGCCCCCAAGCCGGAAGACACCGAAATCTGGGATCCAGCTCCCAAAGTAGTTACCGCAACCCCCTGTTTCGCCCCGCCCCCCTCGGACGCTATCATCCTCTTCAATGGCAAGAATGAAGACGAATGGGTTTCCAACAAGGACAAGTCGCCTGCCAAATGGATCGTCTCCGGCGATGTACTCACTGTCAGCAAGACAGAGGGCAACATCGAGACCAAACGCAGCTTCAAGAACTACCAACTCCACATAGAGTGGAAGATTCCCGCCGATATCACCGGTTCCGGCCAGGCCCGCGGCAACAGCGGAGTCTTCCTCGCCTCCACCGGCCCCGGCGATGCTGGCTACGAATTGCAGGTCCTCGATGCCTACAACAACAAGACCTATGTCAACGGAATGGCCGGCAGCTTGTACAAGCAGGCAATCCCACTCGCTAACCCCGCCCGCAAACCCGGCGAGTGGCAGAGCTACGACGTCATGTGGACTGCTCCCACGTTCAATGAAGATGGATCGGTGAAAACGCCAGCCTATGCCACCGTACTGTTTAACGGAGTGCTGGTTGAGAACCACTTCGAGTTGAAAGGTGAGACGCTCTACATCGGCAAGCCCTTCTACAAGAAGTACGATGCCGCCCCAATTAAGCTTCAGGCCCACGGGGACAAGAGTGAACCGCTAAGCTTCCGCAATATCTGGGTAAGAGAACTGAATTAGAGTCCGTATACCGCCAGCACCAATCAAAAAGACCAGCAGGGAATCAACCCGCTGGCCTTTTTGATTGCGCTTTTAGAGTTTAGTTTTGCAGCGGCGTTAGGTTCATCGGCTCCGTCAGCGTAAACAGCAGCACCGAACCGGGCTCCAATCGTGCCTGCGGGTGATCCACCATCAAATGCGTGGTCACAATGCCCGCACCCACCAGGCTGCCTGTAAGGGCGCCCACCGGCCCTGCAATCACCGCGCCCGTAATCGCACCCGTGCCAACGACAGCCCCATATTCGATGCCGTCTTTCTTGGCGCGTGATCCAGGATTAATCGTGCCTTCACCGCCAACCCGCGTCTTCGACCCCGGAGTTCCAGTCGTTTCCGCGTGCAGCGTATACCGCGTGCCATCCGGCAAAATCACAGCCTCCGGCTTTAGGCGCAAACTGCCATGACCGCCAAAGTGTCCGGCAGAAACCGCGCTTACCCGGCCTTCTATTCCAGAGCCAGCGGGAATCAGCACCCGGCCATCCTGCAACACGTCACTCGCGACTTGTCCGTGAAACGGCTCTCCCTTTTCGCTCTCCGTGCTTGAAAGCCCTTCACTGAGGCGAACACGAATCGTCGCACCCTCCATCAGCTCCCCAGGGCGGGCAGCCCTCGGATGCACGATATCTCCATCGGGATCACCCATCGGCTGGCGAACTGCCAAAGCCTCCGGCTGAGGAGCGGAGTACGAATTCGGATAAGGTGCTGTCGCCTGCTGAGAAACCGCTGGCTGGGCAGGGGGAGCAGGCTGCGCTACAACCGCGGGCGAGGGCTTAGGATCAGGCGTCGTCTCGATAACATCCTGCGGTGGCTGAGAAACGCCTTGATAAGCACTCGGTTGGCTGGATTGCTGCGCCATCGCAGCGCTTCCAAGACCGAGCGATGCGGAAGCAATCATCATTAAAGCTAGCTTCTGTCTATGCATAGCAAAAATCTCCTTCAACTTAAAAGTGCAGCCCATGTGCCACAAGAAACAAGACTTTACACAGACTTGGACCCTCAAAATGTCCGGAAGTTGTCTCAAATAGCCGTAATTCCGTCAGTCGCGAACTACTCCATCTTCAACGGTAGCCTTTTTTCAATCGCCGCGGCCAAGTATCAAAAGCCTTTCCGGGCACATGGGTACCGCCCACAGCAAGAATCAGATTAGGTACTACGTCCCCAGCGTTACCACCCGCTCATGAACGCACCGTGAATCCAGCTCCGGCACCCTCGTTTGTTAGAATTGCCTCGGTATCTGCTTACATTTTTCGCATACAACCAACAAGGGGACGACGCACATGGCCGAGCTTCTGACCACCATACAGAGCACTTTCGGCAAGGCCGTGGCAGTGGATCGCCGCCCCAAACTAAACGATCGACTGCAACACCGCATCGCGAGGACTGATATGACTGAAATTGCTGCAATTCGTGCGCGCGAAATTCTTGATTCGCGTGGCAATCCTACCGTAGAAGCTGACGTAATCCTTGAATCTGGCGCACTCGGCCGCGCGGCCGTCCCTTCCGGAGCCTCCACTGGTGAACATGAGGCCGTAGAACTGCGCGACGGCGACAAGTCCCACTACATGGGCAAGGGCGTTCTGCAAGCCGTAGAAAATATCGAAACCATCATAGCCCCTGAACTTGAAGGCTTCGACGCCAGCAATCAGCGCCTCCTCGACTTCACCATGATCGCGCTCGATGGCACACCGAACAAATCCAAGCTCGGCGCCAACGCAATCCTGGCCGTCTCCATGGCCGCCAGCCGCGCCGTTGCCCAGACCCTTGAGATTCCGCTCTACCGCTATCTCGGCGGAGCTAACGCCTGCATCCTACCCACCCCGATGATGAATATTCTCAACGGCGGCGCGCACGCAGACAGCAACGTCGATTTTCAGGAATTCATGGTCATGCCAGTCGGCGCCGAGCGCTTCTCTGATGCGCTACGCTGGGGAACGGAAGTCTTCCACACCCTCAAAGGCGTTCTCAAGAAGAAAGGCTACGCGACCTCCGTTGGCGATGAAGGCGGCTTTGCACCCTCACTCACTTCCAACGCCGAAGCGATTGAACTGATCCTCGAAGCGATCACCCTAGCTGGTTACAAGCCAGGTGAGCAGATCGC
>Ga0302140_10003524_pt1 | contig 20090 bp, 17 predicted proteins | sample I_Bog_E1_1_FD_202095 | JGI IMG/M metagenome (GOLD analysis project Ga0302140, IMG submission 202095) | Peat permafrost microbial communities from Stordalen Mire near Abisko, Sweden - I_Bog_E1_1 | ecosystem: Environmental > Terrestrial > Soil > Wetlands > Peat | place: Sweden: Abisko, Stordalen... | reverse complement strand
TGATGAATGGTGTTCGTATATTGGTCGATAGCGGGCCTCTTACGGGCTCTCAATTCTCTTATCCTTAGACTCCTTGCAGCGTTTCTTGCTGGGCCTGAACTGCAATTGGAACCCATTCAAGCTCAACCACAAAAACTGATCAGTGAAGCGATTTACTAGAGTGCGCGAAAACGATCACTCCCGTGCGCCTCAGCATTCAAGGCGAAGGACACATCAGTTGTCAAGCAGAAAATCTCGCTCGAACCTCAAATCAATATCTCCTCTGGCTCAAATCAATCAAACCCTCTCCGTAGGATCTTTAAACTTACAAATCAGCCTCTGCGGAATATAACTTTCTGGGCTATCGGCAAGACAATTACGGAATCCGAAATCTCATCGTGCGAGCAAGCTGCATTTATCCACATGGTGACTCCACGCAACTCCGCTCAAACGTTTGAGTAGAGTGGGGCAAGAATGATTTTGCTGAACCGATACGCATTTAATGCTTTGTCTAGAACAGTTGTCAACAGACCTGTGGGAAAGAAGTAAGGATAATAAGACTGAATGTAAATGTAACTGTTTACGTTTGAATCAAAGCATCAGAGATAAGATCCGGCATGGTCGATAGCAAGCTATAAGACAATCGGATGTCTGTAAATGGGGAGGAGTTCGGCTACGTTAAAAACAGATAATGAAAAGGGTTACATTTTCTCGCGACAATGAAGACAGCTTGCTTGGAGCGTACTTGCCAACGCGGGTTCTACCGAATCCTGACGAGATCCCTCAATAGCCGCGCGACCTCCTCCAAGAAAGTCTCCGTGCTGATGCCTTGAGGCATTGCAAGACCCGTCTTTGCCAGCACACCGTCTGAGATTTTCCGCGCCAGCAATGCTCGTGTCTCCATGTTGAAATCGAGCCGACGCGCAAAGAATCCTTCCAGAAGTTCCAGATCCGCAGGTCCCAGGCGCTGCACACCGTTTGCCGGAATCTCAAAGCTCGTTGGAGGCTGAGATCGCCCGGCAGACGAATCTGAATTATCCGCCAGATCAAAAAGGCCGGCGGTAAATGTGCGGCCGCTGGAATCGGGGGTAGATGCATTCAGGTTCTCTCGCTCATGAACGACCAGAGTGCCTGCGGCGATGTCACCCAGTCGCTGGTGCTCTTTATTCAGAAAGATGCAGACCACTCCCACTGCATAGATACCGGGGATTTGGTCAATAAGGCGCAAGAGGTTTCGCGTCATGGCTTCGAATAAGCTGATTCCCCGGCCTGAGCGTTGAATCACCCGGATTTTAGCCAAGCGCTTCCCGGGAGTCCTGCCGTTCCAGAAGGCTTCGAATAGCGTGAAATATCCCCAGTAGAATAAAAACGGAATGAAGATAAAGAGACCTTTAGCCCACTTCTCCCCAATCTGGCTGAAGTGCGACAGACTAGGATCTATCAAAGCTATGAGGACAACGAAAGCGATGATCACAATCAGCCAGATCAGGTAGTCAATAAGCAACGCGACAAAGCGACTGCCAATTCCAGCCACGGGCATCTCTATGGAAACCAGTTCCGGAGTGTCAATGCTAAGCTGGTCCCATTCAGGCGCCATGAAAACAATCCTCTCCAACCACTGGATTCAAAAACGCAAGCCACACTGGGAGCGCCTGACAACCTTGGTGGCTGCAGCCGGCCGAACTCGGCTGCAGGGCCTCTCTCGAAGCGAACTCCAGGAACTCGCATTGCTCTATCGGCAAGTCGCCTCTGACCTCTCCACCCTCAGGCAGGATAGGACTTCAACGGCGTTGGCAGAACAAATCAATCATCTACTAGCTCGGGCTCACCATATCATCTACTCCAGCCGCAAATCGAGTTGGCGCGCCTTACTATTATTTTTCCGTGACGGATACCCGCGAGTTTTCCGGCAACAATTAGCGTTCACGTTCAGCTCGATGCTTATCTTGCTTGGCGCAACTCTCATGGCAGTCATATTTACTTTAGCTAATCCCCGGTTTGCTAACCCCATCCTCGGGCCGATAGTCATGAATAGTATTCAAAGACATGAAATGTGGACGCACTCCGTAGTAAGCGTTGCTCCGCAGGCAGCAAGTGGAATTATGACAAATAACCTATCAGTCTCGTTCTCTGCCTTCGCAGGAGGTTTGCTGTTTGGTGGGGGTGCCGTCTACATTATGTTTTTTAATGGGATCATGCTTGGCGCGGTTGCAGTCGCGTGCCAGCAGGCAGGGATGGCTATTCCTTTATGGAGTTTCGTGGTACCCCACGGCTCACTAGAATTACCGGCTATTGTGATTGCAGGCGGAGCCGGTCTTCGGCTGGGATATGGAATGCTCTTCCCGGGAATCTATCTCTGGAAGGACTCTGTTGCGAAAGCTGGAGTAGAAGCAACACAGTTAGTGTGCGGGGTCATACCAATGCTCATCATCGCAGGTTGCCTAGAAGGATTTTTCTCGCCATCCGAAGCTCCAGTACTACTTAAATTCGGGGTCGGCTCGGCATTATTCCTACTGCTCTTGATATGGCTTTTTCGTCCGCTACCAAAATCAAACCTCAATTGAGGGTACTACTGGATCGCGTTCCCTTGAGATCGAGTAAACAAAGATCCCGTATTGAGTGAAGCTAAACCTGATGCGTCTCAATTCAACGCTATACTCTTGACGAAGACCTGTAGGAGACGTCGCTTATCTATGCGTAAGGAGAACACAAATATCCATAAACAGTCCAAGAGCAGGGTAAAGAAAGAGGGTACCGATATCGACACAGAACTTAGCAAGTCCCAGAAGACTAAGCCTACTCCATTGAATCGTCTTGCGCTCTGGATCACCGAGCATGTTGGCACAATGGAATTCTTCCTGGTGATCTTCATCTGGACGGTATCCTGGCTGCTATGGAATATGTTTGCCCCAAAGGGCTTACGCTTCGATCCATATCCAGGGTTTGTTCTGTGGCTGTTTATCTCGAATATGATTCAGCTATTTCTAATGCCACTCATCATGATAGGTCAGAACTTGCAGGGGAGGGGTGCGGAGGAACGGGCCAAGAATGACTACAAAGTGAATTTAAAGGCTGAACAAGAGATTCTTGAGATACAAGAAAAGCTTACGATCATTCTATCCAAGCTAGAAGAACTAACGCGCTCTTCCAGTCACGCTAGCGACAAGTCGCCATGATAAGAATTGCAGATGATTATCTAGAGTACGGCACGCTCTTTCATAGATAAATATTGATTCAGTACGCTAGCGCTCATTTTCCCGGGAAGCGTATCCATGGTAATGGCCCCTTGATCGCGCAAACGGGCGAGCAGGAGTTCGCGGCGGCTAGCCATTTCCTGTGCCGCAGCAGATCGAAACATTTCTTCAATATTATTGGGCACAGCACTAGCGATCGCGGCAACCTCAGGCTGCGCCATGGCCACAAACAAAACCACATGACGGCTCAATAATTGAGCTGCTCCATCAATAACCTCTGGTCTCATTGAAGACTCTGTCAAGTCTGTAATCCAAAGAATAAGGGAACGTCGAGGCTGGAGGCGTCCAAGAATGGCTGTAGCCAGAAGATGATCAGCTTCGCCGGTTTCCGTTTTCAGTTGGGCGAGAGATTCGAGAAATTGGCGCATATGACCCGCTCCCCGATTGGGCAAGAGCCGTTGTTGTATGTGACGCCCATAACCGAGCAGTCCCACACGATCACCGGAGTAGAGAGCCAACTGCGCTAAGGCGACAGCCGTGGAGCACGCGTAGTCTAGTTTGGTGTAGTAGTTTTGGTTTTCGTCGGCTACTCGTGCACGCAGTAGCCTGCCCGCATCCAGAACTATCCAAACGGACTGCGAACGCTCTGCTTGGTAGTGGCGTGTCACCAAATCGCCACGACGTGCAGATGCCGTCCAGCAGACGTCACGGAGATCATCACCCAGACGATATTCGCGCAAACTCTCAAATTCACGACCGAGGCCACGATAACGCATCTGCCTCAATCGGATATCTATGCGGCGGCTCTTGGCCAGGAATATATGTTGATCTTCGGCGGCGCGGATCTCCGGATAAACACGTATAGGTTGAGCTAGCGGAGCAATTGCCCATCTGCTTACTAAACCGAGAACACTACGATATTGGAGATATACTGCACCAACATTGATATCACCTCGTTCACGAGGACTAAACTTGTAACGGTGAGTAGCCACCGCGTAAGGATATGCGCGAAGCAGATAAGGGGTGGGTGTTTCAAGTAACTCTGAGGGTAGATCGTCTATGAGCTGACAATCGAGTGGAACTGATCCCTGGTGGACTACAGTCAGCTCAATCTCTACAGAATTGCCCAACGAAGGCGCAGAAAGCCAAGCGCGACTGACATTAAGAGTCGCTGGGGTGGGAAGTCGTAAACCATCAAATAAGCAGGCAATTAGAACAAGGCAATCCCAAACCAACATGCCATACGAGAGGGTTGGAATATAGTAGCCGGGTATGAGCCATAAGAATCCTAACCCGAGCAGGACGACGGCACGAATAGTTAATCCAAATGCGAAGCGACTACGCGGCTGGCAGGTGGATTGCACCGATACGGGATGAAGAGAAGGCTGCAGCATTTTCGTGCTAGGCCCTCGGCACAGATACGAGAGCCAGAATGTCTGTCAGAATGCGATCAGCATCGAATCCTTCCAATTCAGCTTCAGGCTTGAGGCGAATACGATGACGCATAACTGGCCGCATTGCACGCTTTACGTCGTCCGGGACCAGGTAGTTTCGATCCTCAAGCGCTGCTACCGCCTGGGCTACGCGCATCAGACTGATTGCGGCGCGCGGACTTACCCCCAACATGATTGTCGGCCACTCCCGGGTACGTCGAACAAGGGCAAGAATGTAAGTAAGCAGTTCCGCCTCGATTCGAATGGACTGCACCTCCTTACGTGCGGCAGCAAGAAGACCTGTCGGTATGGGAGCGATCTTTGCAGCATCAAGCAGCAACGCCCCGTGAGCTTGCAAATGCAGTTCGAGAACATGGCGCTCGTCAGCCTCATTTGGATAATCAACCAGTGTCTTGACGAGAAAGCGGTCCAACTGTGCTTCTGGCAGGGGATAGGTCCCCTCGAAGTCCACTGGATTTTGCGTTGCGAATACAATGAAGTCATCAGGCAGCGGACGCGCAATACCATCGGTGGTGACTTGGCGCTCTTCCATGCACTCAAGGAGCGCAGCTTGTGTTCGAGGAGGCATACGGTTGATCTCATCGACCAGTAGCAGGTCAGTGAAGACCGCCCCCTCGTGGAAAGTGAAGTTGCTGCTGCCTTGCAGCAAAATCGTAGTGCCCAGAATATCTGCAGGCATGAGGTCCGGGGTAGCCTGCACACGATGAAAGCTAAGTCCAAGCAGTCGAGACAGTGCTTTCACGATGAGCGTCTTGGCTATTCCTGGAACGCCTTCTAGTAGTACGTGGCCTTGGCATAAGAGCGCCATGAGCGCCTCTTCGATAACTTCGGTCTGACCTGCAATGACCCGGGCAAGTTCTGCTCGCGCATGTGTCAATAGTTGGCGCGTTATGTGGAGGCCGGTGCTGTGTTGAATTGGTCCTGAAGTATTTCGGCAGACCATTTCGGAATTGCTTTCCTCTGTCATCTTCAGATATCTCCGACGCTTAATGCTTGGCTTAATCGTAATTGTTGAATTATGTTGCCCTGCGGGTCGAACTCGCACTGCGCAGTGTATGTTCATGGCTGCGTAGCTTCCGAACGATTGTGAGAGCTTCTTTCGGCTTCAATGATTCATTCCAACATGCCTGTTCCGCGGTCATCAGATCCGACTGCATATCTTCTCCCACGGAACCAAAGCGGCTTTGTAAGACCTCAGCTAGCTCGGCTGCCGCCAACCTGGGGTTTGGCTGCCCGCAGAGTGATGCAGCCTGAGAACGAAAGCGATCCCAGGCAACCTGCGCCGCCGTATTGGCAGCACCGGCAGCGCGATAAAGACTGCCAAGGGCATCTAGGAATTCAATTGGAGTGGCGCGGGGAACTGAAGGTAGCGGCCGGATTGGTCCCCTGCGGCGACTGAAACTTAGTATGACAAGCAGAGCCAGACCTACGGAGCCAGAAGCGAGCAAAGGTAGTGTCGAGCCCGAAGTGTAGTCCCACGCAGTATGAGACTGCCAGTGAAGCGATTCATCCCAATAAACGTGGTGCCCGGATGCTGGTCCAATTGAGTTGAGCAACAGCTCCAGATTCTGACCTCGCGTGATCGATCCATTCTCCAACGGCGTAGAGTTTGCCCACCAGATCACTGTTCCCTTTAGGAACGGGTACTCGACCACAACCGGCTGATCTGCGCATGTGTATGCAACACGAACTGCAGGGTTCGACAGTTTCCACCCGGCACGTGGCAAGATCCAGATTGGACCTGTACCAACGAGTGATCCGAAGCCTTCGGGTTTAGCCTCACAAACTGAGAATGAAATCCCGCTAGGTGGTTCCACTGCACTTCCGGGTAGAAGTGTTCCGCCTTCAAAGCCCGTGGCAATAACTCGTCCTCCCTTTTGTAGCACCGTCTGAATTGCCCAGCGATCTTCCTGCTGGTAGGAGTGAGGCTCCGCGAGAATCAATACAGTATCTGCATCAGCATTAGATGCCAGTAAACTCAGTGGGTGTTCCCAACGATCGATCTTATAGCCACTCCGCTGCAGGAGCGTATAAGCCGCTCGTGCGCCATGTGTGCCTGTGAGGTAACTATCGGGAACTGGATTTTGGCCGGGATCTTCAGCGGGGGTAAACACTGCCAGCAGGACGAAGAGCGCCAGAACACTACCCGCCAAGACCAGCAGCATGCGGCGGTCATTCGAGTCGAGCGACTGAAACATCCTCAAAGCGCCCCCAAACGCCCCGCAAGCAGGGCAGCATGGTTATAGTCGGCTTGCTGTGCGGAGTTCCCACCGTACCAGGTACGTTCAAAGCAGGCAGTCAAAGCCACGAGCACTTTCAATTGTGGACTTTCTGATTGGAGCAGCAGCAAATACTCGCGGGGAGTTCGCGCACGATCAGCAGGCCAAGCTCCACTGGACTCAAGACGGGAAATGCTCGCCCAATAAAGTAAGTGGATCGCTACGCGCCATTCGCTTTGCGCGGCTGCCTGCCGTGCATCTTGCAACCAGAGTTGCCAATCCCGTGCGGAAACCGCGTAACTACCCTGGTCTATGCCAAAAGGATCTGTGTTGACACGGCCTTGCCGTTCCAATCGAATCAGGATCCAGACCAGGGCGAAGCAAACTAAACCGACAAAGCTAACTTCAGCGGTGATACCGATCCACCTAGCCTTAGACCCAGCTCGAACGAGCTTACCAATCAACGTGTTAATCCAGTTCCCGATTTTTTCGAAGATACGATCTTTGAGCGAACGACCCATCAGCGCGGGCTTATATTCCTTAGCAGCAAGTATGGTGATCAGAGCAGTACGAGCCGCGACCCGATCCACAGAACTGGGAGCCTGTGAATTCTGACTCGCCATGCCCGCTGTCACGAAATCCTGCTTCAGCCGACTCCTTGCCACTTCAAGCCGCTCATTGAGGGTCAGAGAGACTTCGTTGATGTCGCCATGGACATCCAAACGGGGAGAGGCGTTTGTAGCGACCTTGTTTGAGTCTTTTTCGTCTTGCTTGGATGAGGAATCAGCCGGATTCTTGGCGGCTTCGTTCAATAGATCACGAAGCCATCCAAAGTGGACTTGGCGCGGACCGGATAGGAGTGACACAGAAACGTCCGCTGTAACCTGATCCCCCTTGCAATGAACAGCATCCCTGAACTGCTCGCAAACTGCGAGCAGTTGATCAAGATTCTCAAGTTTCGTTCTATATTCGCTGATCGAAGTCACTTTCGACGCGGCATTGGCTTGGTGGGCCGAAATTATGATCGACGACAGGAGAATCATCCAACGGAATGCGGGAAACGTACGAAGGCAGATCACGGGAGTGGCCCCTCCGTAGTGGCAGAAGCAGTAAGATCTGAAATGCTTTCGGATAAACCATGAGTGTCGGTTCCGGACGTAATGAGTACGTCCGGAACAGGCAACGCGCGAGCCAACACTCGGGGTAGTTCAGCCCAACCGGCTTGAGCCATGAGTTGCTCGATGTCGTAGCCCTCTTGGCGAGTGCGTTGATCCAGATAAAACAAGACGAGTGAAATGCCGTATAAGGGCGTTATCACGGTTCCAACCAAGAAGCTGATACTTAGATTGTAAATCTGTACAAGGGTCGCTATCGCGGGGGCAGGGTGTAGAAGATTTAAAGACTTACCAGACGCTAAGGCAATCAAAATATCAACGGGAAGCGAGAGTGCCATGTTCACGGCAAGGCTTAGAACATAAAGCAATACGAAAAGAACGAGAATACGCCCACGAGTACCTTTGCTCAATTTTTCGCTTCGCTGCATGGAGCGCCAAGCTGGCTTGTCCTCTGAAATCGATGCCGGAAAGGCCAGCGAGAAGCGGAGCCAGAGCCAAATGCACAGAGAAAAAAATAGGATCAACATGATCAATGTCAGGATCGCAAGCAGGATGCCCCCGCCAGTGCGAGCGTCGCTGCCCAGGGATTTTAGAGCTAGGGCGGACACAATGGCGCCGACCACTACAATACCCATCAAAATGAGGTAAGGGACAATCCAAGCCAGAAGAATTTCCAGACTAAGGAGCCAGACGTACCGCCAAAACTTATGAAAGGCCTTTGCATAGGAGGCACGAATACTGGTTTCTTGCCCTTCGACTATAGCCAAGGCTGCGTGGGTCGCTGCACTGATTTCTAAACTGTATGCGGCCAGCAACAATGGTATACCCACGGCTGCGAACACAATCATCTGTAAAACAATTTTCAGCGCTCCGGCTGCGTCGGGTTTGAGTTCATTGAGATGTTTGAGCAGAAAGATGCTCGCGGCTCCCGAGACCAGAACCGTGATGGCTGACGGGGCGGCAGCAATACCAACGAACAGGAAAAAGTTGCTTCGAAGGAGTTGCACTGTGCGATCGAGAATCTCACCCAGGGTAAGCGGTCGCGTACTGGCGGCCATGGTTGCTCCTGCTGCGTCCGAAATGGACTTCTAAAGGCAATCCTCCACACCGGAGTACAGTTGCCTCCGGAAAAGGTTCGTTCACTGGAATACGCCGGATGGTAGCACAGGCGAGTTCCGAAGGTCCGGATCCGAAGAAATGAAGAACATCCTGTGGCACTTTTGCAACGCCCCAGAAACCACATCGCTAGGATAGACTTGTGGTACTAATTGTGTCCGCGCTACTGGCAAATCGTTTAGCTCGCGCATGTGCCTACTCGGCTGAGGCCCCTGAGTGGGAGCAATTCATTCGTCTTGTTACGCCTACTGTAGCTCTTGCGGCGCGGCGTATAGGCTCGATCTGGGGAGATCCTTCCATTGCTACAGCGAACGAAATCGTGCAGGAAGTTTTTCTCAAATTGTGCGAAGAGGAACGACGCATTCTTCGGGAATTTGAAGATCGCGGCAATGATTCTTTTCTAAAGTTGCTACGTATGATTGCCGCCTCTGTGAGCACTGACTATTTCCGTCGAGTCAGGGCTGAAAAGCGTGGAGGAAGAGTACAAACCGTATCAATTGATTCCCCCGCCGCAGTTGAAGGTACTGCGGACAACCGATCGGTTGATTCAGTTCAATGGCCTACGCTTATCAAGCAGTTGGATGATTTACTCCGCCTGCATTCAGGGACTGTCAGCAGCCGTGACCGAACTCTATTTTGGTTGTACTACCGGCAGGGGCTTACCGCAGACGCGATTTCCAAAATTCCAGCTATCGGTTTGAGCCCCAAGGGAGTGGAAAGTGCTCTCCACCGTCTGACCCGAGTGTTGAGAGAGACTATCCTGAATGGGAAGCCTACCCTGAAAGAAATACCCCGCAGGCCACAGCAAAGTTCAATCGGAAAAGGGTTTTCCGAAGTTGTTGCGATAGACAGTATGAAGCGCAGATGAAAGATAACAACAATAACAACCCGCATTTAGCCTCCGACGAAACCCTACTGCGCTTTCTCGAGACTGCGCCGCATAGACGGGGCTCTTCAATGCTAAAGGAATCGCCTTCAGGCACTGTTGGCAGCGAGGTTGTAACAAATATTACGGATCTTGAGTCTGCGACGCCCTCTTCATGTTGCCCAAAAGCAGATGAGTACGTGAGCGTGGCATTAGGAAGCGCGGGAGCAAACCAGACCGAGTTACTCCTGGAGCACGCTGCCAACTGCGAGGTTTGTGGGAAAATCTTGGCAGATTGCTTAGGGACTCTGGAAGGCAATCCTAGCGCAGAAGAAGTGGCCGCAATCTCCGAGCTGGCCGTGGCCCGGATGGAATGGCAGAAACGCATGGCTCGAGAGCTCGCTGCTACCCCTGTTCGGATCAAGCGTGATTCGAGCTTGTGGAGCAAATGGCGCGGTGTATGGTGGGCTGGGGGAGCTATCGCAGCTACGATCGTTGTATTGGGACTGTTCCTGTGGCACCAAAGAGCGACAACTCCGGAGCGTCTCCTCGCAGATGCCTATACTGATTTCCGAACCCTGGAGCTGCGAATTCCAGACGCTTCGTATTCGGCTCTGAGAGCTACTAGCCATACTCGGGGGGCAGTTGCAGACGGCGAACCGGCACCGCTTCTTGATGCTAGAGCTCGGCTAGCCCGTGAACTGGAGCGCAGCCCGGACAAGCCGCTGTTGCTCCAACTACAGGCCAGAGCGGACATTCTGGAGCAGCGCTATGATTCGGCTGTCAACTCATTGGATCGTCTGCTTGCAACCGGACCTGTGACGTCAGATTTGCTGGTCGATGCAGCTTCAGCCTACTATCAACGCGGGCTGGTTTCGGGAAGCGAAACCGACCGGTCCACAGCCTTGGACTATCTACGCCGAGCTGACGAATTAACCCCGGATGATCCTGTCGTTCTATTCAATGAAGCTATCGTAATGGAAGACCGTGGACAGGTAATGAACGCTGTCGAAGTCTGGAATCGCTATATTACTGTCGAACGCGACAACCGGTGGGCAGCTGAAGGCAAACGCAAACTCGCCGCGCTGGAGCAAGCGCTCAACCGGCTCAGGACTCACCAGAGCCGCATCGACAAAATGCTGTCCTCGCCCCAAACGATGGACGCACTTGCCCAAAATACGCACCAGTTAAACGAGCTAGATGAAGAGTTGGCTACCCTGCAGTTACACAGGCTGACCGCAATCGCATATCCCATGGCAGCGAATGACTCTGACCGATCTCGTGGATCTCCGTGTGACGAGAAGTGCGTCGCTGCCCGACGACTCCTTAAAGCAATTGCTGCTTCCTTAGAATTACAGCATCACGACTACTGGCTTAGCGATTTACTTTCCCCTGACTTCAATTCCCTTCCACCACCTACTGCCAGCCACTATGCATTGGCGCTGGACCTGCTTGGCCGCGCTACAGATGACAATCAGCTTACTTTTCCAGTTGAAGGGGCAAAGCTCGCGCAACAGGCTAGGTCTATTTTTCTGAAGCTGAATCACGCATCTCCCGAGATACATCTTGCCGCTCAGGCAGGCGAGGAACGATCAGGTATCGAACATCTTTATGGCCTGCAGCGACAAGTCGATTTTGTAGGCTGTCGGCTCTACGCGAGTCAGACGCTGCGCCAGCCTGCCGCAATACAAGCACGCACCAAGTATGCCTGGATCACTGCCCAGGAAGAAGCCAGCGAGAGCATCTGCGACGAAACTCCAGAAGCACGTGATGCCGGGCATACCTTGATTTGGCAGGCGCTGCGCGTCTGCCAAACGAGTCACTACAGCCTCATGAATGCAAGAGTGCAGGTCCGGCTTATGGGAATTGCCAACCTTGCGGGAGATCATGAAGCCTTTGAAGGATCGGCCCGGCAAGCTCTTCGTGAGCTTTATGAGAGGGACTCGCCCCCATCTCGCGTACTGCTGACTTATAGCAACTTCATGTATACAGACCGGGATTCACCGCGAGCACACACCTCAGAACTGTGTCAACAAGAGATGGTGAGGTTAGCTGAGATCTATCCATCAGGAGCTTTGCTTCCCATGTTCCGTATGGAGCTTGCAGCGGCAGAAACTCGAATTGGTGCGATCGGAGAAGCAGACAAACAGGAGAAGCTTGCCTCTCAAGAGAAGGTACAAATAATCGATGGGAAGGAGGTGCCTGCTGACCTGGACCAACAGGAAATTGCCCTCGCTCAGGTCGACCTTCAGCTAGGTGACACCCAAAGAGCTTCTCGGGCTCTTGATCAGGCAGCCTTACAACTGTCGAACCACTCTGACAATTGGGCCACACGTCTATACGTAGCAGCGCGGGGCCAGTTGGACTTGGCACACGGACATTTGGAGCAGGCAGCAAGCTTGATCGAATCAGAAATCCGCAGCAGTGAAGGCAAGAATGTTCTCGGGGGTGATCAGAAGACGGCAGCAGAATATGCAGAACAGGATCATGACTTGTATGCGGAGCTGGCGGCAACCTGGTTGGCGCAGGGACGCACTTCATCCAGCATTCTAGCTCTGTGGGAGCGATTCCGCATGCGGTCACGCGGACTGCCTATCACCCAATGCTCCGGACGTTCTCTGAACTGCGATGAACCGCGATTGTTGGATGCCCAGCGCAACCTTGGCGACAGTGTTCTTATCGGACAAATTCTGTTGCTTGACCGTGTACTTGTCTACCGCATGGATCGCGACAATATTACGTGGACCCAAAGACCATTTCGACGACAGGACGTGTTAGATACCGCGCAAATTCTAGAGCGTGCTGTCAGTTCTCCGCAGACTACTCAAAGCACAGCGAACCTACTGGGAAATCGACTATCAGAGGGTTTATTGCCTTCCCTCCCTAGTAGCTTGAAGAGTAGCGCCAATCTGATCATTGAGCCGGATCCTGAGCTTGCAAACCTAGCCTGGCCCGTCCTCGCAACGTCCGGGGGAACGCTGGGACTTATTTATCCCCTCACTGAGTCACGCTCGATTCTTGCCTCACCTTCAAATTCCCTTCGGAAAGGCGGCGCGCTCATTCATCCGCTGGTTATCGGAGCATCTGTGACATCAGACGGCGAGCCTCCACTACCGGAGGCGCTTGAAGAAGCTCGTGCCGTTACACGATTTTTGAATTCACCACATCTTCTTCTCGGCGGCGATGCCACGCGCGCACAAGTAGCATCGCAGTTAAGCTCCGCCTCAGTGCTGCACTTTGCTGGTCATGCGGTGCAGTCGCAGAATGGTACTGAATTGCTGCTGGCCCCCTCCGCGCCTGAATCGTCACCCTGGTTGGACGGAGCTTTTCTGCGTCAATACCCGCTTCGGGCCTGTCGTCTGGCCGTTCTATCTGCTTGCGCAACAGGTGAAAGAAAAGCCTCGTGGAATCATCCGTTGCAAGACATCGTGGAAACGCTGGCTTCCGATGGGGTCCCAGAGGTCGTCGCAACGCGTTGGCAAATCGATTCGCAGGCAGCTGTTCCTTTAATGAATGCTTTTTACCAAAGTCTCTCTCACGGCAATAGCGTCGCTATGGCATTGACCTCGGCGAGAAGAGTACTATCTTCTCAATCTCCCTACCATAACCCCTACTATTGGGGTGCATACTACGCCACAGGTACTGGGACCCAAAATTTGAGAGGAATTTTAAATGCCAGCATCGAAGATTACCCCTAAATCAAAAAAGAGCAAGCTTGCAATAAAATCTCACGTGGATATTGTCTTTGCCGGTCCGCTTCTCTTTGTACCCTTAATCAGTTCAGGCAACATCGGGGGAATAGAAGTATTCGCACCTCGCAATGGGCATCACCTTGGCGCAGTTTTCCAGCCTGGAGTTATCTTTACTGATGCAGAGCTCGACGACCCCAAGTGTGATCGTTGGCCCGAGCCTGAGGAGTTTTCTTTGCTTGATCCGCACAGCTACTCCATCGAGCTGTCGCAAAAAGGGAAGCAGAAAAAGCTCCCCATTAAAGCAATCCCCGAGACTAATCACAAGATCAATCCTGGACGCAGACTAAGCAGTGCATGGGATATTGCTATCACCATTAAAGGTGAACTCTCCAGATGGTCCTCGCATCGGCTGTCCCAGGTCACCGAAGGCCTATTTCATGGGGCTGATACCCCCACGATCGGGCAGATGATATCTTCGCTCCACCGGCTTACATATGCAGGAGTCACCGGTGCAGACTTCTTCGGCGCATCAAAGCAGGCAAGAGAATACCTACGCACTAGTTTGACCGAGGGCGGCACGCTGATCATTGTCGGCGAAATCCCATATCAGGCAAGCCTTCTACACCAGCGGCAGGCCATCGACTCAATTGCGGAACTCGCGGGTTTGGATCTTCATCTCGCGGATCTTCACCCGTCAGCCCATCGAACACAACTAATGGACCACACGGGTGCCTGCGGAATGTCCATCGTGCTTGCCCCACGCGCGTAAGACAACATATCTATTCACAACGAATAGCAGCCATAGGATCGATGCGCGCGGCACGTAGAGCTGGTAGCAACGACGCGCCGCACGCGATTGTAACAAGCGCCAACACCGATGCTCCCAATACCAACGGATCGTGTGTGGAGGTACCGTATAGAAAACTCGCTAACACTTGCGAGGCAAAGTATGCTGCAATGACGCCTGCAGCTGAGCCCACCAGCGCAATTCCAGCATTTTCCCTAAATACCAACCCGATCACCTGCGCCCGTTGCGCACCAAGCGCCATACGGATGCCAATTTCCGAGGTACGCCTGGCCGTCGCGTAAGACAGGGTTCCGTAGAGTCCTATACCCGTCACCAACAGGGCGCAAAAAGCAAAGTATACAGATAGAATCGCCATCATTCGCTCCGACGCGATCGAGTCTTCCAGTACGCCCGACATGGTCGTCAACACAGGTACTGGTATATCTGGCGCTAACCTTGTAGTAAGGGAACGAGCGGCAGTAGCAAAAGGTGCAGCAGGACCTTCGAGCCGAACGACTGCTGTGTAGGAACCTTTGCTGAAGGAATCCTGCGTAATCGGGGTGTAGGCTGTCGGCGGCGCAGCAGCACGAAGATCGTTGTACTTCGCGTCACCAACTATAGCGACAACTTGATATTGATTCTTTCCGTATGAAATCTGCTGCCCGATTGCATTGCGATCCGGGAACAGCAGCGTGGCTGCAGTCTGATCCAGGATAATTTTGGAGCCGTTGGTTTTCGTGTCTTCCCAACTGAACTCGCGTCCCTCCAGAATAGGAATTCTCATGGTTTGGAAATAGCTGGGACCGATCTTGTTGGCATGAACGATTTGATCTTGCCCATGGACGTCGGGATAACTTTCTGTCATATCCGATCCGCTCAACGGCACGATTTGTACAAAGCTCACACTCTTGACACCAGGTTGATGCTCTATTCCCTCGCCGATCTGCTTGTACAGGCGTAGAAGGGAATCTCCTTCAAGCGGCTGCTTGGCCATGTTGAAATTCAGATTGACTAGTCCATGAGGATCAAAACCAGGACCTACTCTATAAAGACGGATCACGCTCGTAGCCAACAGTCCGGCACATACCACCAACATGAGGGCCAGACAAACCTCGGTAGCCATCAGAACGCGAGGTATGAGCGATTTTCGCTGGTTCGATTGCTTTGCGTATTGTCCATCTTTGATCTGATCCGCGAGCGTTCCTGAAGTTGCGCGAAGTGCTGGCACAAAGCCGACAAGGATTGCGGTAATCATTGCAATTAGTGCTGCAAAAAGCAGAACGCGGCTATCCAACGACGTATCCAGTTGCGCCCGCTGACCAGCGGCACTGAGTAGCATCGCAGCGAGCATCCGGCTAAGTACCGGTGCTACGCCGAGTCCCGCGGCTGTACCCATTACAGCAATCATCACGCTCTCGATGAGCAACTGCTGAATCAATCTTCGTCTGGTGGCTCCCAGAGCAAGCCGGGTAGCAAGCTCGCGCTCACGGGCGGTACTTCGCGCCATCAGCAGGCTCGTGAGGTTCAGGCAAGCAAGCAGCAGAATGCCCACACACATGGCAAACACTATCTCTAAGGGCTTCTCAAACATGACGCGGAAATAACTAAATCCGCGTGACCCGGATTCCGCAGTGAAGCGTGTCTGATCATCGAGCGCATCTTTGATAAACCCGGCGTCGCTCGAATCCCGGATAACGACGTTGGTCAAGGCCGCTAATGCAGCATTCGCCTGCTCTATCGACGCTCCGGATTGTCGACGCGCCATGATGTTTAGCCACCAGGCGTGATAACCACTATTAACCATGCTGTACGGAGCATCGATGATTGGCTCGTCGGCAAGCGCCGCGAACAGATCAGGACGCTGCGCTGGGTCTGCTCCCTTAAACTGCTTAGGCATGACGCCGACTACTGTAAACGGTTTATTAGCAATGATCAGCTTATGTCCGATGACATCTGGAGAACGATTGAACCACCGCTGCCAGAAGCCCTCGCTGATGACAACGGCAAGACCAGCTGAACTTCCGCCGGGTACGTCGTCCTGCGGCGTGAGATAGCGACCCAGTAAAGGAGCGACCTGCATCCCGCTGAAATATTGCCCGCTTACGAATGCACTGCGAATCTCTTCATTACCAGAGTTTCCTCTTACCTGAAAGAGCGTACCGAAATACCCAAAGATATCTGTGAATGGCAGCTTACCGCTTTGTTTAAGACGCTCCAGGCTTCGCAGATACGGCGCATTAAAGCCGTAGCTGAGGCCTCGGTCTCCGCGAGATTTCTGATAAGTACCGATAAGCGTCAATTGCTCGCTATGGGGCGCTTCTACAGGTCGCAGCAATAAACCGTTGATCAGGGAAAAGATAGTAGTGTTCGCGCCGATACCGAGCGCCAGAGTTGATACTGCGACTATCGTGAAGCCTAGAGACTTCCGCAACAAACGGGCAGAGAAGCTCACGTCTCGTAGGAGATTTTCAAAGGATTGAAATTGCCATACTTCGCGGAGCCGCTCATGCCATCTTGCCTGGTTGCCAAAAGCCCGGTGCGCAATGATGCACGCTTCTGAATGGGGTAAGCCCTCCCGGGTCATCTTGTCACGCAGCATGGTGTGATGGAATTCCAATTCTTCTAACATTTCGCGGTCAAGCATACGCTTGCGAAAGAGGGAAGATAGTCGGAGGAGAAAATCGTGAAGACCTTCTGGCATGGGTTTCTCCCAATTAAGATGACCTAGGAAGCCTGCATTACAAAAGCAACGGCTGCGGATAGTCGCGCCCAACGCTGCGACTCCGCATTGAGGCGTTTCTGTCCGAGAGCAGTGAGCTGGTAGAACTTTGCACGTCTATTGTTTGTGGATGCTCCCCATGTAGCAGATAAAATCCCGCGCAGTTGGAGCCGATGAAGCGCCGGATACAACGCTCCTTCTTCAACTTTTAGGACCTGATGCGAGGTCAGATGGATCCACTCTGCAATGGCATAACCGTGAGCAGGTCCCCGCACGAGTGCCTTCAGTATCAGCATCTCCAGGGTTCCCTGAATTAGCTCGCCGGGATCAACTTCCTTTTCCCTAACCATATTAGGGGAACAATAGTAGATTCTCGATTTGCTGTCAATTGGAATCGTCGCTGTCGCTACCAGTACGTCCCCAAATTGTGAAGGGGAGTGTGCTGATTCACGCCAAAGCAGGAGGTGTCAGCAGGTTAGTTGTACAGCGCTGCAACCGGGCTTCGTCGGTTTCCAGTGCACGAGAAAATCTGTGACGGAGCTAGACTGAACTCCATGTACCGCCTCAAATACTCCGGTTTTCTGACTGAACAGAAGCTTCCCATGCTCATCCAGAACGACCAACACCGGAACACCCTTGGTTATGACGACTTGATAGCGATTGGCGATTGCCTCGTTCTGATCGTGGTATCCAATATTGATATGCACCAGAAGATAGTTGCTCTGCAAAATGGGGAGATTGGTAGCGTCGTGAATATAGATATCAAGAACATGGCAGTCTGAACACCAGTTCCCTCCAAAATCGAGAATGATGCGCTTGTGTGTCTCCCGTGCACTCTTGAGTGCTGCTGAGAGATCGGCTGCTGCCTGTGCCGGGGCTGGGTATATTTCTCGTCCGGCTGAAAAAGCGGATTGAATTGTGAATACCGCAAGTAGAACGAAAATCTGCACTTTCAGTCGTTTCATCTGGCTCAAACCTCTTCCGTTTATTGTTACGCGAATACGCCTTCGGTGCCAGTAGTTGGGAATTCGATAGGAAAGGACTAAGCTAATCAAGTGGCAAAAGATTGGCGCAAGCAGTTAGAAGACGCAACGTATCCTGATCTGGATACGATGATGGCTGCGTATGCAGATGCAGCGGTTTCAATAGCTCGGGAGCTGTACCGTCAGCGCCTGGATTACAACTCGGATTCCCTGGTCGCATTCGAAGCCGTTCTTTCTGAACTGGCAGAGCAAGCCTCTGCTGAACTTGACTACGATTATGAAGTTCGTTTATGGGGAGGGTATCTTGGCGAAGTTCTGCGACGTCGCTACGCTGGCAGCTGGGAAATGACCCAGTATCCAGGAGGAGTGGCTGCAGTACCGGCCGTCGAGGTTCGCGGATCAAGGCTTTTCCCGCTGATGAAGGTTTACCGGCGCCTAACCATAGGTGACACTGAAAGCATTGCAGCCTTTTTTGACATGGTCACAGAGCGGCTTGGCAAACCAGCACAAGTGAACTAGAAATATGATTTTGGCCGTATGGCAATCCATTGGACCGTGCGAAGCGTTCGTTGGACATACGGCAGTTTTGAAATCGATTAAAGGCCGACCGGTGGCCAGCGGTTTCTGGCATGTGCGACAATAATTTTTGCGAGACTCTCTTAAACGGGAGGCGGGTTTGACCCGCGGAGGAAATATCATGGGTGAGCTTTTTCAACCGACGCACCTGCTGGTGATTGGTCTAATCGTGTTTGTTCTTTTTGGCGCAAAGCGGCTTCCCGAACTCGGCAAGGGACTTGGCGAAGGCCTCAAAGGCTTTAAGGATGGGATCAAGAATGCAGGTGGTAATGACGCTGTTCAGAGCCACGTGGTAACGCCGCCCGTTCAAGCCCAAAATGTCGCTCCCGCGCAGCCAGTTGCGACCCCTGTAGAACCTAAACAGGTCTAAAGTAGTTCTTGATTGCTGAATTTCGTGAAATTAACCGTTGCGGAAACCAACAATCACATGAAAGTACAGTAACCGGTTTGCGAACAAAGGCATAGCTAAAGCTATGTCTTTGTCTTTTTGGCCTAAAGCAGCTTTGACTAAAAGCTCAGCAGGACCACCGAGGCGAGAGCAATACCCATTCCTAGCGTCTGTCGGCGTGTTGGTCGCTCTCGCAATATAAGTGCAGCCAAGAGGATGGTGAACCCAGGATAGAGAGAGGAAACCATCGCGGCTACATCCAGACGGCCATTATGGGCGGCTATCGTATACCCCACATTCCCAATCGTATCCAGTCCGCCAGCGAGAATTCCCATCCACCAAAATCCATACCAGCGAGGTTTCCCCGTTCTAAACATGGTCGGGAGGGCAAATGCCAAGACCACGGCAATTCCGAATACGCCTCCAATGCGGGCCGAAGTAAGCGCCCAGAGAACGCCGCCTACCGAAGCCAGTTTCAGAAGGACAAGTTGCAGTCCAAATCCCGCCCCGGAAATTGCTCCCAGCGCCAAGGCTGCCGGCGGTGTCCCATGCCCGGGAGAATGAGCAATTAGCCAGATAGCCACGCATCCCAACAGAATGCCAATGACCGCAATCGGACGCGGGAGACCCTCGCTCCAAAGTGCGTATAACACGGGCACGAGTGCCGTGAGTAGTCCCGTAAGGGCTGCTGTCAGGCCCATCGCACCCATCGCCAGGGCCCTATAAAACGCAGCGAGCGCGAGCGAGCCTTCCAAGCCACCAATGGCGCCCTGAAGAAATTGTGTGGTATGAGGAAATGGAGAATGGATAAAACTGCAGATAGTAAGAAGTATAAGCAAAGTGAGAGTATGCCCGGAAGCAACGATCAGCAGAGCGGGGCTACGGCGAGCGCCGTAACCCCCTGCAAAATCAGACCCGCCCCAAGTCGTCGCTGCTACAAGACCTAATCCTACTGATGCAGCCGAACTGGAACCAGGCACGCCTAGCGCTGGTCCTGCGCCGT
>Ga0302140_10003519_pt1 | contig 20097 bp, 18 predicted proteins | sample I_Bog_E1_1_FD_202095 | JGI IMG/M metagenome (GOLD analysis project Ga0302140, IMG submission 202095) | Peat permafrost microbial communities from Stordalen Mire near Abisko, Sweden - I_Bog_E1_1 | ecosystem: Environmental > Terrestrial > Soil > Wetlands > Peat | place: Sweden: Abisko, Stordalen... | reverse complement strand
CTGGATATTCGCCGAGTTCCTCACAAGCGTGAAGGTGACCGACAATAACTGCGATCCGACACCCAGAACAGCACCGGCGAGCGGCGTATAGGATGCGTGTCAACATCATGGCGGCGGCAAGTGCCGGCCAGGCTGGCCAAGGATACCCGCTGCTATGCCGCTGCGCGGATTTCCGGCGAAGAGACTGTTCTCTCAATTGAAATCAACACACCTCATCTCTTGCTCCGAGACGTTTTACTGTTAACTACCGCGCTGTCCGAGCAGAGCACACTCAGTTCCATCCACTAGCCAGCGCGTAGTTCACCGCTTCGGCCATGCACCAGCACCGGTCGTGACCGCCTTCAAGGAATGGATGGTCTGATCGTTTACCCGGACGTCGCCTTCTTCGATGCCCGCGGTTTGATTTGCTCCTTTCCCCTCGGAATTGCTCGCCTGCCCTCCTTGTTCGCCCCGCGACGCTTGAAGCCGCATTCGGAACCAGGCAATCACAAACCGATTCTCAAAAAGTGATCTTCCCGGTCACCACAAGCACTCGTTGTGTTACCGCGGCTCCTTGGAAGGAGCCGTATGGACTTGTCGGGGGAGCTTGGATGCTGGTAACGGAGCCGAAGCTGCCGTCTCCAAGGGTCGAGTTGGGATTGCTAAAGTTAGGATGGTTGAAGATGTTGTAGGCCTGTGCGCCAAGGGTTAGAGCAACACCTTCCGCCTTCACAATCTGCTTGGAAAGAGTGGCGTCGGTATTCGCGTAATGGGGACCGTAAAAAGCATTTCGCCTTAGATTGCCAAACGTCGTCTGCGTAGAGCCCACATACTGGATGGAGTCAAGGCAGGCACTGGTGACCGCAGCGTGTGGATTGCTACCGCATGTGTTTGTCAGGTTAGAGCCAATGGTCTGGGGCATCAAAGAAGTCCCACCAATAGTTGCCAGGGCTGGAAAGCCCGCGATCAAATTGCTATTGACGACTGAAAAAGGCTCGCCCGATCTGTAGTAAGTCTTCCCCCCAATCGTCCATCCGCTGGCGAAGAGATTCGCGATTCGATTCTGAACTTTGAATGGCTCTTCATACACGACGTCGCCCACAAGATTGTTGCGGATGTCGTAATCGGCATTCGAGTAGTTCAGATTACCTGGGCCGAGCGAAGGCGTAACCTGCTTCGCAATAGTTCCGCTGTTGTAGGGCTCCGCGGTGCCAACGCCCCCGTTTGAAGCCATGTCGAGTGCATGGCTGTAGGTGTAACTGAGATGACTGATCAGCCCGTGCCCTTGATGCGTGTACGTCAACATAGCCCCGCTGTAATTGGAGTGAGCCTCGTTTAAATACGCATTGACCTCGCCGAAACTGGGATCCGGCGGAGTTGCTGAAAGATTGCCGAGCGTTCCGAGCGATGTCCATGTGCCCGTTGCGTTGTTGAAGCCACCGGTTGCGCCGTTCAGGAAGGGGCTTTGAATGAGTTCGTTGTAGCCATAGTTTCCAGCATAGGTCAAGGACAGGCCGTCACTCCTACCGAGCTGACGCTGAACCTGCATGCTGTATTCAAGGTATTGTGCCTGGTGAAAGGTTCTCCCAAAATAGGCAAGCAACGACGGCGGAGAAAACGGAATGCCCAACGCCGTAAGAGAGTTGTTCAGCGAGGTCACCGTTCCCGTTGAGAATCCGCTGTTCACAGCGCTGTTACCCCCGGCTGCGTTCGCATACATGCTTCCCGATCCGGACGAAGCGATGTTACCTGCCAGCAGCGTCTCCGTGTTTGCATTCGGAAAATTCTGGACAGGAGCATCGAGGAACACAGCCGGGTAGAGGTCAGCGAACAATCCTGCGCCGCCGCGAACAACAGTGCTTCCATCTAACTGGTAGTTAAAGCCGATGCGCGGTTGAAACTCAATCGCATCGACGCCGAAGGGATGCGCATTGGACCGATTCACTTCTGAGGCGTAAGGCTCAGTAAGCGATGCGCTCGAATTCGGAAAGCCGCCCTGATAAAGCGAGAAACAATTGCCTCTGCATAGAGGTGGCCCCGTCCGATCGACTCGACCGCCCAAAGTCAGTTTGAGGCGGGGCATAACCTGCCACTCGTCCTGGGCGTACATGCCGATGTTGTAGAGCGCAAGATGCGCTGTGAGATCGGGAACAAAGGCCTGCTGGAACAGGTTGGAATCGCAGTAGCTGGAAGACCCGGCGCAGAGTGAGCCTTGTGCGATATCGCCTACGCTGAATACCTCCAGGAGTGGAAAGTCCGTTTCTACCTGCGCGTCGAAATTCTCCACGTCGTCGCGGCGAAAGTTCGCGCCGAATTTGAAGCTGCTCCTTCCGTGGGTCCAACTCAGGTCTTCTTCCAATTGATATTGAGTTACATTCCTTCCTTGGGGGAAAAAGAAGGGCACGCCCAGATTGCTGAAGCCGCCCTGTTCGGGTGTGCCGCTCCCATCCGCGCCGATACCAAACAATGCAAAAAACGGCAGAACAGCTTGGGACGCCGGAATGCTTGCAGGCCCAAAGTACGCTGTATACCAGTTAGCCGCAACAACTGCTGAGTTAATCAGATTAGGGGTGATGCTATAGCTGTCATTGAATTGCCCTTCGTACTCGGGCTGGATGGAGACGACGTTAAAGGCCGGGTCGACAAAGTTCGTGTTTGTCGGCTGAGAGCCGCGATCCATTTCCTGAAAAATGAACAGCCTTGCTCTGCAGCCGTTGATTTTCCGCCGATGAGAAGCGTAACCTCGTTCATCTCCCCTCGCCTTTCCTCCTGAATTCTTCCCCGTCTCTTTTCTCCGCAGAGATCAAAGCGTCCTGCGCTACGGCGCCCTTGCCTCTCCCATAGACGACGAGTGGATTAATGTCGATCTCAATAATCTCCGGAGCCATTCGCATCAGCCTCCCGACCTTCTCGATCACCTCTGCAACCGCTGCCACATCGAGCGCCGGCGAGCCACGGAACCCATCCAGAAGCGGACCGCAGCGCAGCTTTCTCATTTCTTCCGCAATCTTCTCCCGTGGCAAATTGGAAGGAATCAGCCGCACATCTCCCATCGCCTCTGCAAGAACCCCGCCCGCACCAACCAGCAGAACCGGGCCCCACTCGGGATCGTTGCGCCCACCAACAATCAGCTCCAAGCCTTTTTCGCCCATCCTCTCCACAAGCACGCCATCCAGATTGATCTCCGGCCGCGCACTATACACATTACGGTGAATCCTTGACCAGGCTTCCCGCACTTCCGCTTCCGACCCTACTCCGAGAATCACACCTCCGGCATCACTCTTATGCGGAAGGGACAACGCATGCGCTTTCAATACAACCGGAAAACCAATCTCTGCTGCAATCCTCACCGCCTCATCTGCGTTCCGTGCAAGCCCTCCCTGCGGAACTGCAATCCCCAATAGTGCGAGAATGCTCTTGCTCTCCCACTCTGAAAGCATGCGCTCGATCGGTTTCGATATTGCTCCGTCGTCAAAACATTCACCATCAAAGGCAGCCTTTCGTGATGCGAAAGATGTTACTTGGGCCAGAGCGCGGATGGCTCGCTCTGGCGACGGAAAGCAGGCAACTCCAAGTGCGCGCAGTTCCTCCACCTCCCGGAAATCGAAGGGCGCCCCCTCGTCGAGAGCCGCAAACAAGATAGGCTTGCGCGGCGCTAGAGATCGAATGGCATCAACAATCGGCGGAAGCTTGAGTTGCGTTGTTTTCGGATCTGTAAGAATGACCCCCAACAGCACACTGCCAAAGCAGTCTTCCTTCAGAATTGGCGGCAATGTTCGCCGATAGAGATCCGGGTCGACAAGCCCTTGTGCGGTCAGATCCAGCGGATTCGATGGCGGAATAAAAGCGGGCAACGCCTCTTTAAGTGCTGTCTGCGCCCGCGTGGATAATCCTGGCAACTCCAACCCCACGCGATCGCACAAGTCGAGTGCAAGTGCCTTGAACGCCCCGGACTCTGTGAAGATTGCCGCACCGTCGCTCGGAAGTTCCCGGCACCGAACCAAGATCTGCGACACGTCGACAAGCTCTTCCATGGTATCTACATGGATCACGCCCGCCTGGGTCACGACGGTGTGCATCACCTCGTAGTCCCCTGCAATGGCGCCGGTATGTGTGGCAGCGGAAGCACGCGCGGTCGATGAACGCCCTGGATGAAGCAAAACAACGAATTGGCCCGCCTCGCGAACTCGGCGCACCAGTTCAAGAAATCGTTTCGGCTGACGGAAATTTTCCACTACAAGCGCGAAGACTCGTGTGTTCGAATCTCCAGTCAAGTGCTCAATGAAATCCTCAACCCCCGTAGCAGCTTCATTTCCAGTCGAAACAGAGTAGGTGAGCGGGATCCCGTGGTGCCGCATGTTCACCGCGATAACCGCTGCCAGAGCGCCGCTCTGCGAAATAATCGCAACGCCAGCCGCATTTTTCCGCGGCTGCACAGGAGTAACTACGAAGGTCAGTGGAATGTCATTTACATAATTAACCATGCCCAGGCAGTTCGGACCTTCGACGATCATCCCATGGTCTTGTGCAATGGTCCGCAACTCACATTGCGAACTCCGCCCCGCTTCTCCGGCTTCGGCAAAACCAGCCGAAAAAACGATCACGCTTCCGACACCTCTAATTGCACACGCACGCACAGACTCAACAACAGCCGGTCCGGGAATGGCAAGCACCGCACAATCGACGCCTGCAGGCAACTCCTCAATCGAGCCCAGGCAAGTTCGCCCATGGATGACGGGCCTTTTGGGATTCACCAGGTGCAACTCTCCGGAGTAGCCCGCTTCTTCCAGATTGGTGAGGACGCAGTCGCCCAGCGAGCCTGGCTTCACCGATGCGCCAACCAGAGCAATTGACTGAGGCCGCAAGAGACGATCCAGTTTCGCGCGAGTTGTCCTCTTCGCCTCCAGTTCGATCAATTCCCGCCTCCCGCGCCAATTACCTCTTGTAGCCCTCAAGGCCCGGCTTGATGCTCTTCTCATCCAGAAACTGCTTGAGTCCTTTTTCGCGCCCATGTTCGGGATCACGCAACTGCGCCTGGTCGAGTTTGGCGTACAGGTAATCCTCGCTCTGCTCCCATGTCAGTTCACGGCAACGCTTGAATCCATGCTTCGCCGCACGCAGCACAACCGGATTCTTCGCTGCCAGTTTGCGCGCGAGCACAATGGTCTCTTCGCGAAGCCTATTGAGCGGCACGGCACGGTTCACCAGTCCCATCTCCGCTGCCTGCACACCCGTGAACGTCTCGCCCGTCATGATGTACTCGAGCGCTTTTCTCTGCCCTACTGTATCGGCGAGCGCTTTGCTCACCAGGTTCCCAGGCGGTATTCCCCAATTGATCTCGGACAGTCCAAATACGGCAGTCTCCGATGCAATCGCCAGATCGCAGGCCACAAGCGGTGAGAACCCGCCCCCGAAACACCAGCCGTTCACCATTGCAATCGTGGGCTTTGCATACATCCGCAAAAGTTTCCATTGCCATGTAGACGCATCCCGCCGAATCTTCTCCTGCACAATCTCCGCGGCCTGATCCACTTCGCGGAAATACTCCTTCAAGTCCATCCCTGCCGTCCAGGACTCGCCGGCTCCGGTTAACACCAGCACCTTCACTTCCCCGTCGAGTTCCAGAGTCTCCAGCACATCGCGCATCTCGCGATTCAGCGTAGGGCTCATCGCATTCCGTTTCTCCGGGCGGTTCAGAGTCACCCAGCCAATTCCCTCTTCGACATCAACCCGAACCGTCGTCCAGCGTCCCTCGTAACTCTGCATTTTTGTCCTCTCTCGCGAGCAAGCAATCCCCTTGCTCCCGCTAAACTCCGTCCAGGGGTAGTCCCACATAGTTTTCAGCAAGGGATGTCGCAGCCGCTCGGGAACTCATCACATAATCCAGTTCCGCAAGTTGCCTCTTCTGATCGAACGCGGGTTCATTCTCAAACCTGTGCAACAGCGAAGTCATCCAGGACGAGAACCGTTGCGCCCTCCATATTCTTCGCAAGCAAGTCTCCGAATACTTCTCCAACAGGCGGTCGTCTCCGGTTTCATAGTGGGCTCCCATCGCCATAGCAAGGTAATGGACGTCCGCCAGCGCGAGGTTCATTCCCTTCGCTCCGGTCGGCGGCACAATATGCGCCGAATCTCCCGCGAGAAACAGCCGGCCGAATTGAAGAGGCTCGACTACAAAGCTCCGCATCCCGGTTACGCTCTTCTGCAACACCCGCCCTTCAATCGGCCGCCAGCCATCGGCACAGGTCAAGCGTGTTTGCAATTCCGTCCAGATCCTGTCATCGCTCCACTCTTGAATGTCTTCGTCCGGCTTGCATTGAAGATAGAGTCGCGTCACCTTCGGCGAGCGCATGCTGTAAAGAGCAAAACCTCGCCGATGATGCATATACACAAGTTCTTTCTGGGAAGGCGCTGCCTCCGCCAAAATTCCAAGCCACGCAAAGGGATAGTTGCGCTCGTAAATGCTGAGAACACCCTCCGGGAATGCGCCCCGGCAGATTCCATGAAACCCATCGCAGCCGGCAATGTAATCGCAGTAGACTTCATCGGACGGTCCATCGTCGCTCACTCGGATGCGAGGTCTGTCCGATTCAATCCCCTCAAGCGAAACCTCTCCGCATTCAAATCGCAGATCGCCGTTATCGCCGAGCCTTCGTGCGATCAGGTCCTTGACCACTTCCTGCTGCCCGTACACCGTCACATACTTGCCCGTCAGTTCCACGAATGAAATCCTGTGGCGCACACCATTCAAGCCCAGTTCGATACCCTCGTGGCGCAAACCCTCGCGCTCCAGTCGCGCCCCCACTCCCGCATCGTGCAACATCTCCACGCTCGTGTGTTCCAGAACCCCCGCTCGCACCCGCTCCTCGCAATAGGCGCGTGGCTTTGCCTCCAGAACAATCGAGTGGATACCTCTGAGATGCAGCAGATGCGAGAGCATCAGTCCGGCCGGACCTGCTCCAACAATTCCGACCTGTGTTTCAAACCGCGCCATGGACCAGCCTTCACTTCGCCTGAGACTGTTCGTGTTCGTTCAAAATCTCTTTGGCCGCTTGGAATGCAGCATTCGCAGCAGGAACACCGCAATAGATCGCACAATGCAAAAGAACTTCTCGAATCTCTTCCGCCGTCACGCCGTTTGTTGCAGCAGCGCGCAGGTGCAGGCGCAACTCCTCGCCGCGATTAAGCGCCAACATCAGCCCAATCGTAAGCAGGCTTCTCGTGTGCCTGGGTAGCCCCGGGCGTGACCAGACTTCTCCCCATGCATATCGAGTGATGAGATCCTGAAACTCCGAATCCAATTCGGTCTTCCTCGCTTCCGCGCGGTCGACATGCTCGTCTCCCAGAACGCTCCTGCGCACTTCCATTCCGATCTGGTGTCGTTTGCGCTCATCCATGCTTAACCTCCGTTGCCGTCAGATGTTCGACCGCTGCGCACGAAAACTCGTCCGCACACTCCCATACCGACATATGCGACGCGTTCAGCTCTACATACCTCGAGCTCTGGATCGCCGCATGCAGTGTTTGACCAATTGCCGCGGGCGTCGCAGCATCATGTGTTCCGGTAATCACCAGGCTCGCCGCCTTCACTTGAACCGCATCCACACGCAGATCCGCATCCCGCAGCACCGCGCAGCAAGCCGCATACCCTTGAGGATCGGTCGCCGCGATCATGCGGCGAATCTTCTCCATCTCCCCTGGGTGCCTTTCGCGATAAGCCGGTGTAAACCATCTTTCAAGAGTCGCAGCCGACAACGCCTCCATGCCAAATGCCTTTACAGTTTCGATCCTCTGCTCCCATGCCTCTTTGGTTCCAATCCTCGCCGCAGTGTTTGCAAGAATCAGCCTATTCAGTCGCTCCGGTGCATGGATCGCAAGCCATAAACCCACCAGCCCTCCAAGGGACACACCGCAGATGCTCGCCTTTTCCGCTTCCACCTCATCCATCAGCCTCAACACATCACGTCCCAACTGCTCAATCGTGATTGGTTCCACCGGAACTTCGCTTTGACCGTGTCCCCGCATGTCCGAGCGTAGCGTCCGAAACCGATCTTCGAACGCAGGCAACGCCTTATCCCATATGTGCAGATCAGATCCCAGAGAGTTCAAAAGCACGAGGTTCGGCGCGTTCTCACGGCCGCCGATTTCGTAGTGAAGATGAACGCCGTTGTTCTCAGTTGTCGGCATCGCCTTCTCCCAATACCCGCGAAATGAATCGCTGAGTGCTGCCAAGATAGCTGCGAGCATCAAACAACCCATCAATCTCTGCATCATTCAGGTGCGTCTTCACCGCGGCCGTTTGCTTCAACACATCCGATAGCTGGCAGTTCTGCCTCGCCGCCTGATTCACAGCCTCACGAAGAACTTCGTGCGCCTCGCTGCGGCCCATCTTCGACGCCAGCACGCCGCTCACGGCTTCCGCCAGCGGCAATCCATGCGTGGCGTCGAGATTCGTGCGCATTCGCTCCGCGTTAACTTTCAGTCCTTCGATAACTTCCGTCGCATGGCTGATGGAAGCAGATGTCAGGCGAAACGCCTCCGGTACTGCATCCCACTCCGCTTGCCATAGCCCAAGTCCTCGTTCGTGCTCATGCTGCATCGCGTGCAACATCGTTGCTGCGAGGCCCGGCATCTTCGCATGAATCGCGATTAAAGCCGCGCATCCCACGGGATTGTGCTTGTGTGGCATCGTCGACGAGCCGCCATGTCCCTCGGCGCCGCTCTCCGACACTTCCCCCACTTCCGACTGCGTCAATAAAGCTATATCCCGTCCGAGCTTGGCCAGAGTACCGGTCACCAGCGCAAGCAATTGAACCATTGCCGCCATGCTGTCGCGCTGCGCATGCCACGGCAACTCGGGCTCAGCCACGTCGAGCAACTGCGCCACTTTCGCTGACACCGCACTGCCCAACGACCCAAGCGAGGCCAGCGTACCCACAGCTCCTCCAAACTGCAACACAAGCACTCGGTCTGCCTCTTCGCGAATCCGCTGCCGGTCCCGTCGTAAAGCCGAAAGTACTCCCGCCAACTTCAATCCAAGCGTTACTGGTGGGCTCGCCTGCAGCCAGGTTCGGCCCAACATCACTGTGTCCCGGTGCCTTTGAACTCGCTCCACAAGGGCCGCGTCCAAGCGCGTCAGGGCATCGTCCAACAAGCCCAGGGCGTCCTTCATCTGCAACACCAGCGCAGTATCGAGAACATCTTGACTTGTGGCGCCCAGGTGAACCGACCGAGCGGCAATTTCGCTCTGAGCTTTCACCGCAACGGTTAGCTGCCGCACGAACGGGATTGCGATATTCCCAGCGTCCCTCGCATCTCTGAGAAGGGATGGTAAATCCACAAAGTCCGCGTCCAGCAACTTCTCAAGCGTCACAGCAGAGCCCTCTTCTGCCAGGCCATTGGCCTCCAGGGCGCAACTCAAAGCCCATTCAAAACGGGTCATCGCGCGCAGCTGAGCCAGCGGCGAGAACACGCTCGCCATCTCCGGCGTCGAGAAGAGAAACGAAGTCAGCCCGTCACTGCTCATCTGCTTACACCCTGCTCTCTACCACGCAAAAAACACGGTTTCGTTGCTTCCTTGCAAGACAATGTCCCACCAATACAATCCCGCCAGTTTCTCATCCGCGCGGGCAATGAGCGTAGCACGCCGTTCCGGTGGAACCCGCGAAAGCACGACATCGTCGTCGTTCTTCACTTCGTCTCCCAGATACATTCGAGTAATCAAATGGCGCAGCAAGCCTCGCGCAAACACCAGCACAAGGAGATGTGCATTTGAGGACGTCTCCGCGGCAGGCCGCGCAATCGCCACAGTGAACTCTCCCTTTTCGTCAGTCGCGACGCGTCTGAATCCATCCGGAATACCGCTCTCCGCTTCATTCCCGTCAACCGACTTCCCAGCGCCACCGCCGCCCCAGAACTCCAGCATCGCGTCCGGAACCGCCACTCCATCGCGATCCAAAACTCTGCCTCGTATAGCGATCGTCCCTGCCGGAAGAACGCTGGGGACAGGAGTTCTGTTCACCAGATACTCAAGACCAATCCGAAAATACGGTCCGACCGTCTGGGAGCCCGCAGGGATTCGCACAGAGTTGCCGCTCATCGATGACCTTCTTTAAACGGAGTGTCGACATGACCCCGCAGCACAATATCCCATTTGTAGGCGAGCATGTAGTTGGACTCGGAGCGGTCCATATCTAAACTTGAAATCAACCGCGTTCTCGCCTCCGCGTCAGGAATACTGTTGAAGATTGGATCCAATGGCTGCAGCGGGTCTCCCGGAAAGTACATCTGTGTCACAAGCCGCGAGAGAATCCCCGAACCGAAAAGTGAAAAATGGATGTGACTCGGCCTCCAGGCATTGTGATGGTTTCCCCATGGATACGGTCCCGGCTTGATTGTTTTGAACCAGTAATATCCCTTCTCATCGGTCAGTGTTCGGCCTGCGCCCGCAAAGTTGGGGTCGAGCGGAGCGTCGTAAGTATCCACCTTGTGTCGATAGCGACCCGCTGCATTCGCCTGCCATACCTCAACAAGTGCGCCGCGTACCGGCATTCCATCTTCATCCAGAACTCGGCCATGCACCAGGATCCGCTCTCCGATCGGGTCGCCCGCGTAATGCAATGTCAGGTCGTTGTCATGCTCGCCAATCAGCCCCTGCCCAAACACCGGGCCGCTTCGTTCCAACTGAGTCCTGGGAAGCAAAACCAGCGGCAAGCGCGGTGAACGTCCAATGGTCGACACGTAGGGAGGGAAATGATATTCGGGCTGCGTGCCTGGCTCTGCTAACTCCATCAACGGCAAATCGGGCATATTCCTCCTCACACGTTTTCCAACGCCATCGCAATTCCTTGACCCACTCCTATGCACATTGTCGCCAGCGCAAATTTGCCGCCGTTACGAGTGAGCTGATGTGCTGCCGTCATAACCAGCCGCGCGCCGCTCATTCCAAGAGGATGCCCCAGAGCAATCGCTCCGCCCGTCCCATTCACATGCTCCGCGTCATCGGGCAGTCCGAATTGGCGAATGCATGCCAGGGACTGGCTCGCGAACGCCTCGTTCAATTGAATCCAATCGAAATCGGAAATCGTCTTTCCCATGCGCGCCAGCAACTTTTGGGTGGCCGGCACCGGACCAATGCCCATCAAGCGTGGCGACACTCCGGCAGTCGCCATTCCCAAGATCCGCGCGCGTGCCCGCAGTCCATGGCGATTGACCGCCTCTTCCGAAGCAACAATTATGGCCGCAGCCCCATCGTTCACTCCTGAAGCGTTCCCTGCCGTTACAGTTCCACCTGGAAACAATGGCTTCAGCGCGGCAAGTTTCTCTAATGTCGTATCCGGCCGCGGGTGTTCGTCCTGCGTCACCACCGTCGTGCCGTTCTTGCCAGGAACTTCCACGGCGACAATCTCTTCTGCGAAGAACCCACTCTCAATAGCCTGTGCCGCGCGCATCTGGCTTCGCCACGCGTAGGCGTCCTGCGCCGCCCGTTCCACTTGCCACTCGCTCGCCACGTTCTCTCCCGTCTCCGGCATTGAATCGGTCCCGTACAACGCACGCATCCTCGGGTTCACAAACCGCCAACCGATTGTCGTGTCGAACATCTCAGCTGAACGCTGAAACGCCGATTCTGCTTTGCCCATCACAAAGGGTGCGCGCGACATCGACTCCACTCCACCCGCAATCACGACTTCCGCCTCTCCACAACCAATTGCGCGCGCCGCCGTTCCAACAGCGTCCATCCCAGATCCACAAAGCCGGTTCATGGTCGTCCCCGGAATGTCCTCCGTCAGGCCAGCCAAAAGCAACGCCATGCGTGCGACATTCCGGTTATCTTCACCCGCCTGGTTGGCACATCCGAGGATCACCTCATCTAACGCTTCCCAATCGACGCCGTAGTTGAGTCTCAGCAACTCGCGGATAGGAATCGCAGCCAGGTCGTCCGCGCGCACCTGCGCCAACGCTCCGCCATACCGACCGATCGGCGTACGAACCGCATCGCAAAGGAAAACTGCCCTCATGCTTCTTCCCACTCCACGCCATGTGCGCGAGCGGTCCGTGCCATTAGATCGCGAAGCGCCCCGAGTTCAGCAGGGCCGGGAACCTCTGTCGAACCGCATCCATCGGCGAATCGAATCTCCCAGCCAGTGCTGTCTGTGATTGTCTTTCGATCCACTCCCGGATGAATACTCGCAACTTCCAGCTCGCGAGAAACCGGGGCAGGTCGCAGAATGCAAAGATCGGTGATCACCGCAACAGGGCCTTTCCCAGACAAGCCCAACTTCTCACGAGAATCGCCGCCCGTTCCAAATCCGACCGACGTTACAAAGTCGAGCTTGTTCACAAGTGTGCGCTTGGAGTGCTTCACAACAATCAGCACCTCCTTGGCAGAAGAACTGATCTCCGGCGCACCACCGGCGCCGGGCAACCGCACCTTCGGCTTCTCATATGAACCAACAACGGTAGTGTTGATATTTGCAAATCGGTCCAGCTGCGCCGCGCCAAGAAAACCGACATCCACGCGCCCGCCCTGCAGCCAGTAGCGGAATATCTCCGGGGTCGATACCACCGTCTCCGCTGTCTCCGCCAGGTTTCCGTCTCCAATCGACAGCGGCAACACCGTAGGCTTCGCCCCAATCGGGCCGGACTCGTAGATCAGCACTGCATCCGGCGCGTGCGTGAGCCGTGCGAGATTGGCTGCCGTCGACGGTAGCCCGATTCCCACAAAGCAAACCGCGCCGTTCCACAGCATGCGAGCCGCCGCCACGGTCATCATCTCATCGGAAGTGTAGGAAATGCTCACGTGAGCGTCGCCTGCTCCTTTGCCTCGCGTTGCAGCAACAAGTACTCTGCAAAGTCCTGCGTCTCCAGAATGTGTCGCTTCACCCAACTTGCAAACTGTTCTCGATCGCGTGAAACCTTGTCCCACGCTTTATAGAAGACGTTGTCGCGCTCATAATATCCGTGCGCGTACGAAGGTGTCGCCCCCCGTGGCACTTCGCACACCGCGCTCACCACCCAGCTTGGCAGCACACATGCATTCGGCGGCGCATCAAGTGTTTGCACTCTTTCTTCTACTGTGACAACCGCACGCTTCGCAGCCAGTACCGCCTCCTTCTGAACGCCCAGGATTCCCCACAACAGCACGTTGCCCTTCCGATCCGCCTTCTGCGCGTGGATCACGGCCACATCCGGCCGCACTGCAGGCGTGGCTGCAAGCACTTCTCCCGTGAAAGGGCAGGTGACGCTGCGGATTTGGTCATTGACCCGCGCAAAGTCCGATCCTGCATACCCACGCAGAACAGCGAACGGAAGGTTGGCGGCGCCGGCCACATAGGCATTGGCCAGGTCGCTATGGCTCCGCTCCTCAATCGCCAGCGGACCCGGCCAGCCATTCTCTACCGCGTCGCGAAAGCGGTGCAGAGACCCCACGCCGGGATTCCCGCCCCACGAGAAAGTCAGCTTCTTGGCGCAACCTGCCCCTATCAACTGGTCATAGATGATGTCCGGGGTCATACGAACCAGTGACAAGTCACGCCGTCCCTGGCGAATGATCTCGTGCCCGGCCGCAAAGGGAATAAGATGTGTGAACCCCTCCAGCGCAACACTGTCGCCGTCGTGTACATGTGTCGCTATCGCCTCGGCCAATGTGACCCACTCCGCCATTCGCCTCCCCTTCACTAACCGGAGTATTATTACTTGAATGTGCAAATCTGTACAAGCTGCGCGATAATCGCACATCAATCTTGCGTCGAGACCTCCGGAGAGAACCTGCAATGGGCCCAGCCAAATTTGTTGCTGCCGCTCCTCCCGCTCCCGCGGCGGATGACTTTACCGCGCAGGCAGGCAATCCCGACTTTGTTCTTTCCCTTGCGCGCGGCATGCGTGTCATTGAGAGCTTTGAAGGATATTACGAGGGCCGCAGCATAAGCGAGATCTCCCAATCTACAGGACTCTCCCGCGCTTCAATCCGGCGTCTCTTGCTTACCCTCGAACTCCTCGGCTATGTGGAGCGGAGCCGCCAGGTCTACAGACTCAAAACCCAGGTCCTGCGTCTCGGCTTCTCTTACCTCTCGTCGTCATCCGTAGTGGAGGCGGCGCGTCCGGTTCTGGAACGCATCACGGAACAACTGCACGAGTCGTGCTCCATGAGCATGCTCGACGGCGGACAAATCGTATACGTCGCTCGGTCCGCCGCCAGCCGCGTGCTCGCCGCCGGGCTCTCCGTCGGCAGCCGCCTTCCCGCCTATTGCACCTCGATGGGGCGCGTCTTGCTCGCCGCGCTCCCCGAGAAAGAACTCGCCGCGTATTTGCGCAATCTCAAGCCCCGCGCCTACACCCCAAAAACGCTCACTCGCGTTCAGCAAATCAAGAAAGCCATTGCCGAAGTGCAAGCCAACGGTTATGCAATCGTGGACGAGGAACTCGAAGCTGGCCTTCGATCCATTGCGGTTCCCATTTCCACCCGCGATAATCGCGTCGTAGCTGCCATTAATGTCGGTACCCACGTTTCGCGCATCGACCGCGAAACACTTCTCAAACGATGCCTCCCTGCTCTCCAGCAAGGCGCGCGGAACCTCCACAACATACTCATCTGAACCCGAAGTATCAAGCCAAGAAAGGATCCTGGATATGCCTGCTCTCATTCGCGCCGATCACGTCGGCAGCCTTCTCCGTCCAGCCGAGCTTCTGGCCGCGCGCTCATCGCAATCGGACCCCTCGGAAATCGAAGCAATCGAGAACCGTCATGTCCTCCAGGTTCTCGAGCGACAAAAAGCGATCGGCCTCGACATCTTTACCGACGGCGAACTGCGACGCACCAATTTCATGAGCGACTTCACAGACGCAGTGGAAGGATTTGACTTCGGGGGCGCCGTGTCGCGCCAGTGGAAAGGCTCGGACGACGAAGCACAAACGGCCGCCGCCAGGGTCAGCAGCGTAAACGGCATTGTGACCGCCCCTTTGCGGCAGCGCCTACCCCTCACCGGCCGAGAAATTCCCTTCCTCAAACAACACGCTCCGGGTCCAATCAAGATCACGCTGCCCAGTGCAACGCAGTTCCCCGCAATCTCGTTCAAATACGGAATCACGGATAGCGTTTATCGCGACCCATTCGAAATGCTCGACGCAATTACCGCCATCATGAGCGAGGACATTCGCACCCTCGCAACCGGCGGCATCTCCTACCTGCAGATCGATGCTCCGCGCTACAGCTACTACCTCGATCCCAAATGGACCGCCTGGATGGAAAAGGAATTACGCGTTGATCCGGCTAAGATGCTCTCCGCCTCGCTCAATGCCGATAACGCATGCTTCGCTGCCGCCAGCCAATCCGACATCACTCTCGCCATCCACCTCTGCCGTGGCAATAATCGCAGCCACTGGTACGCAGAGGGCGGATACGACGCCATCGCCGAGCGACTCTTTCACGAACTTGCCGTCGACCGTTTCCTGCTCGAATACGACGACGAACGTTCAGGAACCTTCGAGCCCCTCCGCCTTGTACCCAAAGGAAAAACCGTCGTGCTCGGCCTCGTCAGCTCAAAACTCCCTGCCCTCGAGCGCAAGCAAGATCTGCTCCGCCGAATCAATGACGCTGCGCGCTTCATCCCGCTCGATCAACTTGCCATCAGCCCCCAATGCGGCTTTGCCTCCACTATGGAGGGGAACCTCCTGACTGAAGATCAACAATGGGCAAAACTTCAGCTCGTTGTCGATACGGCGCGTGAAGTCTGGGGCTGAAACTCAACTGAAGGCCTCGAGAACAGCAGCATCCGTTGGCGCATCACCGCCAACGCAACACACAACCGAAAACTGAAGGAGACTCCGCATGGCTTCATTTGCGCAAAGATCCGCAATCTACTCCCTTTGCACCACCGCGTTTGTGCTTGGTTCTTTCGTGGCCAAATGCCAAAACACAAGCGCTGACATCCCTCCGGTGATCGATGTGCATGTCCACGCTATCGACGAATCCTTTCCCGGTGGGCCTATGTGTCCGAATACATCCAGTTTCGCAGCGTCCGATCCAAGCACCAGGGAAGCGCCCTTCGGTTGGGTTCAAGAGGAGTGCACACCAAAGCTCTACCCGGCTGCAAAGGGCGAATACATCAAAGATGTGGTTGCTGAGATGAAGCGCCTGAATGTAACCGCCGTTGTATTTGGCGATCCGGCCAGCGTGCAGAAGTGGCGCGACGCCGCGCCCGATCGCGTCATTCCCGGAACGGCATTTGAAGAAGAGCAGCAAGGCAAGCGCGTCGAACTGGATCAACTGCGCAAAGATTTCACGACAGACGGATTCAAGGTGATGGGTGAAATCGGGTTGCAGTACGAGGGCATCTCCCCAAGCGATCCATCCGTGGACAAGTACTTCGCTTTGGCGGAGGAACTGGATATCCCTATAGCAATTCATATGGGAACCGGCGGTTCAGGGCGCGCCAACGTGGCATCCCCTAAGTACCGTGGCTCGATGGGGAATCCGCTCCTGCTTGAAGAGTTGCTCGCGCGTCATCCCAAACTACGCGTGCAGGTGATGCATGCAGGGTATCCGATGATCGATAACATGCTGACACTGTTGCAGGCGAACTCACATGTCTATGTCGATGTAGCCGGATTAATCTGGAGCTATCCCCTCAAAGAGGTGAACCGGTACATCGAACGACTGGTCGAAGCCGGGTTTGAGGATCGAGTGATGTTTGGAACCGATCAACTGCAGTGGCCAGGGCTCATGGCCTATTCGATCAGCATCATTCAAAACGCCGACTACCTGTCGCCGAAGGAAAAGAGAGACATCCTGTACAACAATGCCGCCAGGTTTCTCCGGCTGGATACGAAATCGCAAGCGAAATAACGCGGAAACCCCAGTCCAGCCTGCTGAAACCCGCGATGCGCTTGGAGGAGCGCTATAGTCATCTTCGCCTCTGGCATTCCAGCCGGCGCGCCAATTTACACCCCGGTTGCCCAGACTAGGTTTCCAGCAGCGCCCGTAACTTATGAGCGTATCTCCGGCTCGACGTGACCACCGTCCCTCCAGCCATTACGATGTCGTAAACCCCATCGAACATCGGACGAATCTCGCTGATGCAAGCACCGTTCACAATGGCCGACTTCCGCACGCGGATGAAGTGATGGGACGCCAGCTTCTCTTCCAGGTGCGCCATGGTTTCACGCAACAGGTGACTGCCGCTGGCAGTGTGTATGCAGGCGTAGTTTCCCGTGGCTTCGATCCACAAAACGTTAGGAACGGGAACAAAGAAAATTCGCTTGTTGTCCTTCACCACAAAGCGTTCCAACGTGCGGAGACCGCGGAGCGTTCGGAGCAGTGGTTCGAGATCTCGATTTGATTCCTTGCGCTGTTCGAGAACCTGGCGTGCGTGAACCAGCGCCTTGCCAAATCGCTCCTTATCGTACGGTTTCAGGAGATAGTCAACTGCGTGCACTTCAAATGCACGAATGGCGTGCGCATCGTGAGCCGTGACAAAGACATAGATGGGAGCGGGGCCGTTCCCTGGCTCCACATTCTCAATCACTCCAAAACCATCCAGATCTGGCATCTGCACATCGAGAAAAACAATGTCGGGATGAACTTCATTGATCTGCTCCACCGCGCTTATTCCGTTCGCCGCCTCGCCGACAACTTCAATGCCGTCGTGTTCGGCCAGATAGCGGCGGATACCGCGCCGCGCGATCGGTTCGTCATCGACGATGAGGACGCGCGTCTTCAATGCGAACTCCGCAGTGGAATGGTGATGATCGCCTCACAGCCTCGACCGTCGCCCCCGGTTAGTTCCAGCGACGCCTCGTCCCCGTAGAGCTGTTTCAAGCGTGACCGAACATTGGTGAGTCCGACGCCGAACCGCAGGCGCGATCCTGGCGCCGGCCCAGGGCCATCATCGCGGACTGAGAGCCGAACTCTGCCGTTGTGCAGTTTGGCCTCGATCTCTAGCCGGCCTGCCGCCGAATCCACGCTGATCCCATGCTTGATGGCATTCTCAACCAGTGGCTGAAGCGCCAGACTCGGTACATAGACCTCGAGAAGGTCAGGCGGTATCTCCATGTACACCTTCAGGCGATCATGAAAGCGTGTCTGTTCGATCTCCAGGTACTTGCCGACGAACTCGAGCTCGCTCTGCAACGTGATCTCGTTCTCCCGCCGTTCAAGGGCCATCCGCAGCAGGTCGCCGAGGCAGACGAGCAGATGGCCCGCGGCATCAACGTTTTCCTGCATCAGGATTCCAATCGTATGAAGACTGTTGAACAAGAAGTGCGGATGTAACTGGCTCTTAAGGTTCTCAAGTTCAGCTTGGGAGAGCTGCGTCTCCAGCTGTGCTGCCATCGTCTGGCGCTCCATCGCAACCTGGTAAAAGTGCATCGACTGGTACAACCCCACCACTAACCAGTATGTGAGTATTCCGGTAAAGCTCATGAAAAGAACACCGACTCCAAACGACGAAAGAAAGCGGTGCACGTCAGGACCAGTGATGTGAAAAACAAACCGGAGAAGTCCGAGGATCAGAAAGTATTGGCAGGCCGATGCCACGGGAGCCATCATGAGCGACACGATTGTGTGCAGCGCTATGTGACGTGCAAGCCTCGACCCCATCAACGGGAACCGTTTGGCAAGACCGATGACAAGCGGTGTGTACGCCGCCCATATATACCATTCAACAAGTTCGAGCGCAACTTCGATCACCCAGTGGACCTGCGCACCCCGAACCTTTTCCACCACGATCTGTTGCGCGGCAAACAAAAGTCCCACCATCGTCCATGCGCACAGGATCAATATCCACTTCGTCCGTCCGCGGTTTGCTGTGATCTGCAGCAATGGGCGTCGATCCTCTGGCACGGATTATAGCTGGAACGTCGAGGGAGATATCTCTGAGGACAGGGCCGTCCAATGCGTGTAGTGCTCTTTGACAGCCAACTCTGACCGCTTGCCTCGTTCCGGATACCGCATGTCACTTTTCCTGCAAATACTGATTGTTCGCGACATATGTTCAACGAGCAGGACCATTCAGGTTGAGGTAAAGGAGTTTCACATGAAGAAGTTTCTGACTCAGTACGGAGCGCTTGCGCTGGCGGTCGCTCTGATAGTGCCGTTGACGAAGGCGCAGTCGGCAGGATTGCAAACCGCATTCGGAAAAGATGCCGGAACGCTCTCCGACAAATTCACCGGACTCGCGCACGTTATGTCAGGTAAGTACGACTGGAAGCCCGGCCCGGGCGTTCGCTCCGTCAGCGACGTGTTCAACCTGATCGTTAAGGAGAACGGCCTGCTCGCCGGTGCGCTCTCGGGCACGCCGAATACGGGGGCCAAGCCCGCGCCCATCACCGATCCGGAGAAATTGCAGGAAGCTCTGAAATCTTCTTACGCCAATCTGCAAAAAGCGATCACGGGACTTTCCGACAACGACCTGCAGACGCCCGTGAAACTGTTCGGAGAAGACATGACCAAGCAGGACGCGCTGATGCTGATTCTCGAAGATCAACACGAGCATCTCGGGCAGTCGATCGCGTACGCGCGCACCAACGGTGTGGTTCCCCCCTGGTCTAAGTAGCATCGCCGCGTGCGGCTCGCCCGGTTCTCATCGCATGGCGCACCGGTTGGCTTAATAAACTCCACCGGTTGACTTGATAAAACAAGGAGATCGTCGCATGACTCGTAGCTGCAAACTTGTATTGTGTTGTTTTCTTCTGGAACTGACGCTCAATGCGAGCGCACAGCAGTCTACCCCTGCCGCCTCTGCGCCGCCTCCGCCAGTGGGGACACTCGCAGGGCATCCTGACTGGCCTGCGGCAAAGAACCCCGCCGACGTGGATACTGTGGACCACCTGGTCGCTTCGCTCTATGACGTGGTCTCTGGCCCAGCCGGACAGCGCGACTGGGAACGCTTCCGCGCGCTGTTTGTGCCCGACGGTCGGCTTGCCTGGATCGTTCCCGAGTCTGCGGCCACAAAGAATAAACCGGCACGCAAGGGTGATGCCGTTTTCCTGAATCCCGACATGTTCGTGGAGCAAAACGATCCCTACTTTAAGACCAACGGTTTCTTCGAGCGCAGCATCGCAAAGCGAGCCGAAGAGTTTGGCAATCTCGTTGAAGTGTGGAGTACGAAGGAAAGCCGGGAT
>Ga0302140_10003512_pt1 | contig 20108 bp, 14 predicted proteins | sample I_Bog_E1_1_FD_202095 | JGI IMG/M metagenome (GOLD analysis project Ga0302140, IMG submission 202095) | Peat permafrost microbial communities from Stordalen Mire near Abisko, Sweden - I_Bog_E1_1 | ecosystem: Environmental > Terrestrial > Soil > Wetlands > Peat | place: Sweden: Abisko, Stordalen... | reverse complement strand
AGCAGATCGACTACAACCTGCTATTCCGCTGGTTTGTCGGCCTGGGCATGGCGATGCGGTATGGGAGCACTCGGTGTTCTCGAAGAACCGCGACCGGCTGCTGACCAGCGAGGTGGCGCAGCGGTTCTTCGCCGAGGTCAACCTGCGCGCGCAGAAGTTCATGTCCGACGAGCACTTCACCGTGGACGGCACGCTGATTCAGGCCTGGGCCTCGCAGAAGAGCTTTCGTTCCAAGGGCGGTAGCGACGATGGCGACGGCACGGACTTTCACGGCCAGAAGCGCTCGAACCAGACGCATGCATCGACCACCGATGCCGATGCGCGGCTCTACAAGAAGAGTTACGGCAAGGAGTCGAAGTTGAGTTATCTGGGCCACGCGCTTGTCGAGAACCGCAATGGCCTGATCGCCGCCGCCATGGTCACCCATGCCGACGGATTCGCGGAACGCGACGCGGCCCTGTTGATGCTCAAGTAGAAGCAAGAGGGCCACGCGCGCCGTATCACCGTGGGCGCGGACAAGGCCTACGACACCAAGGATTTCGTGAACGTGGCACGGGAGTTGAACGTGACTCCGCATGTAACCAAGAACGACAAGGGAAGGCGCAGTAACCTCGACCGCCGCACCACCAGGCACCCCGGCTACGCCATCAGCCTGAGCCGCAGATGGCTGGTAGAAAAGGGATTTGGATGGCTGAAACAGACCGGCCCGCTGCGACAGGTCAAGCTGCGCGGACTGGAAAACGTAGACTGGCTGTTCGTCTTCAGTTGCGCCGCCCACAACCTGCTCCGGCTACCTCGGCTCATCGTGCAACAGCAACCAGCAAGGCTCGGGGAGCAGCGTGCCTGAAAACGGTTAAGAGGCTGCGGGATGACACCCGCAGCACCCGCAATGCCCCGTAAACACTCGCCAAAACACCGATTCAAACGAATTTCAAGACAAAGAAAGTACAAATCACCAAGGAATCCAAGAACTTGCGGACTTTTTCAATGAGTTCCTAGGCCAGTACTCGAACCGATGCACCAATTTGCGTTCACTTCAATCTGGAGAGCGGTGCGGAATTGAGCGGAGCGTCGGGTTTTTCCTCTTCGGTGAAATCGGCCTGTCTTCATCGTCGAGGGGAGTACGGGCCAACCGGTCTATCTTCGCCACGAATCTGCGATATGGAACGTCCAATCCAAAACTCAAACAGTAGACGTAATAGCCATCTGGATTATGAATCTTGCACGCCTCAAGGTCGCGCACAAATTGAGTAGGGACTTTGGCGCGTTCGGCAACCTGCTCATGAGTCAGTCCCTTCTGCTCCCGGATCGAGAGTCGCTTCTGGCATGCAAGAAAAAGATCCATGCCACTGTTAAATTCTCTATAAGCTATTGATGTGAAATAAGATGTTGTCTCTAGCGTCACGCGCGAGATGGGAAAGCGGGGCGGCAAGAAAGGCGGCCCAAAGGGCGGTAAGGCGCGTATGGGCGCGCTGACGCCGGAAGAGCGGAAGAACTTGGCGCGCAAAGCTGCGAATACAAGGTGGGAGAAAGCGAGGGCCGAAAAGAAAGCGGCGTCTGAGAAAGGGAAACTGCCAAAGAAGTGAATGCGCTTGATGGCATTCCCAAATTGCCACGGCCATATGAGTTGCCACTTTGTAACAAGGCAACTGGACTACGCTGAGGGATGGGCTATGAGGCGGCAGGCTACCGGCATCATGAGTGCTAGAGAGCCTTTCTATCGCTCATGCTCCGCGTCGCTTTTTGTTTTTTCCTTGGTGCGGCGTTGCGGCTTTGGACCGCCAGCCGACACACCGCTAGCCTGTGGTTCAGGGCTAGCTGGCTGCACCGCTGTTGGCGTCGGCGTTGGGGCCGCTGTGGAGACCGCATCACGGCAGCCCTGTATCTCGATGCCACCGAACACCCCGATCAACATCGCAGCCCCGGCAATGATTGGAATCCAGATGCGCAGCAGGTCGCTTTTCCATTCGTGCAGGAGCGTGTCCACTGTCTTCGCGCGGCTCGCCAGGGAATACTCCAGCCGGTTATTGGCGCGCTCCACCTGAGCAACAACGCCGCCATGTGAGTCCGATAGATTGTGCAGAGCGGCTGAGAGTTCCTTCTGTGCGCTTGTCATAGCCGCGCTGGTGGTTTGCAGCCCTTTCACAATCTCGGGAACGCCCGATCGGAGAAAGTGCTGGCGCAGGCTTTCGCCGAGCATCTTTGCAATCTGCTGAGAATCAAGACCTGCTTTGATTCCTTTTGGAAGATCGGAAATTCGCGCTTCCAGTTCGCGGACAAGCCCGAGCATCTTCTATAGCGCCTCATCCGAGACCTGCCGATGAAACTCAAGCAAGTCCTGAAAGCGTTCGCGCTCGTCGGCAATATCCTTTGGCGTATGGCGCGTCAGCAACACCAGAATGCCCATCGCCTCAAGGATGCGCAGCATTTCATCGTCAGGGCTGAGTGTCCGAGTATGGGCGAGGACACGATAATATGCAGTCTGCAATTCATCGGGCACAAGCCGGGCGAGAGAGTCGAACAGCGTCGGCTCTCCCTCCGGAACAACTGCGAGGTTGGATGAAATGGGAGTCGCACTCATGGCAAGAACACCTGCTTGGCTCTGTCGAACTCAGAGAAAAGCCGCCGCCGATAGCTCTGGGCGCGCATGATGAGCGATGCCCGCTTGAGTTGATCGATCGCAGTTTTGCGATCAACCACTTTGCCGAGTTGAATCCCGTACTGGCGAAGCGGGTTTTCGAGTTCGGCAAGGCGGAACTCCATCTGGAGAACCGCTGGCGTGAAGGCTTCGCGAAAACGGCTTGCTTGTTTGGTGGATCGCCAATAAGTGAAGTCCGCCAGGGCACTGGTTGCGTTCTCGATAACGACGTACTCCACCCGATCCTGAAGGCCGTTTGCCCAGGCAAGAACGCTCTCGACGCTGGCGGGGTCTGGCGTCACCACACCCATTGCGGTGAACCGGACGCCGATTGCGGCGACATCTTCATACATCGAGTCGAACCAATCGGAGGCCACCTGCCCGGCTCCGGCTCCCATGTCTGCGAGGATGATCGGAGCGCCGCCGTCAAGATGATCCACGAAGGCATCGAGACCCGCTGGTGTGTGGACATCGACCTTGGTCACACTTCCATCGAAGAAGTGTTTCAAGGAACCACGAGCCTTGTTCTCTGTATCGAGATCGAGCAGAGTGACGGGAATCTCGTTGGCTTGAAACCATTCGGCCAGAGCGACAACGACGCCGGTCTTCCCTACCCCGCCTTTGCCGCCCATGGTAAACACAACACGCTTCGAATATTCCGTCATTGCTCACCTCCGTTGCTGGTAAGGGTCAGAGGTTCGTTTTCACGGAAGACAAAGCGGGCCGGTCTCGATTTCGGCACGTCGGGCTTTCCCCGGAGAGCAGCTACGCGGTCGAGCGCCGGTGGCGGTGCCGACGACAGTTCCAGCGGCGGCAACTCGAATTTTGACCGTTTGCGGTGTTTCGCGCGGACCTTCACGAAGGAATGCAAGGTACTGGGCGCGACGTAGAACCCAAGGCGCTCATGGAAGAGTCGGGCGACTTCGCGGTATGTCCGTCCCTTGCGGCGAAGTTCACGGATCAATTCGCGGTGGGGTTCGAGCTTCGAGCGCGGTGGTTTGTCAGGAAGATTGTCGAGGATGGTTTGAAGTGCTGATTCCATGTTTCATGGCTCCAGAACACTTCGCAAATCATGGTCCGATAACAGTCCGATAACCCGCTCCAACTATGCCTAAAGGTGTCTTACTGTGCTATCCATGCCGTCTAGTTTCAATAAGTTACGAGACGGATGACCACTTTCACGGCGATAACACGGGTTCGAATCCCGTCGGGGACGCCAAATCTTTAAGACTCACACTTCTTCCTATATAACAGTAGATTGAATCTTTTTCTACCGCTCCAAATACCTCGTAACCCATCCAATCTCAGTAGAAAAATCAAGTTTTAAACCCGGATTTAACGTCCGTCCGCCGTACTCGAGTTCCAGCTAATTATGTAGTGATTAGCCATGCTGCCATACAACGCTCAGAGGTCAGTGGTAGCAACAACTGAGCCTCTATTTGATCCACCACTTTCGTCCATTGTGATCTGAAGATGAAGGCCTGCCATTTTGGAATGATCCATTTTCGTCTACCGGGATGCGACGTGTAGGTTAAAGCCTCATGAAATATATGCTCTGCAAAACCTATATGAACAGCGTTGATTTGGGTTAGAGAGAGTTAGATGCATCGGGGTTTTGGGTTGTTCTCGTTGCTATAGGCCAAAGCAACCCTTCTTTCTTAATCATTGGATTGACAGCTAGGACCCGGATTCATCGAACAATATAGCTTGGAACACCACGACAATGTTCAGTTGCCAGCTAGCTCTCCTTTTAAACCCTCTCATCCACCTCGATGTTCGGAACAATAGCTTAAAGTGCTTTTTAGAAGTAGCTAGGCATTCTCTTTCCCCAAAATAAATTGACGAAATTACAAAAACACTTGCCATCTCCATACCCGAATGTACATACTAATGAAACCTTACGAACAATGTTAAAGTTTTGTTTGTAAACCTCGGATCCCGGCCGTTTAGCACTTCCGAATGTCTTTTCAAGAGGACTCTCCTCTGCGCGACGTTGTGTTTGCATTACGAACAACGTTTAAGCAAGGAGTCTTTACATAGCTGTAAATACAGGTGTCTCTGAAAACCAAGCTACGGCGGTTAAAAGAAGATGCCAATCACGGCGTGCAACAAAAGGGCGCCGCTCGACCTAAGTAATTAATTCAATTTGCTTTTGAGAGAGGCATTTCTATGCGCAAACACTTTCGTTGCTGGCTATTTTCATCGCTTCTTGTGCTGTCTGCGGGAACAATCGGCCATGCACAAAGCTCGGCTACAGGCGAGATTCGCGGCACTGTAACTGATAAAACTGGTGCGGTCTTACCCGGTGCTTCCGTAACTGTCGCCAACCTCAACACCGGTGCAGTGAAAACATTCACTACTAATAAAGATGGCATATACGACACCGTTTCCACTCCAAACGGAAGTTACACAGTGACTGTGGAAATGCCAGGGTTCGAAAAGCTTGTACTTGGCCCCATCACTCTCGATGTCGGCGTGATCACGCTGAATGGCCACATGACCATCGGAAGTGCGCAGGAGCAGGTGACAGTAACGGCCGATACTGCGGCACTCCTGCAGACAGAAAGCGGCGAGCAGTCAACAACATTCGACGAGAAGACGATGTTGGAATTGCCCCAGGTCGGCGAGGACTGGGCAAATTTCACTATTCTTCTTCCAGGAAGCGCCGGTTCGTCTTCCGCAAACGGAGTGCAGAATCCTGGAGTCGGCGTGTCGTTGAATGGCGGAATGCCCTTCAGTGGAAACTTCCTCTCCGATGGTGGCAGTGTCACTAATCCGCACAGTTCAGATGTGGAAACGGATACCTTTGAAACAGTTGCGGAGGTTGAGATTGATACGTCAAATTTCTCTGCCCAGTACGGCATTGGTGGCGCCGTATTTAACCAGATCACGAAAGGCGGCGGTAACAAATTCCATGGCGCGGCCTACGAACACTTTCAGAATGACGCACTAAACGCAAGAAGCTACTTCAATCCTCCTGATCAGCCAGTTCCCTTCTACAAGTTCAATCAGTTTGGCGGCTCGGTCGGTGGTCCAATCCTCAAAAACAAGCTATTCTTCTATTTCAATTACGACAAAACGATCAACAACGGAACTTCCAGTGGTTTCGGTACCATGCCTACCGACCAACTCAAGGGCGTCAATACACCAAACGGCGATTACGATCTCACTCAGCTTTACGTAAGAGACCAGAACGGCAACAAACAGCCAGTGATGGTGACCAATCCCAATAATCCCAATAGTCAGGTTCCATATATCAATCCTTGTACTGGCGCTCCCGTATATCAAGGCCAGATCTTCGATCCTGCAAGCCAGAGAATCGTCAACGGTCAGGTTTGCCGGCTCCCGTTCGCCACAGACAACATCATTCCTGCAGCTCGCGTTGACTCTGTCGCAAAGAATCTCTTGAGCTATTTTTCTGAGCCTAATCAGAACACAAGTGGCGGAATCAATGGAGACTTCTTCTACCTCGTCCCCAGCCCTAATCCCTCAACACGCGTTTTCGGACGTATAGACTACGACTTCTCTTCCAAGAATCGCCTTACATCTTCAATCGCCGTCCGCGACGCAAATTCCTTCTATCCTGGAGAGTTCAACTGCCCAGTAGGATGCTACAGCGACGATACCTCGGACTACTCGAGTCAGACTTCCGACGTCTGGTCTATCAGCTCAACATTCGTGAATGAGGCTCGATTCAGCTTCAATCGCCAGGGTAGTTTCCTTACACCCGCGTCACTCAATCAGAATATTCCAACTACGATTGGCCTACAATATTCGAAGGCCAACCTGTTCCCAAACATCAACATCAACTCCACCATATGCTGCGACTCTCCGTATGCAGGAACGAACACCATCTATGCACAAAACGTCTACCAGCCATCCGATGTGGTCACGCTCATCCGAGGCAAACACATCCTGCATTTTGGCGGCGAACTCGTTATGCTTGAAGATAATTCGACCGCCTGGGGGAACGTAGACGCTGGTGACTTCAACTTTTCCGGGCAGTACACCCAGGCAAGTCTGGATGCTACCGGCAGCGGTGCAGGTTGGGCAGACTTCCTTCTGGGCGATGTCCAAAGCTGGGGAGCTGCAAATTCGCCGCTCTTTGGAGGACGCCAAAAGAGTCCACAGGTTTTTGTCCAGGATGACTATAAGCTTAGGCCCAATCTTACCTTGAACCTCGGCATTCGTTATCAGATTCAAGAGGGATGGAAAGAAGTTCACGACCGCATCGGTGACTTTGACCCAACCATATTCAATACCGTTTCTGGAAACTACGGAGCCATGTGGTTTGCTCCGGCCAATCACCGCACCCAGGCACAGCAAAACGTTTACAGCGCTGTACTTCCTCGCATTGGATTCGCCTACACGCCAAAGCCCAATACTGTTCTGCGTGGAGGATGGGGCATGTATACGACCCCATGGAGCGTAGATCAATACGGAAATGCAAAGGGCACTGGATATGGATCGTCAGGAAATATTCAGGACGAAACAAACGGAATTACACCAATCACCACACTCTCCGGTCCAGGCGTAGTTCTCGGAACCACAACACCACTGCCGTACCTCGTCGCATCCAGGTCTGCTACTGCCTACAACGGACAAAGCGTCAACTACGATCCGTATCACACGCCAGTAACAAAGTTGTACTCCTGGTCTTTGGATGTCCAGCGAGAATTTCCGGCAGGAATTACCGCAGAGGTCGCGTATGTAGGCAAACACGGCGCAAATCTACAGATGAAAGGCGATATCAATCAGGTGCCCGTCAACAAACTGTCACCCGATGACAACCCGAGCGGACGCCCATATCCTCAATTTCAAGGGATCGGTGGAAGCACCTTTAACGCAACATCTAACTACAACTCTCTCCAGGCTCAAATCAAGAAGCGTTTAAAGAACGGAATCGCTTTCAGTTCTGCATACACATGGTCCAAGTTTATGGATGACATGGATGTCTCACCCTTTAATGGAGAGGGCGGCAACATTTATTACCAGAACTTCCACGACCCAGCCAGCAACTATGCGCCTTCGAACTTCGACATTCGTGAGTCGTTGAAGAGCAGCATTGTCTATCAACTTCCATTCGGTCGCGGACGAATGTTCCTCAACAAGAATCGCATTCTGGATGAAGCAATCGGCGGATGGCAGGCCTCTGCAATCGTCATCGTCCAGGATGGCAATCCGTTCACTGTTAGCTACGATGGAAGCAACAACTCCTACGCTCAGGCGGGCAACTGGTATCCGAATGCTTTGCGCCCCGCGCAAAACGGGAGGAAGACGATCAGTCAGTGGTATGATCCGACCGCCTTCGCCGTCGCGGCAAATGGAACGTTCGGTGATTCACGCAGGAACTCGCTTCGTGCGCCGGGCATTGACACTACAAACTTCTCGCTGGGCAAGAGATTTGCCTTCATTGAAGGGGTAGGTCTACAGATCCGCGCTGACGCATCAAATGTCTTCAACCATCCGAACTTCGATGCACCAGACGGTGGTTTCAACGACCCAGTCAATCTGTCCACTCCAGGCAGACCCCAGGGAGCTGGTGCAATCACCAATACCACGGTCGGGGGTCGAAACATGCAGGTTAGCGCACGTTTTGAGTTCTAAGCCCCGCATTTTCACCCTGAGGGACGGCGATAAGTTGCCGTCCCTTTGTGTTCTGCTGGATAGGCAGTTTCATCTTGCACCCGGTACCATCTGGTCATGAACAAAAGATTTCAGCTCACACTGCTATTGCTCACGACGCTTTTCATATCGGCTAGCTGCCTCAGCCAGCCGGCTACGGATGCAAGGCAACAGATCGAGTTACATTCTCACGAAGCACAGAGGCTGCTAAATGAAAAGCGGCCTGACCTTGCAATACAAGAATTCCGAGCAATCGTGGCGCTTGACCCTTCGAATATGGACGCCCATGGGAATCTCGGAGTGCTGCTATTTTTCCAGAAAAACTATAGAGATGCGGTCCCTGAGCTTCGCGAAGTTCTGAAGCAGCGGCCGACCCTCTGGAAGATTGAAGCACTTCTCGGTATGGCAGAGCGCCGCTCCGGAGGCGGCGCTGCTGCCCTTGCGGATCTCGAAGCAGCATTCCCTCAACTCCAGGAGACTAAAATCCGCGTAGATACCGGAATGGAATTGATCGAATCATATTCCTCTGCTGGTGACTTGGAGAAGGCCTCCGCCATCGCATCAACCTTACAGACGATCGATCCTGAGAATCTGCGGGTCCTATATGCGGCCTACCGCATTCATTCCGATCTGGCTCGCGAAGCTATGCTCCGTCTATCGGTTGCTGGGCCACAATCTGCGTTCATGTATCAAGTTATGGCACATGAGTTGGCCCGGCGCGGAGACAAAGTCACAGCAATAAAAAGCTACCGTGAAGCACTAAAAATCGATCCTACTCTACCCGGTCTACATTTCGAACTGGCTGAGATGCTAAGAAGCATGCCCACCACAGAAGAGACGAGCAAAGAGGCCAAAGCCGAATACGAATTAGCCCTGACTCAAAATCCGTTCGATGAAAAGGCAAATCTTCGGCTTGGAGAGATAGCGATATCCGGCAATGATCTGCCAAAGGCCTACGACTTCTACACGCAAGCTACGAAATTACAGCCAGACGATCCCGATGCAAATCTCGGACTTTCCAACGTGTTTGCCGCAAGAGAACAATACAAAGAGGCTGAAACTCTATTGGAGCACGCAGTTCATCTTGATCCAACCAATCCTATCGTCCATTTTCACCTGAGTACTATCTACCGAAAAATGGGCCGCACTGAAGATGCCAAACACGAAATCCAGGAATACAAAAAGTACAAGGAGATTAGAGATAAGCTCGAGAGCACGTATCACGATATGCATCTGGACTCCGATTTAACAGACGTTGAACTCACGAAATAGGAGTCGCCATAGTCCGAGTTCAAGATTGCAGACTTGGGTATGGACCATACTTAAAGCATTCGGCCTTAGTTCGCGCACCTGGGTGAATCGCCAACATCAGTTGCCTTTATGCAAAGCCTCTTTTGACCACGATTGCACATCCTTGAAAATTCAGAAGCCCGAGATCTGATTCTCGGCTCAGTTGAACGCTGGTGGGCAATCCGCAAAGCGACGAACTCTAATCTTTGAAGATCCCTGTCTCGTTGGACATACGAATGATCACTCCTGTTGATCACTGTCTGGCCAACACCAAAACAGAATCCCTGAAGCTTGCCATGGACATCTAAGTCGGCCTTAGGACATATCACCTCGCCATATATGTTTAAAAATCAGTCAGTTTCCTGGCATTCTACCCCTAGGAATCGTTTACGGCATGAATTCGATATCGTGGAATAAGACTGATTACCAGAACCGGCGAGTTCTCACCCAATTCTGAATAGTCATTTGCTAAACTTAAGTCATCTCGTTTCAGCCATCAAGTCTTGAGGCGGCTACCATTTCTTTATGACTTTGACGCTAAAACGAGTAGATTTAGATAACTTCTTTGAGGTTGGTAGCGTCCAATTGGATTCAGGGTTCATTCCATTGGTAAATCCCTGATTCTACGGAAATTGATCTGAATTGAACAAGGATTTACCTATTCGCGAAGAGATGATTTCTACAACCTGAGCATCACGTGGTGCAGTCCGGTGTGCATGTGCAAGCGGCAAAATCAACACAGTAGGTGTACAGTTCTTGTGTTTTGTTAGACATGATGGGAGGTTGTACTGTTCATGAAATTGAGTAGCGCGCAGCGCGTCTCGGACCAATTGACTTGGGAAGACACTGAAATCGTCGATCAGGTTGATGCTTCCTCGAAGTCCGCCCGACCACATTTGTGGGCAGTTTCTCCTACCTATCTTCCTGCTGTCGTTTCTAGGACATTCTCTTTGCGCTATTCATTCGTAAAGCGCGCAATCGATTTCGGTTCATCCCTCGCGATCATGTTCCTGGTTTTCCCTGTGTGTCTGGTAATCGCTTTGTGTATTCGAATGACGTCCGGCGGCCCAATCTTTTACCGCGAAGAGCGAATTGGACGATTCGGAGTACCGTTTCGCATTGTCAAGTTTCGTTCTATGTACACGAAACAGCATCAGTGCGAGGTTCTGGGCATCTCTGAGGACGATCCTCATTTCTTCCACAAGCGCAACATAAACAAGGCCCCGGAAGATTCCAGGATTACTCCCGTAGGAAGATACCTACGCAAGTGGAGCCTCGACGAACTTCCTCAGTTAATCAACGTTTTCCGAGGAGAGATGTCCTTGGTAGGCCCCCGCCCTATCGTCGAAGCTGAGCGATCACTGTATGGGCCACTAATGAGCTATTACACCCTTCTTACACCCGGAATGACGGGGCTATGGCAAATTTCGGGGCGAAGCGGCATCGGATTCGACGGCAGATCTTTTCTCGATAGCGATTACGGTAAGCGATGGAGTCTGCGTCTTGATTTAGAGATTCTGATCAAAACTCTTCCCGCCGTCCTTGCCCGAAAGGGTGCCTACTAGGCATCTATTAATCGCTAGATACAGTATCGAGTGAGGCGTCTGACGGATTTTAAAGATCGGTAGTCCCCTGAGCAGCGCTCAGTATCAAGGAAGCTTGTCAGGCTGATTCAGGAGAACTAGACATAAAGAGTTACCGATGGAGGTTCTTATTCTGCACTATAACCAGCACTCCCTGAATCCCAATCCCATGCGACATCTGCGGAAGCAACTCAACCAGCAATAACCGTTAATCAATTAAGCGTTATATCCTTGGGATAACAAGTAAGGTGTTTTGAAATTCAAGAGGCGAACCTGAGTATGCATCGTAGTAAGCGCGTGGCCTTTCTTCAGCAGATCCTGGCAGTAGGAATGATCTTGGGGGCTGTTGGAACTGCGTTCGCACAAGATCAAACGGGAAATAGCCCGGACAATGGTCTATTCAACTCCCTCGGCGGAACCAGTCAGAATTCCGGCGCTCCTGCAGATTATGAAAGTCAGGACCAAACCTTCGGGAACCAGCAAGGAAGCCAGTCAAGTGCAATTCCTCGCAGCCTAAATCTGCAAAATACCCAAGACCAATATCAGAATCAAAACCGGACCAATCCACTCAATGGGGATATCCTCAACCAGCGAAGCCTGAACGCTCTGCCTCCAGATCCTCCTACTGAATTTCAGAGAATGGTCGCCAATTCTACAGGTCGAATGCTGCCGATTTACGGCGCTAAGCTCTTTAGGAATACCCCAACGACATTCGCACCCCTGGACAAGGTACCCGTTACACCTGATTACGTCATTGGACCCGGTGACGAGTTGCTCATCCAAATATGGGGGCAGGTTACACTCAATTCCCGTTTCACTGTAGACCGGACCGGCAATATCTATATTCCTCAGGTCGGCACAGTACGTGTGACGGGCTTACAGTTCGGACAATTGCAGGATTATCTGAAGTCTCAAGTCGGCCGGGTATTTCGTAACTTCGACCTCAATGTAAATCTGGGCCAGTTACGTTCAATTCAGGTCTTTGTAGTGGGGCAGGCGCGTCGACCTGGTAGCTATACCGTAAGTTCGCTAAGTACCCTCGTCAACGCCTTATTCGTCACAGGTGGACCGACGCCCCAGGGCAGTATGCGCCATATACAGTTAAAGCGCTCTGGTAAGGTCGTCACCGAGTTTGACTTGTACGATCTGCTCTTGCGCGGCGACAAGACAAACGACGTCCAACTTCTTCCTGGCGATGTCATTTATATCCCGCCCGTAGGTCCACAGGTAGCAGTTGCTGGCAGTGTGAATTCACCGGCAATCTATGAATTGAAGTCCCCTAATACATCCACTGTCGGAGAAGTGCTGGATCTTGCCACCGGTCCGACAAACACCGCCTCCCATGACAAAGCTAGGCTGGAACGAGTCGATGAGCATCGTATGCGTAGCGTTACCGATATCGCCCTCGATACTACGGGACGAAGTCAATTAGTTAAAGACGGAGACATCCTTGAACTGGTCGCCATCGTCGATCGATTCAAGGACGGGGTTACACTTCGTGGCAACGTCGCCAATCCGGGTCATTACGCATGGCATCCTGGCATGCGGGTGGGTACGCTATTCCCCGACAAAGACGCTTTGATCACCAGGGATTATTGGCTGAAGCGTGGGCATCTCGCAGATCCAATTCTCGGATATCTCCCCTTCTGCCCTCCAAATCCCGATCGAAACCGAGACCCCCGATTCAACCAAACTCTTGGCGGAAATTCCATTCAAAGCACTAACTTCTATAGCGGAAATCTACTCGAACAACCTGTCGGGCAGCTCAACAACGATTACCCTCAGCAAGACTGTGTGCCCGCCATCAACAACAATGAGGATGGCTCCGGACTCGAATACAACCCGAACGGTACCTATAACGGAAATCGTACTAACAATACTTACGACCCCGCACTTGCCGCTGCTACGAACCAAAACACGGTAAATCCGCAGTATGCGCAAACTCAGTCCCGCCAATTGCAGGACAACGAAATGCTGCAAACAGGGCAAGGCGCGACTCGTGGCAGTGCAGCAGAGGCAATGATCGGTCGTGCGCCAGGACAATTTCAGCCACGTAACACTGTGACGTTGAGCGCTCCTGATATTGATTGGAGCTATGCCGTTATCGAAAGACAGAGCAAAGAGACTCTGACTACAGCACTTCTGCCCTTTAACCTTGGCGCTCTTGTTCTCCGGCATGACAATTCACAGAATCTTGAGCTGGAGCCTGGAGACGTAGTAACAATCTTCTCCAAGGCAGATATTCAAGTCCCTCAAACTGAACAGACTAAGCTCGTGCGACTTGAGGGCGAATTCGCCTCCTCCGGTATCTACAGCGTGAAGCCGGGTGAGACCCTTAGAGATCTCGTACAACGCGCGGGAGGGATTACAGCCGAAGCATATCTTTATGGCTCGGAGTTTACCCGCGAATCAACCAGAAGAGTGCAGCAACAGCGTCTCAACGAATACGTCAATGAAATCTCCCTCGAAGCCACAACAAACTCGGCAAACTCTGCGGGACGCTCCATTAGTGCCATGGATAGCGCGGCAGCTCAAGCCCAGGCGACACAAAGCCAAACCGTGATATCCAACCTGAGGCAGATGCGAGCTAGCGGACGAATCGTACTAGGAATGCACCCAGATAGTGATAGTGTCTCTCAAATTCCCGCAATCTCGCTTGAAGACGGGGACCGTTTCGTTGTGCCCCATATTCCCATCACGGTGAGTGTGACGGGTGCGGTGTACAACCCGAACGCATTCATCTTTGGCCTGCATACTCATTTACGCGATTACCTGCAGAAAGCTGGTGGTCCTAACCGCGATGCTGATCGCAAACGAGCCTATGTGATTCGCGCTGACGGATCAGTCATCAGCAAACAGCAGATCGCTAAATTTGGCAAAGATGAGTTTGGAAATCTGCCTATCTTCCCTGGTGACACGATCGTGATTCCGCTCAACCTGAACAAAGGCGTCGCGTTGCGCAATATTGTAGATATCTCCCAAATCGTCGGTCAGTTCGGTATCGCGCTGGCAGCTACAAACGTGGTGTTCTAGCCCACTACCTCTGAGTACTTGATGATCCCGACCTGAGCGATCATCAAGTGCTCATGGGCAACGGCTGGTGGAGTTCTTCCACAACTCCACGCCCTACAGCCGTCCCTGTTCCCTCAGCTTGGTCGAAATCACGTCTGTATATTTATTGCCCGAACCGGTATTGAATAGCACCACCCGATCATCGGCAGAAAGAAAGGCAGTCTGTAACAAGTGATCATACGCAGCCGTGGAAGCGGCGCCCTCTGGCGATAGAAGCAGCCCCTCATTCGATGCCCAGTCTAGTAAAGAAGCGAACAAAACATCATCACTCAATGCAATAGCCACTCCACCAGACTTCCTCACGATATCCAGAATCAGCGAGTCGCCATAAGGTTTAGGTACGCGCAATCCCGATGCAAACGTGTGCGCATCCTGCCACATCTGGCTGACGGATTCGCCGCTGTCGAATGCCCTTACAACAGGAGCACACCCGGACGCCTGCACAGCTATCATCTTAGGCCTCTTACCGGTAACCCACCCAAGTTGTTCCATCTCCTCAAAAGCCTTCCACATTCCGATCATTCCAACGCCACCACCCGTTGGGTAGAAGACCGCGTCAGGATATTCCCATCCCAACTGCTCCACCAACTCATAGCCCATGGTCTTTTTCCCTTCCACTCGGAACGGCTCCTTGAGCGTGGAAATATCAAACCACCCTTCCGCCTCCTTACGCTCAGCTACAATCCGGCCACAATCGGAAATCAGCCCGTCCACAAGCGTTAGGTTTGCCCCATAGGCAGCGCATTCCACCTGATTTGCCATCGGCACGTCCTTCGGCATGAAGATATGCGCCTCGATGTTTGCAGCAGCGGCATAAGCAGCCAATGCTCCCCCAGCGTTACCCGCCGAAGGCGCGGCTAATTTGCAAATGCCATAGTGCTTCGCCATACTCACCGCCAATCCAAGTCCACGCGCCTTGAACGTCCCTGTAGGATTGGCACCTTCCTCTTTTAGCCACACGTTAGCGTAGCGGCGACTCGCAAGCATTGGCGTCCAGCCTTCGCCCAACGTCACAGGAATTACATCAGGCAATACCGAGCGATAGCGCCACATCCCACTCCAGGGAAGATCATCCTTGCCTATGGAGTCTCGTTGAACCGTTGCTCTTATCCCCGCGAGATCGTATCGAACATAGAGGGAGCCAGTACATGCCGGGCAGACAGTCCGCGGTGTGCTTGCATCCAGGTGAAAATTGCATCGGGAGCATTCGAGATAGGTAATCCTTGGCATTGCCCTAGAATACTGGAATGCACTTCACCGTTCCGCATCTCAGATGAACACAATTTCGACCTCTTCCAAGCCATCGCGTCATTTTTCAAGCTCACTTGCGGCGGTCAGTGTGCTCGTCTTTGCCACGGGAATCGCATCTGAATGGTTTTTGGGGGGTGCATCCGCTGGAATCTACCTGAGGTGGACAGGTTTGCTCCTGTTCATCCCATTCCTTTTACGAAGACGATCTCTGATGTTGTGGACGTTCTTCGCAATGGTAGCTGGTAGCGAACTCGGAGCGGACTTCCCCGGTGTCGCCTCGCAGACACATTTTCTGGGCGAGATCTTTCTCCGTCTCATCCGTGTGATCGTCGCACCATTGATTTTTGCAACAATTACCACCGGCATCGCGGGACATGATCATTTGGGCGGAGTCGGCAGAGTCGCTCTCAAGGCTCTCGTCTATTTCGAGGTTGTCACGACGCTAGGACTCTTTATCGGCACAGTCGCCATGGACATTTCTCGCGCTGGTGTAGGCATCGTGTTGCCGTCCTTCATACCCTCTCTTCCATCTGTCGCAACGGAGCCAGGATGGCAGCAACTCATCCTGAACATCTTCCCTGAAAACATAGCATTGGCCGTCGCACAGAACCAGATTTTGCAGGTCGCCGTCTTTTCGATCGCATTCGGAATAGCTCTAGCTCAACTGCCTCAGGTAAAGCGTGCCCCGCTTGTTTCTGCTCTTCAGTCACTTGCTGACACCATGCTTGGTATGACACGCATAGTGATGTACGCTGCCCCAGTTGCAGCTGGTGCAGCTCTGGCGTTCACTGTGGGCGGTATGGGCATAGCAACCCTGCTACCCCTGCTCAAACTGGTAGCAACTTACTACGCTGCACTCGGCGTCTTTATCCTGCTGGTACTCATCCCAATCCTGCTGCTGACGAGAATTCCCCTCCGTAAATTCATCGCCGCAGTAGGAGAGCCAGCAGCCATTGGCTTCGCTACAACAACTTCGGAGGCCGCTCTGCCTCTGGCCATGCAGCGCATGGAAGCCTTCGGAGTCCCACGCTGGATCGTATCCTTCGTCATACCCGCAGGCTATAGCTTCAACATGGATGGTTCCAGCATCTACCTGTCGATGGCAGCAATCTTCGCCGCACAAGCAGCAGGAATATCGCTGACGATCGGCCAGCAAATACTGATGCTCGCAACTCTCCTCCTGGCCAGTAAAGGCGTAGCGGGTGTCCCGCGAGCGGTCCTCGTAATCCTCCTCGCCACTGCTAATTCTCTCCACATCCCAACCGCTCCAGTGCTGATGATTCTCGGCGTGGATACCCTGATGGACATGGGGAGAACATCCATGAACGTGATCGGCAATTGCATGGCAAGCGCCGTTGTTGCACGGTGGGAAGGCGAACTCAACTCGACATTGCCGACCGTAGCCACCAAGGCAAATCAAGGAGATCTTTGATGTTGAGCACAAAGCCAGAGATCATACGATGTACATGGGCCGAGAGCGACCCTCTGCTCCGCGATTATCACGACACCGAATGGGGAGTACCGGTGCGCGACAGCCGGGAGCTATGGGAGATTCTCATGCTTGAGGCATTCCAGGCAGGCCTTTCCTGGCTCACCATATTGAGAAAGCGGGAAGCCTTCCGCAAAGCATTCCACAACTTTGATCCGGAAGTGATCGCAAGCTACAAAAAATCCAAAATAGAGAGCCTGATGCAGGATGCCCGAATCATCCGCTCACGCGCCAAGATCGACGCGACAATCGGCGGAGCGCGCTCTTACCTCGCTATGGCCGATGCGGGCGAAGACTTTTCTTCGTTCGCATGGAGCCTTGCCGGGGGCAAACCGCTCCTGAATAAAGGCCCGGTTCCGGCAAAGACCGAACTCTCAGAGCAATACTCAGCTGCACTCAAGAAGCGTGGTTTCAAATTCGTCGGCCCAGTAATTGTCTATGCCTGGATGCAGGCCACCGGTATCGTCAACGATCACAGCGCAGACTGCTTTCGACGCAATGTGGTTTCGAGATAGCTATTGCACTTTCTCCGCATTCACCAACGTCTCGACTGAAGGCGCCACCACAAGCAGCAACACCGCCTGTGGTTTCTCAGCAGCCTTCACTCCTTCAACCGCAGTTTTATGATCCTTTGCAGGTACCACTTGGTTGTTGTGGAGCGCCTCTAGCGCTCTTAGGCCAATCACTGCCACTTGATTGAGAGAATGCGACACCGATACCAGTTCTTCAGTGATGTCGGATTGTGTAAGCTCTGGCTGTAGTCTCGCATCATTATCACGCCACGAAACCAGCCAGTCATGCGCCATCTGCCATTCTTCAGGTGTAGCCGTATTCGCTGCGATCTTCGCGCAGATTAGACGAAATCGTCGCCCTGTTTCGCTTTCGGGTGGAACTGCGTCGATCAGGTGATTAAGCGGCTCGAGGCTCGTATATTCGTGCAGTCCTTCGCGGTCATATTCTTTTGGAGGCTCTACAACGGAAGCAAGTACGCGTAACGCTTCTGGATCGCCCTCTCCACTCATGCGCTGTAACATCACATTTTCAGTCGCCTGATATTGCATCCCGTAATACTGCAATTTCTGCGAAATGATCCCCATGCGTTCATACATCGATGGCACGTCTCTCACACTTTGAGGAGACCATAACCGCTCAGCAATAACCGCGGTTCGTGGCCAGATCCTACTGTCAATTGTCTCCGGCGTAACGTACTCAGACCAGATGGTAGCCTCGCCTCCAAGAATGCTCGACGTCTGTTCCGGCGTTAGCTTGTCGGAAATGCCTTCCAGCGGATCGACAAGATAGTGCTGCTCCGCCGACTCATTTAGATCGATATAGTAACCAGTTGAAAGTAGTCCACGATATCCGCGCTTGGCTGCCTCTAAGAGAGATTCACGCCCACGCCACGACTGAATGACTACATCCTTCGGAGTCTCTGGCTGCAACACTTCGTCCCAGCCCTCCATGATTTTGTGATGCGCCGCAACCAGCTTTTGAACCCGTCCACTGAAGTATGCCTGAAGTGCTGCGTTGTCCTTCAGTTGGTGCGACTTCATGAACTCTTGAATATGTGGATTCCGGTCCCATTCCTTGCCATTGCACTCGTCCCCACCGACATGAAAATATGCATCGGGAAAGAGCGTGGTCATCTCACCAATCAGCAGGTTCAGGAATTGGTATGTGCTCTCCCGAGTCGGGTCCATCGCCGGGTCGAAAACTCCCCAGTGCCGTTCAATCTCATAAGGACCCTTGCCGCTTGCCAGATTTGGGTAGCCCACAAACCAGGCACCGGCATGCCCAGGCATATCGAACTCAGGTACGACACGAATCCCACGATCACGCGCATATTCAATCACATGACGAATCTCATCCTGCGTGTAATACATTCCATCTGAGCCCTTCTGCTGCAATAGCGGAAAGAGCTTGCTCTCCACCCGAAATCCCTGATCCTCTGACAGATGCCAGTGAAAAACATTCAGTTTCACTGCTTCCATCCCATCCAGATCACGCTCAATCACTGGGATAGGAATGAAATGGCGTCCCACGTCCATCATTAGGCCACGCCACGGAAAACGGGGCTTATCCTCAATTGTCACCGCCGGAACAGCAAACCCGTGAGGAGTCACGTGTACCAACTGTAAGAAGGTCTGCAGGCCGTGCATCACGCCCAAAGGGTTGGCTGCACTCAATTGCACTCCGCCTGGAGTGATCTTCAGGGTGTAGGACTCATCTTCCCCAAGCTGCTGGATCGCGGCACTTGCTCTCTTCGCATTGATTGAAAAATGCGGTTGCATATCCGCCGAGTGGTACGCAAATAGAATTCCAGTTTCGCGCGAAAGCGTATTGAGAAATCGCGTCTTAGCTCGTTCGAGTCTGGGCTCTGTGTAACCCTCAAAAGAAACGCCGAAGTGTCCGTCAACCAAGTACTCTCCCTGGCCAATCGTAACCGTAGATGGCAAAGGCATAATCGGCAGCTCAGCAGGTGCCTGCGCGAACCCCACCTCTGAAGAGACAAGACCACAAAAAAGCACTGCGACAGCTAATACGAAATACGTTCGGCGATACCTATTCAAGGTTGATTCTCCAGGTGACAGAAGTTTTGGGGAGCGATCGCGATGCCGTCACAGAACGACACCAGAGTACACAACGTATCTTAGCGGCATGACCAGAAATTACGCTCGCAAATCTCCTCAGCGAGTGGTCTTTTTTGAGTTTTTTGCCTTATTTACGCCACAAACATGATCAAATTAGGCGGTAAGTGGTCTCAATCACCGGTACAGATAGAGAAGAACCTCTCTGGCACAGATCAAGCGGTGACTTCATTTACTGGGCTGGCATACTTGATCGAGTGATTTTCCCCTGTAACATTAATGCAGGAGCAGTCAAATGAGCACACCTCCATCCCCCGCAACTCTAGCCTCCAAACCCACAGTGAAAGAAACAAAGGCTCAGAGGTCCGAACGCCTTAAGCGCGAGAAGAATCCGTGGGAAGCCTTCGACGAGGTACGCACCTTTGCCCGTGAGGGGCGCTCAAGTGTGCTCCCCGAATGGGCTGGCTTTTATTTCAAATGGTGGGGGATCTATACGCAGGGGGACGGTCTAGGCGTGACTGGTGGGACCGGGGGTGAAGGCAAGGCCACCGAATACTTCATGATGCGCATCG
>Ga0302140_10003508_pt1 | contig 20121 bp, 15 predicted proteins | sample I_Bog_E1_1_FD_202095 | JGI IMG/M metagenome (GOLD analysis project Ga0302140, IMG submission 202095) | Peat permafrost microbial communities from Stordalen Mire near Abisko, Sweden - I_Bog_E1_1 | ecosystem: Environmental > Terrestrial > Soil > Wetlands > Peat | place: Sweden: Abisko, Stordalen... | reverse complement strand
TTTGATTTAAATGAACAGTTGTCTTCCCAAGCTGAATGTCGCCGGTTCGATCCCGGTCTCCCGCTCAAAATCCGACGGAAAGATGTCGCGAAGACGCGATCTATAGGCGGGTCTACACGAAAACACACTCCTGAAATGCAGCGTAATCGCTTCGTGATGGAGCCGACGAGTGCACTATCGCAGCCATCCAGCAATTCGCTGCGTAGGAATCGCATGTTGCTCCTCTGCGGTACGATCCGCAATGAAAATGCTCATCCATTTCCGCACCGAGCGTGGAAATGGATGAGCAGAATCTTGCGGAGCGCGTGCTCAAGTCAAGATCAGGCCGCGGAAGAGAGATGCTCCTCGTTCACCTTGAACGAGCCCACGAGTTGGCTCATCTCGTTTGCCAGTCGAGAGAGTTCCTTGCAGGAACTGGCAGCTTCCTGGAAACCGCTGCGAGTCTGCTGGATGATGGTCGCGATTTCCTGAACATTGCTGCTGACCGATTGCACAGAGAAGGACTGCTCCGTGGCGGCCGACGCGATTTGAGTCACCATCATTTGAACGGATTCCGAGCCTTGAATAATGCTGCTGAGCGCGCCGCCCGATGAACGTGCCGAGTGCACGCCCTCTTGCACGTGGCTCATGCTGGAACGCATGGATTCAACGGCTTCATGAGTTCCTTCCTGAATAGCGCGCACCGTCGCATCGATTTCTTTGGTGGCGGAGCTGGTTCGCTCGGCCAAACGGCGCACTTCGCTGGCAACCACCGCAAAGCCGCGCCCATGTTCGCCGGCGCGGGCCGCCTCAATTGACGCGTTCAATGCCAGCAGATTGGTTTGCGAGGCGATTTCGTTGATGACGTTGATGATCTTCCCGATGGCGTCGCTGGAGCAGCCCAACTCTTCGATTTTGGCCGAGGTTTCCTCATTGGCTTTCACCAGATCGCCAATCGTATGGATGGTCTCCTGCACGGTTGCGCCGCCGGTCTTGGCGCTTTCCTCTGCCTGGCTGGCGCCTTTGGCGGCGAGCTGGGTTGTCTGCGTAATCTCTTGCACGGCCGCAGTCATCTCCTGCATGGCGGTATTGATGCGTTCGGCTTGCTGTTCTTGCTGCGTGGCCCTTTCGGCATTCTCCACGGCCATGTGCTCCAACTGTATTGCCGCGGCGCCCAGCGTTTGCGCATGTTGTGCCACCTGGAGCACGATGTGTTCGACCCGTTCGATGAAGGTGTTGAACCAAATGCCCACCTCGTCGATTTCCGTGTGACCGGCCACGGCAATGCGGCGTGTCAAATCGCCTTCGCCCTCGGCGATGTCTTGCATGTACATCACCAGTTTGGCCAGCGGCAGCGCAACTTTGAATTGCACCACCCACCAGGCAACTCCGCAGCTGATGAGTGCAAAGATCAACATGACGATGCCCACAATGCGGCTGCGGATCGACCAGGCATTCAGCGCATCCAGTTGTGACTGAAAGTTGGCGGAGATGGTGTTGCTGAATCCGCTCATGGCATCGGTGAGTTTTAGATTGTCCTTGCCCAGCAATCCCACCTTGCCCATCTGTTCGTCGGTGGGGCCGCCCGTTGAGGCCAGGATGGCCCCGTAGGTATCCCTGTCGTTCGAGCGGATTGAGGCGAACTGGGTCAGGAGGCCGTCGGCCTGCTTCTGCAGATCCGGCATTCCGGCAAGCGCATTCCGCGTGTCGTTCAGCGCGTCCTCGGTGGCTTGGGCGGCTTTCTCGCCGTTTTTCAGCGCCGTTTGATCCTGCAGCACCACGGCGTCTCCGTAGAACTTCTTCATGCGTTCAAAGGAGGCCGCGGCCTGCTGCATGTGCAGCGCTGCCGGGTAGAGTGCAGCGGAGATCTTTGACATGCCGGTATGGGTGGCCGATGCGCTGACCCAGACCACCCCTACAAGCAGCAGAAGACCACCGGAAAGGACTCCAAAGATACCCAGAATCCAGGTCCTGACCTTCGTATTCGAGAACATGGCGTCACCTAACCGTAAGGACTTTGACCCCGTCATGGGGGCTTGATTTGCTGATGTATCCAATAGCTCCGTTATTGTGAGCCACAAACTCCACCACCGCGGCGTCTCCATCCACACTCTTCGGCATGGTCGCCTGACCGGAGAAGACAAGACTGCGCCAGCCTGCCCGATAGGCGGTATCGTTCTTGCCGATGTAAGCCTGCAAAAACTCCTCGTGTGCCGTGCCGGCTTTCAGCAGAATGGGAACAACGCTCGCACCGCCAAGAGTCGTCGATGCGCCGGTAAACACATCCTTCAGGTCGTTCTTCGATACTTCTGAAGCTTTAACACCGGGATTTGCGATCACAATCACCTGGGCTTTTGCCTGGACGACGAAGATCGACGCTAACGCTATAAGCTGGAATGCAAACAATAGCTTTTTCATTTCAATGTTCTCCTTTCGTCCGGGTTAGAAGCTGACGCCAGTTCGGACAACCAGCGCATTAGTATTGTCTGCAAAGCCGTTTGAATTGACATTGGCGTAAAAGCCGGCTGGATAAAGTGCCGTGCCGTTGCCGTCCATGAAGTGCCCCTCGACCTTGAAGTAGGTGTACTTGTTGACGGTGAACTTTGCGGTCACGACCTTGTCGTAATCGTGCAACTGTGCATCTGGATATGAGCTGGCTACCCCTGCACCGCCGCTCGGATTGATCCGATAATGCGAGTAATAAGAGCCTGCCTCGATCCACTTGTTGATCGTGTAGCCTCCACCCACGTACCAGCCGCGGACATCGGTTTCAACCCACGAGAGGCCGCTGAAGATAGTCTGATCGCGCAGGTAGCGGCGATATTCCGACTCGGCGTGGAACTTTTCCTTCACCAGCCGGCCGTAAAACTGGTTGGTCCAGTCGTGTTTCGATTTCTCCCAATAGTTGGGCTGTGCCGGAACACCGGCCTCACCGTTGTAACTGCCTCTGCCGGTGATCATCTCGTTCAGACGTGAGATGCCGACGGTGAGCCCATGCACCGGCGGATTCCAGCGGAAATCTCCGCCGAAGACAGGGCCGCCATAACTGGTCAGTTTGATTCCATAGCCGGTCAGCAGATAGGGATAGCCGCTGTTCATGTTATCGGCGCGGCGGCCGCCGTAGGCGGTGTAGGCGATGGAGCCGAGATTATGCGCAAGCTTCTCTCTCCCGTAGATATCGCCGCCCTCGTGCGCAATGGTTGAGTCGCGCAGATCGATCGGATAGACACTCTGCGGCAGCAAAGCGAAGGTGTTGGCGAAGTCCATATCCTGGGAGTCGGTAAAGAGTCCCAGAACGGTCTTCACCTTGCCAGCGCGGAATCCGAGCCATGGCTTGGGATGATAGTCCACCATTGCCCAATCCATGAGCGGTTCCCAATCGCCCAGTTTGCCCAGCTTGCGATCGTAAAACTGACCGCCGATGCGCAGCTTGGAATTGATCTGCATTCCCATGTTCAAGCCCATGTCAGTGAATGCGCCACTGCCATCGCCACTGGTGTTCATGGTCAGCCAGTTATTGTCGTTCGTTTTCACGTAGCCCTGAGTTCCAAAACCATGGACCTGCACTTCGCGTGACCCTATCTTGAATTCCTGCGCGTGGGTACAGAGCGGAACCGCGAAAGCCGCGAGCCAGATCCCGGCTATCCATCTCAATGACGTTAGCTTCATAGTGAATCCTCCAGTGGATTTCAGTAAGCGGCTCAGCGAAGAATAGCTAAGTCCATCCATTCGGTGGATGAGGCGCACAGCGCTCCTTCCCGCGATGAATACCAGTCCGAGGACAGCGTCCCTTCCGGTTTGGGCTCCAGTTGCGATATCGGCAGTATCCCAACCTTCATTAGCTTCTTAACGGTAGACACTCTGAGACAACGCGCAGTAGGTGGAGATTCCGGTTTAGGGAGCCTCAGCACTGCGCACCATTTTTGCGGTGCGATGAAGTATTGAAGTAGTTTCTGCCGAAATTGCAGGGGGAACCAAAGTGAGGCGCGAGTCTTATAGGACTGTTTTGCATCTCTGCAGGCCGCTTTTCCGGCCTCAAGAGGCACTACGACCTCACCGTGGCAAAGTAGTTCGCAGAGTTGGTAAATGTTAACCAGCGCAAAGGCAACCAGCAGCCACTCGCGATTCTTGTTCAGACCGCGATAGCGCTCTTTGTCGTATTTGAAGACACGGTTCAGGATGCGGAAGAACTACTCCACATTGGAGCGCAACCCCGCCTTGGTGCGGTTCTTGCGCCGATCCACCTCATCGACGGAACCCTCGCGCCTTTGGCCGCTGCGCTATGCAGCCGAAGGCGTGAGAGTGGCAAGCGGTGCTCTTGCAGCTCCGCAATGAACCCGTATGACATCTCGGAAATCTTCCGGGAAGATTTCCGAGACGGAGTTTTAGTGCTTGGCCTTAGCTGGCGTCAACACAACCAGGAAGCAGTCGTTGGTGCGCAACGGCAGGGTCTTGGTAAAGTGCTTGTCGGTAATGGAGACATCGCTCTGGCTGATTGGTTCTCCGTTGCTCACTTTGTTCAGCGAGTCTACCTGCGCGCGTGTGAGCTGGTTGGGCGAGCCCATCTCGACATACGCGGTGAAGGCGTCGTTTTGCTTGTAGCCGGTCTGGTAGATGGCCACCTTGTATTTGCCGTTGGGCACGTTGGCCAGGTTCAGCGTGATGTCGCCCTTGTCGGTGGCGGGCAGCTCCTGCTTGTAGAAGACCTGGTCGGTTTTGCCTGCCGGCGGCACCACGGGCGTGTAGTCCCACAGCAGCGCCTCAATCGAGCCGTCGACCGATTTTGTGACCCACGACTGCTTGTCGTCGCTTTCAACATCATTGCCGTTCAGCTTGCTCAAAAACTTGAATGCGTAAAACGATGGCTTCTTGATGCCCTCGAGGTTGATCATCCCAAATCCGCCGTGGAAGGGCGTAAAGCGCGGGCCGTTCTCTTCAAAGATGTCGGTGAACGTCCAGTACGACATTGAATCGACGTAGGGCGTAGCGCGCTTCACCTTGTCGAGGATGAAGCTGGCCTGGTGGTACTGGTCGTGCATGTAATCGGTGGGCGTATAGGATGAGCTCCACTCGGTAAAGTGCAGTTCCAGATTTTTGAGCGGCGTTGCATTCATCAGTTCGCGCGAGTGCTGCATGCGCCCGCTCACCGCGTCGGGATCGGGGTTGAGAATCGTCCCCGCCGTACCATCGGTATCAAGATAGCCCTGGTTCACTCCGTACGCATGCACGGCGATAAAGTCGATCGGCTCCGGGTTGGCCACAATCCATTTCTCGAAGGCCTCCTCGGCGGCGTATGGCACTGCACTCGCGGGCCCGCCGATGCGGCACTTGGCGCACTCGCTGCGGATGGCCTCCGCAGTGTTCTTGTAGAGTTTGAAGTACTCGGTCAGCGGATGAGGCCAGAAGCCGCCGATGTCCGGCTCGTTCCACACCTCGAAGTACCACTGGTTAATCTCATCCTCGCCGTAGCGCTCCTTCCAGTGGTCCACCAGCGCCTTGATCAGCCCCGACCACTTGGCCGGATCTTTCGGCAGCGAGGTATTGCCCTTCCACCAAAAGACGGTGGAGTTGCCCGCCGCCAGCTTGCTTGGCATAAACGTCAGCTCGACGAATGGGCGGATGTGCATCTTCAGCAGCGCGTCGTAGAGCGTGTCGACGTATTGAAAGTTGTATTGGGGGTTGCCTTTCCGGTCTTCGGTGTAGACCCCCATCTCGTCGCACAGAATGCCGTGCATGCGCAGGTAGTGAAAGCCGATATCGCTTTGCACGGTGGCAAGCTGTTGCTGCCAGTCCGCGCGCAGGCCTTCTTCAGCGCGGCCCGCGCCCACCACCAGCATCGGCGCTTTTGAGTGCGGCCCGGTAACGTGGGCAAGGTCGGCATGGACCACCCGCTTTTGTGCGCCTTGGCCCATTGCAATGGGGCACGCGGCCAGCAGGACCAGGGTTGGAATCAAGGGGTTGCGAAAAAACGGCACAACTTGCATGAGGCTTCTCCTTAAAAAATTCACACGCATATCGGAAGCGTCGCTCTGCGTTTGTGCCGGGTGGGCGCAAATCAATGGGGTTACCAGAAAGAACTGCAACGACGAGCACTATTCTCCGATGCGCATCCATTCTACAGACGCAGGCGCACTTTAGCAGGACGCACCGTGGCCTGCGGATATCAGGCTGCAAACTCCATCCACTATTTATCGATGGAATCGATAAGGATGCGCCGGGAAATCAGACCATTTCTTTCTGCCCTTGGCGGGACTGGGAAACCAAAGGGCGCGCCATGTACATTGGTTACGCGCCGCAGACAGACTGCGGCCTTGGCTCCAATGTTTTTGTTCGAGAGCGGGAAGGGATTTGAACATGAGAAAGGCTCTGCTTGCAATAGCCGTTGCGGCAATCACCACAATGAGCGTGGGCGCTGCGCCCACAGCAAAGGTTGAACAGGGAACGTTGGCCGGCACAGTCGAAAACGGGCTTACGGTCTATCGGGGAATCCCCTTTGCCGCGCCTCCGGTGGGCGACTTGCGTTGGCGTGCTCCGCAGCCGGCGGCTAAATGGGATGGCGTGCGGCAGGCCGACAAATTCGCGCCGCAGTGCGTGCAAGGTGGACTGAGCGGCAGCGCCATGAGCGAGGATTGCCTTTATCTGAACGTTTGGAGCCCCGCTAAGTCCGCATCCAGCCGGGTTCCGGTGCTGGTTTGGATCTACGGCGGCGGCTTCGCGGGCGGCGGCACATCCATACCAACCTACAGTGGCGAGGTCCTGGCCAAGAAAGGCGTCGTGCTGGTCAGCATCGCTTATCGTGTGGGCAATCTTGGATTCCTCGCTCATCCCGGGCTGAGCGCCGAGTCGCCAGATCATGTTTCAGGCAACTACGGTTTGCTCGATATGATTGCCGCGCTCAGGTGGATCAAGCAGAACATCGCAGCCTTTGGCGGCGACCCGAACAAAGTCACCATCTTCGGCGAGTCGGCGGGTGGAATCGCGGTGAGCCAGTTGTGCGCATCGCCTTTGGCCAAGGGCCTGTTTGAGGGCGCGGCCTCTGAGAGCGGCGGTTCCTTCGGCCCTGCACGTCCATCCGGGCAGCCAGGCGAAAATATGCGGCCGCTGGCCAGCGCCGAGAAAGATGGCCTGGCCTTCCAGCAGAACGCGGGAGCTTCGTCGCTCGCCGAACTGCGCAAGCTGCCGGCCGAGAAGATTCTGGCCGCCACGCGCGGAATGGCTTGGCCCATCATCGATGGCTGGGTGCTGCCCACCGATCAGTACACGCTCTACGACGGAAAGAACTTCAACGACATTCCGGTGCTGATCGGTTACAACTCCGATGAAGGCGCCAGCTTCTCCCACTTCAGCACGCCTCGGGAGTACATCCAGAGCGTGCATAGCCGCTACGGAGCTTTTGCCGACAAGCTGCTTGAAGCCTATCCGGCAGGCGATACGACCGTGCCCAAGACCGCCCGCGATCTGGCCCGCGATTCCACGTTTGGCTGGCACACCTGGATCTGGGCCAAGCTGCAGTCCGAGCGCGGCAAGTCAAAGGTCTTCTACTACTATTTCGATCAGCACCCGGACTATCCCGCCGGTTCGCCGCAGGCTGGCATTGGCGCGCCGCACGGCAGGGAAGTCCCCTACGTCTTTGGACACTTGAACGAGTTGCAGCACGAGCAGCCCACCGCGGCGGATCACGTCATCTCCGACGCCATGGCGACTTACTGGACCAACTTCGCAAAGTATGGCGACCCCAATGGCAAGGGGATGCCCAACTGGCCCGCATTCAGCGACCAGCAGCCGGAGCTCATGTACTTCAACGGAACGCCGCACACCGGGCCGGTTCCCAACGAGCCGGGGCTCAAGGCGCTCAACGATTACTTTGCCTGGCGTCGCTCTCCCGAAGGCGCGCGCGCCGCGCTCGTCGAGGATGCCAGCCGCGCAACCACCAGGCGGCGATAGGCTCGTTTCGCGCAATGCTATCGTGAATCTGTCCCATCCTTTTCGCAGCTCATCGTGAGAAGGATGGGACAGATTCATAAAGCAGCAGCTTGCCGTCTTATTGTGTTAATAACATCCGCCTGGGCTCAGTGTTTCTTTGCGTCGAACTGTGACTGGGAGTTTTTTACAGCCTCCCAATTTCCTTCAACCCAGTCAAAGAGCACTTCCATCGGGCTAAGCAAGCTCTTGCCGAGACTTGTTAGTTCATATTCAACACGTGGGGGAACTTCAGGAAATACCTCCCTCGTCACCAATCCATCCCGTTCCAAACTCCGCAACGTCACCGTCAGCATTCTTTGGGAGATAGTCGGTATCGATTGTTCCAGCTCTGAAAAGCGGGCTCGACCGTTGTGGATCTTGGCAAGTGCGAGGATCAAGAAGATTGTCCACTTATCTCCTACCTTGGTAAGAAGCTCCCGAATGGCCAGGGGATCATCATGCCCGCATATAAAAACCGGGTCCAACTGCCTCGGTTTACCGGTTGCTTTCATAACTTACCTCCAAGTACGTTACCGAGTTTGAGATGCGTACTTATCTTCGAATGAAGACCGCTATATAATCCACTATAAATCGGTAGGGAGCACAAGAAAAGCAAGCAAATGAAGGAGTTAACCGGTGCCAAAAGACAAATATCCTCAACATGAAGCTCTGAATCCATTCTTTGACGTTGTGATGAAAGGCTTGAAAGGCCTGGTCGATGGAGATCACTACTTCGACACGATTGCCGATGACGCAGAATTTGAGTTTCTATACCGCTTCCCCGGTTGGCCCGAGAAGATTCACGGGCGAGAGAATTTGGTAGCCGCGTATTCCGGATATGGAAACAACATCAAGGTTCACAAAGGCGATAACCTTGCCGTTCACTATGACAAGGAACATGGCGTCGTTGTTCTGGAATATCAGGTTCACGGCAAGATTCTGAGAACCGGCGGCGCTTATGACAATCGATTTGTCTCCGTCGTCACCATAAAAGACCGAAAAATTGTCCGCTGGAGAGACTACATGGACTCACTGGCCGCCTGGCAGGCCCTCAACGGCAAATGAATGTCTCGCATAAAAGGATGTGCATAATGACGAAGCAAATTCTTGTTGTCTCGGTGAGCCCCAGAGGTAGTGAATCAGCCAGCCGGACGATCGCTCGGAAACTGGATGCAAAACTTCGCGAAGATTATCCTGACGCAAAGTTTGTCTATCGCGACTTGGCCGACGATCCATTGCCCCATCTGGATAGCCATGTGCTGAAGGCTATCGCGTCAAGAGATTTGAAGGAAATTGAAGAAAATCACCAGTCGGCCCGTCTATCGGACAAGCTGACCGAAGAACTGCTTGCGTCGGACTTATTGGTGATTGCGACACCTATGTGGAACTTCGGCATTCCTTCATTGCTTAAAGCATGGATAGACCTTGTCGTTCGCCCTGGAAAAACCTTCCAGTATGCAAAGGCAGGAGTGGAAGGACTGGCCCAAGGGAAAAGAGCAATCCTTGTGATTGCTTCTGGAGGGGTCTTTACGGATGGCCCTTGGAAGCCTTGGGATTTTGTTGAACCTTATTTGCGTCAAATACTCAAATTTGTCGGCATCGAGGATGTGCAAACCATTCGGGTTGAAGGCTTGAACCTTCCATCGCTCGCTGACATGGCCGTTCCAAATGCAGAGCGAGCCATTGGCAAGCTTGTGCTGTCAGGCCAAGGTCTTCAGAGCTCGGCCAGCCACTAAGTCTACGGGCAAATTCAGCACTTAGATTAAATCACGATGGGATTCATCCATTCGCAACCCATCGGCAAGTTAATTACGGAGTTACAGTGACAATCACCCTCTTGTAGCGTGTCAGCGGCGGCGTGCCCTTGTCTGTAACTCGCAGAATAAAGTGGATCGTCTCCGGTTTGTCCACCTTTGGCGCGACAAAGTCGTTGAAGTTGAGATTCTCGACCAGCGGCACCAGCACCCGGCCTTTGTAACTTCCCGCCTCAGGGTATTGGAACCACAGATAACTCACGCTGTCGCCATCCGGATCGGTTGCGTGCGCGCTCAGCCGAAAACTCTGCCCTGACTTGACCGTAAACGCCTCTGGAGTATCGAGGATAGGAACCGGAGGATGGTTGGCTTCGCGATAGGACTTCGTGGTCCATTCCATGCGCGCCGCAAAGTCGTTTTGGAAGTCGTCTCTCCAGCGCCACAGCGTAGCCTTGTAGTCGTGGATCGGCTTGGTGCCGTTCCGTGTTGCCCGTCCGTACTCCGGGTAGGTCGGCGGAGCGTAGTCGTCAAGCGCGTTGGTCCAGATAGGCCGCGTCTCCTGCGGAATGGGAACGCCGCCAAGGAATGTGCGCGGGTCGTTGACGTGAATCTCTGGCCGATAGAGCTCGTAGCGTCCTCCCCAACCGCCCCACTCGGGATGCTCGGGATCGCCCAGGCCATTGGGGATCAGCGCCAGCCACGAAGGCGTATCGCCCTCCATGCCCCAGGCCACATCCGGATAGGCCTCGCCCATCGGCCCGTGCCCCTGCTGAATGTGCTCAGCCAGCCACTTGTTGCCGATCGTCGAGTTATCGATGCCGGGAACCACGGCCATGATGCCGGTCCACGTGGCGTCGTCGTAGAGTCCGCCGGGACTCACAATGTAGAAGAGATTCGGAAAGTTCTTCCGCATCCACGGGCCGCTGTCGTCCTGGTCGCTGATGGTGTACACCCTGAGCTTGGCCACCAGCCGATCCACCTCTGCTGGCGGTTTCGTTGCCCGCAGCTTGTAGAGCGCCTGCGCCAGCGTATTTGCTCCGCCCCACACCGTGATCCACAAAGGCCGGTCGTCGTTCTGCTCCAGGTTTTTGATGATCCAGTCGGACCCCTCCGAGTCTTTGCCGTCGCCCACTCCGCTCATTCCGTACTGCGGCCAGCCGCGTTTCAACACGGCTTCAAGCGCTTCGGCGGTGGGGTAGTTCGGGTCGTGCTTCACCAAGTTCGGGTGGACTTTGGCGTAGGCGCGAATCACTTGATCGATCAGCTCCGGGGATACGGACGTTCTCTTCCAGATCGAGGTCGTGGCGATCAAGCCTTTGATGTCGATCACGTCCGAGTACAGCAGCAGGCGCACAGTGCTTTCCGTGTCGTCTGCTTCAGCGCCAATGTCGGTCAGGACAATCATGCGCTGCTTGCGAATGCCGGAGTCCGCGTGCTTTTGCGCGGTCTGCGCGCGGCTGCCATGAGCGAGCCCGAGCCCCAGGCACACAAACAGCACAGCGGCAATCCATGCCGCAAGCCTCGTCAGCCGCCTGCCGCTTCCTTTAGAAATCCGTTGGTCACAAGTTGGTTGCATGGCGTCCTCCTGGCATTTCGCGATCCCCGAAAAACTTTGCCGAAAACTTCTTTGCCTCGATCGTCGTCCATCCTACAGGAAATCATCCATGGCAGGGGCAACGAGCAATCCACGCCGACGCGTCCGGGCTGTTCTCGGGATGATCCAGGATATTCTGCTGCCGCCGCAAATATCCCGGTTTCTGCTCCGTTTCCCTTTAAGAAAATCGCTTTTCTTCTTGCTCGTGGCTGATTCCGGTGATTACACTGTTCTGCATCCTATCGAAAGCGTAAAAATGGGCCGGCTTTCTTCTTTCAATCACGGAACAACTGCGGTGATGCGCGGCCTTTTTGGCGTTTTGCCCGCGGCAAAACAGCGGCAGGTTCCATGGGGTATTATCCCTTTGGAGTACAGGGCGCCGTTCTTTTCGTGCAAAGGGCCGATAGACGGCGAATGCTTCCGCGACGCGGATCTCAACAAATCAACTTTGCAGGTCACGCACTAAGCGGAGACGCTGGCGAAAGACGAGGCAGGAATGCGGCAAACACTTTCATTCTCAGAGAAATTCGGTTACAGCCTGGGCGATTTGGCGGCCAATTTTGTTTTTCAGGCCATGCTCGCTCTGCAGCTGGACTTTTACACTCACACCTTCGGCCTGACCGCTGCGCAGGCGGGAACGCTGTTCCTCGTTGTCGGCCTGGGCGTGGCCTTCCTCAATCCGGTCATGGGCGTCATCGCCGACCGCACCAACACAAAATGGGGCAAGTTCCGCCCCTGGCTGTTGTGGACCGCCATTCCCTTCGGCATCATCGGGGTGCTCACCTTTACCACGCCCAATATCAGCCCGGCGGCCAAGATCATCTACGCCTGGACCACCTACATCCTGCTTCGCGTGGTCTACACCGTCAATAATGTGCCTTACGCCTCGCTCACTGCCGTCATGACCTCGGACCCCGACGAGCGCACCAGCATCTCGTCTTACCGCCAGATTGCCGCCAACTCCGCCGGCTTCATCGTCTCCAGTCTGGCCATCCCCATGGTCCGGTTTTTCGGCCATGGCAACGACGCTCTCGGCTATCAGCTCACCATGGGCGTTCTGTCGGGCCTGAGCGCCATCTTCTTCATCATCGCCTTCCTCTGCACCAAGGAGCGTGTCCAGCCTGACCCGCAGCAAAAGTCCTCTCTTACGCAGGATCTCTCCGATCTGTTCAAGAACCGCCCGTGGGTTCTGCTGTTTCTGGTCACGTTGTTTTACTTCAGCGCGCTGGTCATCCGCGGCAACGTCATGCTGCCTTACTTCCGGTATGTAGTCGGCAACGTTGAACTCTTCTCGTGGTTCAACGGCTTCGGACTGATTGCAGTGCTGATTGGCGTAGCCTTGTCCACCGCAGTCTCGGTTCGCATGGGCAAGCGGCAGTTGTTCTTCGCCAGCATGTTTATGACGGGATTATTCACTGTACTGTTGTTTGTGCTTCCGCCCACGGCCACGGTGCTGATTATCGGTACTGAGGTCCTTCGTCAGCTTTCCTTTGGTCTGTCGGGTCCAATCTTGTGGGCCATGATGGGCGACGTTGCCGACTCCGGCGAGTGGAAGACCGGCCGCCGCGCCAGCGGTACAGTCACCTCCGCGGTCGTCTTCGCGCTCTGGGCCGGTTTGGCCCTGGGCGGAGCCATTGCCGGCTGGCTCCTCTCTTTCTATGGATTTGAGTCTAAAGCTACTGTGCAGTCTGCGCACGCGCAATCGGGCATCCTGCTTACCGCCAGTGTTTATGCGGGCCTGGCGTTCTTTGCCGCGGCAGCTTGCCTGATGTTCTACCCCATTACGAGGGAAGTGAGCCAGAACATTGCCAATGAACTCGCCGAACGGCGCAAGGGGTTCTCGCAATCTTCTGCTTCCTAGCTCGGCGCTCACGGCCGCGCCAGTTGCGGCCGTTTGTTTCTTGTTGAATTGTGTGTTTTTCCGGGCCTCCTTCGCGGCGGCGGATCAGGTCCGGGTGAACGCGAACGGAACGAACAGATTCACCCCGCCATTGACCCTGGGTATTTAGAGGAGGAAGCATGTTCGCAAAAACTTTAAGAAGGACCCTGCCGGTGGCGCTCGCAGCGCTCACGGTTGTTGGATTTACGGCTGCGGCGCATGCGCCCACCTCTTTGAAAAACGCCTACAAGAAAGACTTTTTCATCGGCGTGGCCATCAATGGGCAGCAGATCAGCGGGCAAGACGTGAAAGGCGATGCCATCATTGCCGAGCAGTTCAGCTCCATCTCGCCAGAGAACGCCCTCAAGTGGTCGCTCCTTCATCCGCAGCTCGACAAATACACATGGGACGCCGCCGACAAGTATGTCGAGTTCGGCGAAAAGAATCACATGTTCATCGTCGGCCACAATCTTGTGTGGCACAGCCAGGTTCCCGGCTGGGTCTTCCGCGACGACAAAGGCAACCTGCTCACGCGCGACGCTCTGCTTGAGCGCATGCACGATCACATTCGCACCGTGGTGGGCCGTTACAAAGGCCGCATTCAGAGCTGGGACGTGGTGAACGAAGCGCTGAACGAAGACGGAACCCTGCGCCAGTCCTTGTGGCTCAAGATCATCGGCCCCGACTTTATCGAGAAGGCCTTCCAGTACGCGCATGAGGCCGATCCGCAGGCGCAGCTCACCTACAACGACTACAACCTTGAGAATGAGCCCAAGCGCAACGGAGCCATCGCTCTCATCAAAAAGATGCAGGCCGACGGTATTCCGATCAACTGCGTCGGCATTCAAGGGCACGACCACATGGACTGGCCGACCGAGGAGCAGGAAGACTCCACCATCGCAGCATTTGCCGCGCTCGGACTCAAGGTCTCCATCTCCGAGCTGGATATCGACGTGCTGCCTTCCGCCGGCCCCATCACCGCCGACGTTTCCGCAAATCTCCAGAATCAGCAAACGGCCAACCGCAATCCCTACGTGAACGGATTGCCTGACTCGGTGCAGAAGGATCTGGCGGCGCGCTATACCATGCTGTTCCATGTCTACATGAAGCATCGCAAAGAGATGTCGCGCGTCACCTTCTGGGGACTCTCCGATGGAGACTCGTGGCTCAACGGCTTCCCGGTGCGTGGACGCACCAACTACCCGCTGCTCTATGACCGCCAGCTGCAGACCAAGCCGGCCTACGATGCTGTGATTGAGGCTGCAAAATACAAAGCCAAGTAGTCAGTTTCCGGCTGCTTCATCTGGTGTAACGGCAGGCGTTTCAGCTCCCGATTCTGGGCACTGAAACGCCTTTGCCTTTAGGGCAACATCCAGGCTCGCCGCGCCAAATGGCTGTAGATCTTCAGTATCGATAGATTCGATCAAGATCGAGCGATCAATCTCACTTGTTCCCCGTTAGTCTGCCTCTGTATAGTCAAATGTTCCGCGAGCGAGACGATGGAACAGCATTGAAAATGCACGGCCGGAAGACTCCCGGACCGTTCGGTGCGCCTTCGTCCGCATAGCAGCAATTCTTTTCTTAGGGAGATTCTTGTGGTTCGTCGACTTTTGTTCGTTTCATCTCTTCTGGCGGCGCTTCTTACCGTTCCAGCCGCAGCGCAGCAACAGGTTCAGTTGTCCATTGACGCTTCAAAGCCCGGCGCGAAGATCAGCCGCTATCTCTTCGGCCAGTTCGCTGAGAATCTGGGGCGCGGTGTATACGGCGGCGTCTGGGTGGGCAAGGATTCTCCCATTCCCAACACCCGCGGCATTCGCAACGACGTTGTTGCCGCTCTCAAAGAGTTGAAGACGCCGGATGTCCGCTGGCCGGGCGGCTGCTTTGCAGACGAGTACCACTGGCGCAAGGGCATTGGCCCAGCCGCGCAGCGGCCCGCAACGCTCAACGCCACCTGGGGCAACGTGATCGACACAAATGCCTTCGGCACCGACGAGTACATGGATTTCCTCAACCAGATCGGCAGCCAGGCTTATGTCTCGCTCAACATCGGCTCCGGCACACCCGAGGAATCCGCTGAATGGCTGGAGTATATGACCGCCGCCGCGCCTACGGCTCTGGCCAAAGAGCGCGCCGCCAACGGGCATCCCGATCCGTACCAGGTGAAACTTCTCGGCATTGGAAACGAAAGCTGGGATTGCGGCGGCGCTATGACCGCCGACTACTATCTGAGCCAGCTGAAGATCTACAGCCACTTCGTCCGTAACATGAACCCGGCGCAGACCGGCAACGACCAGATGCTCCGCATTGCTGTCGGCCCCGGAACTCCCAATACCGAGTGGACTGAAGCCATGATGAAGGCCCACCAGCGTCACTCCTGGAGTTGGGATTTCAACGGCCTGTCGCTGCATTGGTATACCGAGGCCGCCGGCTGGCCGCCCACCGCGCCTTCAATGAAATTCGGCGTGGACGATTACGCCAAATTGCTCAAGTCCACGTTGTTCATGGATCAATTCCTGCGTGGGCAAGAAGCGGTAATGGATAAGTACGACCCGAAGAAAGAGGTTGCGCTCATCGTGGATGAGTGGGGCGCTTGGCTCGCTCCGCTGCCGGGAACCAATACGCAATTCCTCGAGCAGCAGAACAGCCTTAGAGACGCTGTTCTGGCCACGCTGAACCTGAATATCTTTGCCCGCCACGCCGATCGCGTGCGCATGGCCAACATCGCGCAGATGATCAATGTGCTGCAGGCGATGATTCTTACTGACAACGAAAAGATGGTCTTGACGCCGACCTACTACGTCTACAAGATGTATGTCCCCTTCCAGGATGCGGATTTTATTCCCGTCACATTTGATGCCGGGACGTATACGCAAGGCTCGGTGACCCTGCCGCGCCTGGATGCAATTGCTGCGAAGGATTCTTCCGGAAAACTGTGGCTTGAGATCACCAATATCGATCCGGAGAAGCCGGCCGTCATCGAGATTGGCCAGACCGGTTTTACGGCAAAGGCCGCGAAGGGCGAAACACTCACGGCTCCGGCGGTCGACAGCATCAACACTTTTGCTGCGCCCCGCACCGTTGTGCCCAAACCGATCGCTGCCAGCTTGCAGAACGGTAAGCTGACTCTCACATTGGAACCGAAGTCGGTAACTGTTGTTTCACTTGAGCAATAACAAATGCATTTGCCCCTCGGGGCGATTGTGGGTGAAAGATGAAGCTAAGGTATCTGTTTCTTGTGTCGGCCGCGTGTTGCGCTTTTGCAGCCGCTCAGTCGGTCTTCGCTCAGTCATGCGGAGATTTGGCCCAGGTCAAAATCGAAGGCGTTGAGATTACCAAGGCAGCGCCCGTAGCGGCGGTCGAGCAGCAACAGGCGCGTGGCCCCATGGGCGGCGGCGGCGCGTTGCCCGCATACTGCCGCGTTGAAGGTGTGATTCATCGCCGCAAGGGAGTGGGCGGCGAGGAGTTCGGCATAGGATTCGCGCTTGCGCTGCCTGAGAAAGCCGCCTGGAATGGCGACTTCATGATGCAGGGTGGCGGCGGCAGCAACGGCATCATCGGCGAGCCCACCGGCGCATCCTACGCCGGCAGCAAGCCGGGCCTGGTGCGCGGCTTTGCCGTGGCCAGCACGGATACCGGCCACAAATCCAGGCGCGGAGGCTTCGACTTTAACTTTATGAAGGACCAGCAGGCTTATCTCGACTTTGCCTACATGGCCAACGCCGAGGTTGCCGAGGTTTCGAAGCAGATCGTCGCGCGTTATTACACAAAGGCCGCCGCCTACTCTTATTTCGTGGGCTGCTCCACCGGCGGCCGCGAAGGCATGATCCTCTCGCAGAGGTATCCCACCGTTTTCAATGGCATCGTCTCCGGCGATCCCGCCATGCGCACCGGCCTTTCCAATGTAGCCATCGGCCAGTGGATTCCCATCGCCTACAATCAGGCTTCTCCCAAAGACGAATCGGGCAAGCCGCAGATCGGCAAGTTCTTGAGCGACGACGAGCGCAAGATCTTTATGGACGCGCTGTTGAACCGCTGCGACGCAAAAGACGGCGTCAAGGATGGAATGATCTTCGATCCCATCGGCTGCGATTTCGATCCTGCGGAGGTGGCCTGCAAGGCCGGTCAAACCCAGGGCTGCATTGCACCAGAGAAGGTCGCCGCCATCAAGAAGGCGTTCGCCGGACCAACCAATGCCTATGGCGCACAAGTCTACACAGGCTTTTTGTACGACTCTGGCATCGCAAGCAACGGTGGACTGCTCAAGATGGGCTCCGGCGGCGTGTTCGGCGCATATCCTACCGCGACTGAGCTTGACGTAGACAAAGCCGCACTTCATGTATCCGATCCGCTCGTTGAGCCGGCGTCAACAAATCTCACCACCTTCACCGAGAACGGCGGCAAGCTCATCTTCTTCCACGGCGACAGCGATCCGTGGTTCTCGCCGCTCGATACGCTCCGCTACTACAAATCGCTTGCCGATGACAACGGCGGCGCGGCCAAGGTCTCCGAGTGGAGCCGCATCTTTCTGGTGCCCGGAATGGCGCACTGCGGCGGCGGCCCATCGCTCGACCAGTTCGACATGCTCACCGGCGTCGTCAACTGGGTCGAGAAGGGAATCGCGCCCGATGCAATCGTCGCCACGGGCAGAGCTTTTCCCGGCAGAAGCCGTCCGCTCTGTGCCTATCCTGAGCATGCCCAGTACAACGGCGGCGATTCTGAAGATGCAAATAACTTCACCTGCAAGTAAGTGATAGAGTGAATTGGCCGGTGAATCGGCCCCTTTTGTAGTCGTGTGAGTTGAATCGAAATAGCGCCGCAACATAGCCGGCGCGTTGTTGGTAGAGGAGACCTTCATCATGTTTGGAAAACACATTCTTGCCGCAGCCGCGGCTCTGCTGGCGGCGACAAATTGCGCCGTTCTTGCTCAGGGGCCGCCTATGGGCCCGCCCATGGGTGGTCCGCCCATGGCTGGCCCTGGAGTTGGGCTTTCTACCGCGGCCGCGCCCAAGCAGCTTCCACTCGTCAGTCCCATCTTTGGCGACAACATGGTGCTGCAACGCGGCAAGGCCAACACCATCTGGGGATGGTCCGATCCTGGCGACAGCGTCCAGGTGCAAATCGGCGACAACACCGCTACCGGCGTTGCTGCGGCCAACCGTCGCTGGCAGGTCAAGATTCAGCCGCCCGCCGTCGGCGGCCCGTACTCCATCAAGGTCACCGGGCCGCACCAGACCGTGGAGTTCCACAATGTTCTGGTCGGCGATGTGTGGCTTTGCGGTGGCCAGTCGAATATGGGGCTCTCGCTCCGTCAGGTCGAGAACGCCGATGCCGAAGTCAAAGCGGCGAATTATCCCAACATTCGCTTTGTCACCATCAACGGCAAGTCTGCCTATCATCATGTGGATGCAGTCGGCGGCCAGTGGCAAGCAGTCACGCCGCAATCGGCAGGCTGGGCTTCCGCCGTGGCGTATTTTTTCGCGCGCAAGGTACAGCAGCAGATCGGCGTTCCCATCGGGCTGATTGTCGACGACGTAGGCGGAACACCCGCCGAGACATGGACCAGCGCCGAAGCTTTGCACAAGATCAAGGACTTCGATGTTCCTCTGGCCGAGCTTAAGCGCCTCGCAGATTCCAACGCGCCCGAGTACGGCAACTACATTCAGCACTGGTACGACATCAACGACATTGGCCAGAAAGAGCACTGGGAATCGCCCGTCCTCGACGATTCCTCCTGGAAGCCGGTCACCATCCCCGGCGGCTTTAAAGAGTTGGGCGTGCCCGATACGCCGGCGCTGGTCTGGTTCCGCAAGACCATCACCATGCCCGACCCGGTTCCCGCCGGACGCACCATGGTCTTCCTCGGCGAAATCGAGCGCATGGACACCTTCTATCTCAACGGCAGAAGCCTCGGCGGCAGCTCATGGGTTGAGAATCCCCGCGTCTACTTCGTGCCCAACAGTCTGCTCAAGCCCGGCCCAAACGTCATGGCCATTCGCGTTCTCAAAACTAAGCCCGATGGCGGTTTCCTCAACAAGCCAGAAGATCTGCACATGGTGCTTGGAGACAAAACGAACGTCCCGCTGGCCGGCGAGTGGAAGGCCAAGCTGAGCGTGGATGCGCGCGACCCCGAGCAGTTGCCCATTGCCTATGAAAACTGGCCCGTCATGCCCACCGTTCTCTATAACGGCATGTTGGAGCCCATCGCGCCCATCGCTATCACCGGCGCAATCTGGTATCAGGCGGAGCAGAACTCGCCGCGCGGCTACGCCTACCGCAGGGTTCTCCCCGCCATGATCGCCGACTGGCGCGATCTTTTCCAGCAGGGCGATTTCCCGTTCTATATCGTCAGCCTTCCATTCTTCGGGCAGCACAGCACCACACCCACTGACGATGGCTGGGCCGATATCCGCGAGTCGCTGGCAGTCACCGCCGCCACCGTTCCCCACTCCTGCCTCGCCGTCACCATTGACACCGGCGACGCCGACAACATTCACTCCAAGCAGAAGCTCCAGGTGGGCGAACGCGTGGCCAACTGCGCTCTGGCCAACTACTACGGCAAGCCGGTCGTGTTTGCAGGGCCAACGCTCAAATCCGTCGATCGCCGCGCAGACTCTATCCGGCTGCACTTTACGCATACCGACGGTGGCCTGGTGGTGAAAGGTGACAAGCTCGGCGAGTTTTCCATCGCCGGCGACGATCAGAAGTGGGTTTGGGCCGACGCACGCATCGATGGCGATACGGTGATTGTCTCTTCGCCCCAGGTGGCGCATCCCAAAGAGGTTCGTTACGCCTGGCAGTCGAATCCCACGGCAACACTCTTCAACGGAGCCGGCTTGCCGGCCGCACCCTTCCGCACCGACAAGTGGACGCTCATCACCGAGCCTGTAAGGCCGTACTAGCCGCAGGATTGCCGATCCAATAACTCGCTGAAACACGCCGGGGCTGCCTTGGGA
>Ga0302140_10003501_pt1 | contig 20136 bp, 18 predicted proteins | sample I_Bog_E1_1_FD_202095 | JGI IMG/M metagenome (GOLD analysis project Ga0302140, IMG submission 202095) | Peat permafrost microbial communities from Stordalen Mire near Abisko, Sweden - I_Bog_E1_1 | ecosystem: Environmental > Terrestrial > Soil > Wetlands > Peat | place: Sweden: Abisko, Stordalen... | reverse complement strand
TTGCGGTATTCTCTGTTTTGTTAGTAGTAGTAGTAGTCATATCGCTGGCAGTTGTACCACCTTTCGGGGCTCAACTGCCAGTTCTCATGTTATCTACCCGTTTCCCTGAAACGCCTCGTGCTCGGTGCGGGTGATGATTTCCTCCTGCAGCGCGGTGGACAGATCGCAAAAGTAATCGCTGTAGCCCGCGACGCGCACGATCAGGTCGCGGTGCGGCTCCGGATTCCGCTGGGCCGCGCGCAAGGTCGCCGCCTGCACCACGTTAAACTGAAGGTGATGGCCGTCCAGTTTGAAATAGCTCCGGACCAGATGCGCCCACTTGTCAATGCCCTCCTCGGCCGACACCAGCGCCGGGGTGAACTTCAGGTTAAGCAGCGTGCCGCCCGCCTTGAGATGATCCATCTTGGAAGCGCTGCGGATCACCGCCGTGGGACCGTGCCGGTCGGCCCCTTGCACCGGGGAAATGCCTTCCGACACCGGAGTGCCCGCCAGGCGCCCGTCAGCCGTGGCCCCCACGACGCTGCCGAAATACACATGGCAGGTGGTCGGCAGCATTTCAATGCGGTACCGTCCGCCCTTGTGATCCGGCCGGCCATCGAGCGAATCAAAACAGGTGTCGAAGATCCGCGTCATGATGGCATCCGCGTAATCGTCGTCGTTGCCATACTTGCGGGTCTTGTGCAACAGCCGCTGATGCAGCTTTTCCTTCCCGGCAAAATTGTGGTCCAGGGCGGCCACGAATTCCTCGAGCGACAGGCGGTGATCGGTGGCGTCAAAGCTCAACTGCCGGAGGGAGCTGAAGCTGTCCGTCAAGGTGCCCAAGCCCACGAACTGCACATAGGTGTTGTTGTAGCGCGCCCCGCCGGCGTTGTAATCCAGGCCGCGCGCCACGCAATCATCGGTGAGCACGCTCAAAAATGGCGCGGGCATCCGGGTGGCGTAGAGGCGCCCGATGAGATGATTGCCGCGCAACTTGATTTCCAGGAAATGCCGGAACTGGGTGGCGTAGGCGGCAAACACCTCGTCAAAACTGTGGAACAAGTCGAGCGCCCCCGTGCGCGGGCCCAGTTGCTGGCCGGTCTGGGGATCCACGCCGTTATGCAGGGCCAGCTCCAGGCACTTGGGCAGGTTGAAGTAGCCCGTGAGAATGAAGGCTTCCTTGCCAAAAGCCCCCACCTCGACGCAGCCGCTGCAACCGCCGCCGCGGGCGTCTTCCAGATTTTTGCCCTGGCGCAATTGCTCCTGCACCACGGCATCGGCATTGAAAATGGAGGGGAAGCCATAGCCCTTGCCCACCACGCGGAGGGTGTGTTTGAGGAAATGATCCGGGCTTTTGCGGGACAACTGGATGTTGGTGCTGGGCTGGAGCAGGTGCATGTCCTCCACAATATCGAGGAGAAGATGGGAGATTTCGTTGGCCCCGTCCGACCCGTCGCGCAGCAGCCCGCCGATGTTGATGTTGGCAAAGTCGGTGTAGGTGCCGCTTTCGGCGGCGGTCACCCCGACTTTGGGGGGCGCGGGATGATTGTTGAACTTGATGAAGAAACACTCCAGCAGTTCGCGGGCCTGCTCGTGCGTGAGCGACCCATCGGCCAGACCCTGCCGGTAGAACGGCAACAGATGCTGGTCCAGGTGGCCCGGGTTGAAGGAGTCCCAGCCGTTCAATTCGGTGATGACCGCCTGATGGCAAAACCAGTAATATTGGAGCGCCTCTTGAAAATTCCGCGGCGCGTTTTCCGGCACGTGGCGGCAAACCTGGGCGATGCGCAGGAGTTCGGCGTGCCGCTGGGGATCCGCCTCCTGGGCGGCCAGTTCATCGGCCAGTTCCGCATGGCGGTGCGCAAACACGATCACCGCGTCGCAGGCAATGGCAAAGGAGCGCAGCGTTTCGCGCCGGTCGTAGGCCAGCGGGTCATGCAGAAAATCCAGCGCGGCCACGGCGCGGGCGATGTCCGATTTGAAATCGGCCAGGCCCTTGGTGTAAATCTTGTCATCCAGCACCGTGTGCCCGGGCGCGCGCTGCTCCATGAACTCCGTGAAGATCCCGGCGTTATAGGCGGCGTGCCATTCCGCCGGCAACGCGGCAAAGATCTGGTCGCGCAGCGACCGCCCGCGCCAATAAGGAATCACCTTTTCCGCGTACGCCCGGAGGGTGTCGTCCTCCACCCGGTACCACGTTTTGGGCCGCGAATTCAGGATCTGCAAATCCTCCACGCTATGGCAGGTCAGCTCGGGAAACGTGGGCACCACCTTGGGGGCCGGTCCGCGCTCGCCCACAATCAACTCGCCCGCGCCAATATAAATCGTCTTGTGCCGGCACAAATGCAGGTAGGATTGGGCGCGCATCACCGGGACGGAAAACAAGCCGGCGTTGGCCTGGTAAAACTCGGTCAGCAAGACCGCGCGCTCGGCCGAAATCCGGGGCACGGCAGCCAGACTCTCACGACGCAACTGGGCAGTACGGGCGTTCATGACGGCAGCTTACCAAATCATCCCCGCGATGCCAACGCAAGTTATGCGGACCGGCGGAATCTGCCGGATGGAAAGTGCGGTTGCGCCCATTTCTATTATGCGTTGCGACCAGGCTTCTCAACCTCTTTCAAAAAGCGTTTCCGCTGCGCGGCTCTCGCCAGCAATGAGCCGGCAACCATGCAACCCAAGGCCGGAAACCATCGTTTCAAACCCCGTGCAAGGCGGGAAATCATGCGCAAGCTTTGGTCGAAGCCGCCCCGCCATCTGCCTGCTCCGCAGGCAAACGGAGTCGCCGCGCGACTCCATCCCCCCCCTTTGACATGCGGGCCGGTCATTTGGTCCTGCACCCCGCGCGCCATTCCCTGCGAGTTTCTATTTTACACCGCCCCCCCGGTGCGGTAAACCATCCGCCCGTTTTGTAATGAACGAAGTTCACATTCAAAAAATCGCCGCCGAACTCAAAGTTCAGCCGCGTCAAGTCTTGTCCACGGCCCGGCTGTTCGCCGAGGGTGCCACCGTGCCCTTTATCGCCCGCTACCGCAAGGAAGCCACGGGCTCGCTGGATGAGGTCGCCATCACCACCATCCGCGAACGCCTCCTGAGCCTTGCCGAACTGGATCAGCGCCGCGAAGCCATCCTCAAATCGCTCGCCGAGCGCAACCTGCTTACCGACGAGCTCAAGGCGAAGGTCAACCAGGCCGACAACCTCACGGCGCTGGAGGACGTCTTCCAGCCGTACCGCCCGAAGCGCCGCACCCGCGCCATCATTGCCCGGGAACAGGGCCTGGAGCCGCTGGCCGACCTCCTGTTCAGCCAGCAAGGCACCACCAATCCCCAGGCCGAGGCCGCGCAGTATGTCAGCCCCGAAAAAGGCGTGGCCGATGTCGCCGCCGCCCTCGCCGGCGCGCGCGATATCATCGCCGAACGCATCAGCGACGACGCCACCGCCCGCGCCAAACTGCGCGATCTCTATTGGCGCGAAGGCCTCGTCAAATCCAAGGTTATTTCCGACCAGCAGGAGGCCGGGGCCAAGTTCAAGGATTACTTCGACTGGAGCGAACCGGTCAGCAAAATCCCCAGCCACCGCATGCTGGCCATCCGGCGCGGCGAGACCGAGGGTTTCCTGATGCTCCGCATCACGGTGCCGGACGACGATGCCTTGATCATTCTGGAGCCGCTGTTTGTCACTGGCCGGAGCCCGGCGGCGGAACAAGTCCGCCTGGCCGTGCAGGACGGTTACAAGCGCCTGCTGGCCCCGGCCATGGAAGTCGAATTGCGCCTGGAATCCAAGAAACGCGCCGATGCCGAAGCCATCCGCGTTTTCGCCGAAAACCTGCGCGAACTGCTGCTGGCTTCGCCCCTGGGCCGCAAAAGCGTGCTGGCCATCGATCCCGGCTTCCGCACCGGCTGCAAGGTGGTCGCCCTGGACCGCCAGGGCAAGCTGCTGCACAACGAGGTAATTTATCCCACCGCCTCCTCCGCGTCCGAAATTCGCGAAGCCGCCGAAGTCGTGCTGGCCCTCGTCAAAAAGTATCAGATCGAAGCCATCGCCATCGGCAACGGCACGGCCAGCCGCGAGACGGAAACCTTCGTCAAACTGCTGAAACTCACGATCCCCATCGTGATGGTCAACGAAAGCGGCGCCTCCATTTATTCCGCCTCCGAAGTCGCGCGCGAGGAATTTCCCAACCACGATATCACCGTGCGCGGCGCGGTTTCCATCGGCCGCCGGCTCACCGACCCGCTCGCCGAACTGGTGAAGCTGGACCCCAAGTCCATCGGTGTCGGCCAGTATCAGCACGACGTCGACCAGTCCGCCCTGAAACGCAGTCTCGACGACGTGGTGATCAGTTGCGTGAACGGCGTGGGCGTGGAGTTGAACACCGCCAGCAAGCAACTGCTCGCCTACGTTTCCGGCCTGGGCCCGGCGCTCGCCGCCAACATCGTCACTTACCGCAACGAAAACGGGCCGTTCAAATCACGCGCCGAACTCAAGCAAGTGCCGCGCCTGGGCGACAAAGCCTACGAACAGGCCGCCGGCTTCCTCCGCATCCGCGATGGCGAACAGCCGCTGGATGCGAGCGCCGTGCATCCGGAAAGCTATGAGCTGGTGGCCCGCATGGCGAAGGACTTGAATTGCTCGGTCACCGACCTTTTGCGCGACGCGGCCGTGCGCCAGAAGATTCAACTGCCCAAGTATGTCTCGGAAACCGTGGGCCTGCCCACGCTGACCGACATCCTGGGCGAACTGGCCAAGCCGGGCCGCGATCCCCGCCAAAAATTCGAGGTCTTCTCCTTCCAGAACGGCGTGGAGAAAATGGAAGACCTGAAACCCGGCATGAAACTGCCGGGAATCGTGACCAACGTCACCGCCTTCGGCGCGTTCGTGGATATCGGCGTGCATCAGGATGGCTTGGTGCATGTCAGCCAGTTGTCCGACCGTTTCATCAAAGATCCGTCGGAAGTGGTCAAAGTCGCGCAAAAAGTGACCGTCACCGTCACGGAGGTGGACCTGCCGCGCAAGCGCATCGCCCTCTCCATGAAAGCCGCGCCGCAGCTCGGGCCCAGCACCACCGGCGCCCGCACCTCGCCGGGCGCGCCGCGTGCGGCCGGCCCCGGCGGACCGGGCGGACCACGTCCCGGCCAGCCCGGCAAACCCGCGCCCGTGGACTGGTTCACGGCGGCGATGAACAAAAAGCATTGATTTCCCATGGCTAAAAAAAGTTCCAAATCCAGCGCCAAGTCCAAACTCGAAGAGCAGGCGCAACTCTTGAACCTGCTGCGCATCGTTTTGCCCAAGGTGGCCCCCAACCCCGCGCTGGCCGATGAAATCTATTCCGCGTGCGAGGCCGAATTGCGGTCCAAGAACCAGGTCCATTCGTTCGAGAAATTTTGCGAGCGCATCGAATTGCCGGATTTGGAACCCAAAACGATCGAGGAGGTAAAAGAGCATTTTGCCGCCGGCTTCGGCGACGCCGATCTGGACATCGTGCCCGACGAGGATGGCAAGGCCTTGAACGTGGATGTGTCGCTGCCCGATGGCACGCAGTTCCACAACCGCATTCCCGTGCGCCCCCCCGGTCCGGACACCGGCGATGAGGCCGAGGTCACCCTGAAATATGTGGCCTTCCCCGTGGCCCTGCCCGGCGATCCCGAACTGACCTGGGCGCTGGCCAAACGCGAAAACCTGACCAACGACGAGGCCGCGATCGCCCTGACCAAAATCGAGGACGATTTCTGGGCCTCCAAGACCGGCCAGAAATTGCTGCGCGACCGGGTGGACCGCAGCTTTCCAGAATTCATCGCCCGCGTGCCGGCGGGCCTGCTGGCGGATGCCGGCCTGAAGCGCCACTACAAACTGCCCGAGGCCATCAAAGTGATGCGCCTGCCCAAGCGGGCGTGAGGGCGGAATGATTCACTAAAAACGAATTCCAACCCCGGATGGACACAGATAAAAAACGTGACGCTTAAGCGGCTCATTCAGCGCACCGTTTAGTAGTGATCGGCGGAAAACTGGGCGGGAACGCCGTTCCGACATTTCTTCATCTGTGTTTATCCGTGTTCATCTGTGGTTAATTAGCAGGCCTTTGACTGCCGGCCTTGGTGGCCTGGATCGTTTTTTAAAAATAATTTGCATCAGGTTTGCTTTGTGCTAAGAGTAAGTTGATTGCTTTTAAGGAAGCGCCATTTCAATCGCTGCTGCCAGGGGGCCATTGCCTCCTTGTTGGTGGGCATTGTTCTCTTGCTGAATGCCCTGACGGCGTCGCCCGCGCTGCACGAATGGTTCCATCCCGACGCCGGGCAGCCCGAACATCAATGCGCGGTCACAATGTTCGCGCATGGCAAGGTGGATTGCGCCTCCGTTGACGTTCCGGTTCCCGCATCGGTCATTTTCATTGCGGAGGCACCCACCGCCGCCATTTCCGTTTTCCGTCCAGTCATCGACCATCTTCCCGCCGGACGCGCCCCGCCCGGTCTTCCCGCCGTTTCCTGATTCGCTCAATTTCATCCGCGCGCACGCGTGCGGGCTGTTTTTGGCTTCCAATTATTAATCGTGTTTATGCTTTGCGTCGCGCTTTTGCGTGTCGCAAAGGCGTGAATCCATGGCGGTTCACGGAAATTTGTTAAACTGCAACCAATTTGAATTATGAAGATGTTCGAAGAATCAAAAAAATCGAATCTCAGTGTCTATTGGGCCGTGATCTCTTTGGCAGCGTTGTCCTGCGGCGGCAAGGCGCAGGCGCAGACAAATAATGCCAGCGCGGTCCTGGCCGGTGGTTCCACGAGTTCCACCAATGTGACGGAACTGGGACACATCACCGTCATCGGCAAGCTGGATCAGGGGCGGGACCAGATCATTCCCGACCTCGGGGCCACGGCCTTCACCATCAGCAAGGATCAGATCGCGTCCCAATCCCAGGGGGACAACGCGCCGTTCAACCAGATCATTCTGCGCGCGCCGGGCGTGGCCCAGGATTCGGCGGCCAATGGGGATTTGCATGTGCGCGGCGAGCACGCCAACCTGCAATATCGCATCAATGATGTGCTGTTGCCGGAGGGCATCACGGGGTTTGGCCTGGAGCTGGACCCCCGGTTTGTGGAGTCCATGCAATTGGTCACCGGTTCGTTGCCGGCGGCCTACGGCTTCCGCACGGCGGGGGTGGTGGACGTCAAGACCAAGAGCGGCGCGTTTGAAAACGGGGGCGAAACGAGCCTGTACGGCGGCAGTTACGACACCGTGCGACCGGGTTTTGAATACGGTGGTTCGACCACCAATTTCAATTACTTCTTCGACGGCAGCTATGATCACAACGAACTGGGCATTGAGAATCCCACGCCCAGCCATGGCGCGGTCCACGACGTCACGGATCAGGAAAAGCTGTTCTCCTATCTGTCCTGGATCTTGGATGACACCAGCCGCGTGAGCCTGATGGGGAGCGCGGCTTACAGCAACTTCGAGGTGCCGAACACGCCGGGGTTGGGCGTCGGCACCGCCCCCGGGGGCAGCCCGTGGAATTCCAACCTGAGTGTTCCGGGGACGTTTGATTCCTCCGCCTTGAACGAACAGCAACGCGAACAAAACTATTACGGCGTCGTGACGTGTCAAAAATCAGCGGGCGATTTCAACGGCCAGTTGTCCGCCTATGGCCGCTCCAGCGGCGTGCATTTCCGGCCCGACCAGGCTGGCGATTTGTATTTCAACGGCGTGGCGAGCGACCCGGAGCGCAAGCTGTATTCCGAGGGCTTGCAGGCCGACGGCAGTTATGATCTGGGCGACAAACACACCATCCGGGGCGGCGGGCAACTGCTGAACGAAACCGTTTTCGCGGCTTCCACCACCACCGTGCTGCCAATGGGCAGCACCGACGTCACCAGCACCAACTTCAATCCCACCGCTGGCGCCCCCCTGACGTTTTCGGAAAACGACCGGCTGCGCGCCATGTTTGCCGGCGTGTATTTGCAGGATGAATGGAAGCTGTTCTCCCGGTTCACCGTCAATTACGGGGCCCGTTTTGACGTGTTCAATTCATCCTTCGACAACGAATGCCAGTTGAGCCCGCGCGTGAACGTGATTTACAAACCGTGGGATGAAACCACGCTGCACGCGGGATATTCGCGGTATTTCACGCCGCCGCCGCTGGAAAACATCTCCGCCGGAACGGTGAGCGAGTTCGCCGGCACCTCCAACGAATCGCCGGGCGGACCGTCCGCCTTGGCCAGTCCGGTGAAGGCCGAACGCGCGAATTATTACGACGTCGGCATCAGCCAGCAACTCGCGCCAGGACTCCAGGCCGGCGTGGACGGCTATTACAAATCCGCGCGGGAGCAGTTGGACGATGGCTTGTTCGGCCAGACGCTGATCCTCTCGGCGTTCAATTACGCCAAGGGAGAGATTTATGGCGTGGAATTCACCACCAGCTACACGCATGGCGGATTCGCCACCTATGCGAACGTGGCCGTTTCACGGGCGCAGGGCGAGGATTGGAATTCCGCCCAGTTCCTGTTCAGCCAGTCCGATGCCGCTTATGTCCAAAATCACTGGATTTCGCTGGACCACGACCAGCGGGTCACCGGCTCGTTCGGCGCGTCTTATTCCTTGAAGGAGGGCAGCCATGACCGCACGCGCGTCTATGTGGACGCGCTTTACGGCAGTGGTTTGCGCACCGACGCCACGGCGGCGGATGGCTCCAACATTCCCAACGGCGGGACTGTGCCGGCTTATTACTCGGTCAATGTCGGCGTGGAACAAAGCCATCAATTCGGCCGGAAGCAAGCCTTGAAAGCGCGGCTGGACGTGGTGAACCTAACGGACAACAGCTACGAATTGCGCAGTGGCACGGGCGTGGGCGTCAACGCCGCGCAATATGGCGCGCGGCTCGGATTCTTTGGTTCGTTGAGCTATGTCTTTTGAACCAATGGCACACCGGAGGGTTGCGTTCCAGCGCAACCCTCCTTTCCGCCGCGAACCACTCAACGCTAGGCTCTGTACCATGCTTGAAATCATCCGCATCGGCCTTCACCGCGTTGCCATGATGCTGCACGATTGCAACGACATGCCCCAGCAGCACACGATTATTATCTTTCGTAACACTCATGCCGCGCGTATTATCTTTTGGCATGAACGTAACACTGCATCCATGCAGACCCCGGGTGGTTCCATTGATTTGGGCCGCGTTTCTGCTAACCACCAACTTGGCCATGGCCGCTGACAGCACAAATTCCCCGCCACCAGCGGTCTCCTCCGGCGGTGCCGGCACGAATCCAGTGGTGCGCCTGCCAGATGTGATCGTTCTGGGCCGGCAGGACAGCCTGCTGGGCATTGCGGATTCGGCGACGCAAGGCACGACGGGCGCGGCGCAACTGGCCGAACGCCCGATCCTGCGCAGCGGGGAGATTCTGGAAACCGTGCCCGGGGTCATCATCACCCAGCACGCGGGCGGCGGGAAGGCGAACCAGTATTTTCTGCGCGGCTTCAACCTGGACCACGGCACCGACTTCGCCGTGTTTCTCGACGGCATGCCGCTCAACCTGCCGTCGCACGCGCATGGCGAGGGATATTCGGACATGAACACAGTCATCCCGGAATTCGTGGAGCGGGTCAATTACGAGAAAGGCCCTTACTATGCGGACGTGGGCGATTTTGGCTCGGCCGGCTCGGCGCATCTGGATTTTTACAAGACGTTACCGAAGGATTTTGTCACCCTTGAAGGCGGCATGTATGGATTCGAGCGCGGTGTGTTCGGGGTCTCGCAAACAGCCGGGTTGGGCAACCTGCTGTATGGCGGCGAGGTGACTCATGACGATGGCCCGTGGATTCATCCAGACGATTATTGGAAGTTCAACGGCCTGCTGACCTACAGCCAGGGCACCAACGACCATGGTTTCAGCATCACCGCACGCGGCTATCATGGCGAATGGAATTCCAGCGACCAGATTGCCGCCAGTTTTGGCCAGACCAATTTTTTTGGCGCCATCAATCCGACCGATGGCGGCAATTCGCAGCGCTACAGTCTCCAGGGCGAATGGCATCGCCAAAGCGCCGACTCGGAGACGAAAGTCACGGCCTATGCTTTTTATTACGACCTCGATTTGTTTTCCGACTTCACTTATTACCTGACCGACCCGGTTCATGGCGACCAGTTCGAGCAGCACGACCAGCGCGAGGTGGCTGGCCTCGACGCCCACCACACGTTGTTCAACGAGTGGTTCCAGCGTGACGTGGAAAACACGTTCGCCTTGCAGATCCGCAACGACTGGATTGACAACGGCCTGTACCAAACGGAGAACCGCGTGCGGGTGGACAAAACGGATTACGATGACCCAGACCAGCCTGGCGGTCTCTTCGCCAACGGACTCACTTCCACCCCCCTCCCCGCCAACACGGATGTCAACCGCCTCACTGACACAGAAGCCGGGTTTTACGAGGAAAACAAAATCCAGTGGGCGGATAAATTCCGCTCCGTCGCGGCCCTTCGCGGCGACCTGGATTATTTCGAGGTCACCAGCCTGACCAACCCCACCAATTCCGGGACGGCCAGCACGTTCCTCCCCAGTCCGAAGTTGAGTTTGATTTTTGGGCCGTGGGAAAAGACGGAACTGTATGTGCAGGGCGGTTACAGCTTTCACAGCAATGACGGACGCGGCGCGACGCAGACCCAGGAACCCGTCTCGGCGGATTTTCCCAATGGCGGGCCAACCGCGAAAATCCCCGCCCTGGTCCAGACCCGGGGCGCGGAAATCGGCGTGCGCACACTGATTGTGCCCAGAATGCAAAGCACCGTCTCCCTGTGGTATTTGCATAGTGATTCCGAACTGGAGCAGGATGGCGACACCGGCGGCACCACGGCGTCGCAGCAGCCGAGCAACCGTTACGGGATCGAGTGGGCGAATTTCTATTCCCTGAACAAACATGTTTCGCTCGACTTGGACGCGGCGGATTCCATCGCCCGCTTCACGTCGGTGGATCAAGGGGATGCCGCGTATGTCAACACCGCACAAGGCCCCGTGCAAGGTCCCGGTGGCACGCATGTGCCCGAGGCGGTCGGACTGGTGGCTTCCTCCGGCATTACCCTGCATGATTTTCATGGATTTTCATCCAGTCTGCGCCTCCGCTACTTCGGCCCGCGCGACCTGACCTCCGACGGAGAGTATAAATCCAGCCAGACCCTGTTGCTGAATGCCGAAGCTAGCTACCAAATCAACAAAACCTGGCGCGTTTCCGTGGAATTCCTCAACTTGATGGACCGCCACGATCACGATATTGATTACGCCTACGTCTCCCGTGTGACCCCGGACAGCACCGCGAGCTTTCAAAAAGTTTATCACCCGGTCGAGCCTTTCCAAGTGCGGGCCGGTCTGACGGCCACATTTTGATCCCTGACCATGGAAGCCAACCAAACCCCACCTGCCTATGAGCTGAAAGATGAACTCGCGCGGATGTCGCTGCCGTCCGCCAGTCGCGACGCGAATCTCAAGCTTGCGTGGACCAATTCGGTCTGCCTGCTCATTCTCCTGATCGGCCTGGTGGGCGCACGGCGCGGAGTCATGGTTATCAAGCCCGCGCCGCCGCTGGCGGAAGCAGTGCCGGTGGTGGTGGAACCGGTCACCCTCCCGCCGCAGGCGGAGACGCAGAAAAACGAAGCCACCGACTCCCACGACAATAATCCGGCACCCGTGGCGGTGGTCATTCCCCAGGCACCTAACCTCAGTTTCAGCGTGCCAACGATAGGCTCGCTTGTGGTGCCGGCCAACCTGGCCGCCGCCCCGCCATTGGAACCGCTGCGCCCCAAAGCGCAGATTAATGCCGTCGCCAGCACCGGCAGCCAGGGCGAGCGACCGGAACCACCTTATCCCAAACTGGCGGAGCAGTCCGGCGAGCAGGGAACGGTCAGCCTCCTGCTGACCAGTGACGAGGCCGGCAATGTGGTTTCCGTGGACCTCAAGGAATCGTCCGGATTTCCGCTGCTGGACCGGGCCACGGTGGATTACATCAAGCGCCATTGGCGGCTGCCAGCGGACGCCGGCACGCGGCTTTTCCAAACCAGCATCACCTATAAACTGCAATTTTAACGTTCCAACAAAACTATGCTCGCAAATATTGTGTTTGAATTCTTCATCAAGGGCGGCCCCGTCATGTGGCCGATGCTCGCCAGTGCCGTGGTCGCCGTTGCCGTGGTCGGCGAACGGGCCTTCTGGTGGTGGCGCGAAGGCCAGAAACGCGACACTCAAAAGCTGGAGCAAATCCTGGCCGCCCTCGAAAATGCCGATCTCCCCGCCGCCAGGAACCTCGCCGGGAACGCGGACGACCCCGTCATCCGGGTGATCCGCCATGGCCTGAACCATGTGGGGCACGCCCACGGTTCACTTCTGGGCGCGTTGCAACTGGCGGCCGGCCTCGAATTGAAACGCGCCGGCCGTTTCCTCACGGTGATGGACACCCTGGTGACGCTCGCCCCGCTGCTGGGCTTGCTGGGCACGGTCACCGGCCTGATGCGGGCCTTTCTGAACATCGGCGGGGCGGAATTATCGGTCACGGCCGTCACCGGAGGGATCGGAGAGGCATTGATCGCCACCGCCTGCGGGCTGGGCATCGCGATCTTCGCCCTGATTCCCTTCAACTTCTTTTCCGCCAAGGTCGCCCAGTTGCAATTTGATCTGGAAACCGCGGCGACCAATGTGGAAGTGCTCGCCGGCGGCGGCCAAATCAGTGCCGGCGTGCATCTGCACCCACCCGCAGCTCCCCGCCAGACGACCAGCCATTGAAATGAAACTGCCCTCGCCCATTCGCCCGCGCCGATCGCGGATCGTCATCATTCCGTTGATTGACATCATGTTCTTTCTCCTGGCGTCCTTCATGATGGTGAGCCTGCAAATGAGCCGCACCGAAAATATCAAGGTCCATCTGCCGGATGCCTCCCAGGCCCGGCAGGACTTCAAGCCGGACATGGTCAACCTGGCGGTGGACAAGTCCGGTGGCGTCTGGCTGGAAAAAAAGCCCGTCGCCTTGCCGGACTTAAGCCTTGTCTTGAGCAACCGCTTTCGAGCCGACACCAACCTCCCCGTCTATATCAGCGGCGACCGCGACACCCTGCACGGCGCCATGGTGAAGGTTTATCAGGCGGTGCGCTCCGCCGGCATCCAGAAAATTTCCTTCATGGCCGAAACTCCGGGGACACAACCATGAAAATCCGCACCCCCATTCCGGAAAAGAAGTCGCGGCTGGAAATCATTCCACTGATTGACATCATGTTCTTCCTGCTGGCCTCGTTCATGATGGTGAGTTTGCAGATGCAGATTGTGCGCACGGTCAAAGCGAATCTGCCGACGGCCACGCTGGCCACCGCCAGTGCCAAGCCGGACATAGTGAATCTATTGGTGAACCGCGACGGGCAGGTGTCTGCGGACCGCCATCCGGTCACCTTCACCGAACTCAACACGCTGCTGACCAATCGTTTGAGCCTGAACACCAACCTGCCCGTGTTCATCACCGGTGCGGCCGATGCCACGCACGGGTCGGTGATCTATGTTTTGGATGTGGTGAAGCGCGCCGGCATCCAGCATCTGGCCATCGCCGTCAACGCCGCCCCCGACCAGCCCTGATATGAAAAACTTCCAAACCAACCTGCTGATCCTGCTCGCGCTTGCCCTGTGCGGACTGTGTGTGTTCCAGTGGCGCATCCAGACGGTGCAACGTCATGAGATCACCACCATGAATGGTCTGCTGTACCAGAACAACCTCGCCATCCAGGAGGCCACCAATTCGGTGGCCGTGCGCGACCATCAGATCCAGCAAATGGATGCGAGCCTCGCGGAACTCAAGGCCGGCGCCGCCACCAATGAACAGCTCGTGATTGACCAAAAAGCCAGCCTCACCCGGCTGCAATTTTCCAATCGGCAACTCACCAACGAAATCACCCAATACAAAACCGCCCTGGACACGCTGGAAGCCCGGCTCAAGGCCGCCTATGGCGACCTCCAGAAACAGAACGACGCATTGACCAACCTCGTGGCCCAACGTGACGAATGGGTGGCAAAGTATAATCAGGAAGTCAAGGACCGTAATGACGTGGTCGCCAAATACAATGAGCTGGCAAACCGGATGCGCTCCCCATCCGGAAACCCGGACAACAAATGAAGCGGGCGTTCCAGTTCAACCAAGAAATCCGCCACAAATCGTGAATTCCCGGCGAGATACGCCTTGCCTTTACGCCGGACTGGCCGTACTCATGACCCGTGAGTACCAATGCCCCCGGCGGAAGACCGCAGTTGTTGAATTATTGGCGCCTCTGGCTGGTGAATGCCTTGCTGGTAAGCGCCGGCGTGCTCATTTTCCTGGCCAGCCAATATGGCACCCGCGAGTTTTTCGGCGTGGCCTGTCTCATGGCGTTGCTGCCGTTCATCCCGGTCATCGTGCTGGTCGGCGGTGCGGGCAGCACCATTTACGTCCTCACCAAGGTCCTGATCGAAAAACGCTCATTGCGGATGCCGGCGGCATTGCTGGCATTGATGGGACCGGGGTTGGTCTGGTTTCTGTTATGCCTCCTGTTGGCCGGCAAATCACCGGCGCGCTGGCTGAGCTACATTTGCGATGGCGCACCGCCCGCCTCGGCCAGCCAGGTGCGCGTGGCCGGCTATTCCACTTTCTTGGGCGAAGCCTGGCTGGCCGTGTTCAATGTGCCAGCCCAGGACTTTCAAACCCTGGTCGCCCGGGAAAAACTCGTCCCGGCGGACGATTTTGAATATCGCAAAATGCTGGAGCAATCGCCCATCCACAAAAGCCGCTTGATGCTGAGTCTCCCCGCAGCCAGTCTGCCCTGCTTCCAGCGCCGCTTCAAACCCGGTGAGGAACACAAACGGGGCAGCATTTTCGCGGTCTTTGATCCCGCCACTTCCACCGCCGTGGTTTGCCGCGAATATCACGATTAGAGCTAGTGTAGTGTCTCGCAAATAAGTTTACGTATCAGCCACAGTTTTTGGCTCTGAGCAGGCCACATTTGCTCCATTTTGGCACGCACGTGGCCAATCTTATGAATAATCTCTCGCTGGAGGCTCTTCGTCATATGTAAAGTTATTTAAGCGACAGTACACTAGCCGTTGCCGACCATCGCCATCAGCTTCACCCACGCCACCAATCCCGCGAGCGCGGCCAGCGTGACCGGCAGCCCCAGCCGCGAGAAATCCCAGAACGAAATCTTGATGCCCAGATCCCGCGCCTGCTGCACCATGATCAGGTTGGCCACACTGCCAATCACCAGCAGGCTCCCGCCAAAACTGTTCGCCAGCGCCAGGATATAGGCGGAGGTCGTCGTCAGCGGGGAGACCACCTTCAATAATAGCATCACGGTGGGCGAATTGTTGATCATATTGGTCAGCACCGCCGTCGTCAGCGTCAGGTTCATCGGTTGGCTCACCTGGAAACCGGCATGGGCCAGCCATTGCACCGCCTGCTCGCCACAACCCGTGGAGACAAACGCGCCCGTCACCACAAACAGGCCGATGAACAGCACCAAGATCGGCCACTCCACCAGTTGCAACAGGTCTTCCGTGCGGAACTTCGGGCTGGCCAGATGGATCCCGGCCGCCGCCAGCGCGACCAACTCCGTCGGGATCGACGTAAAAAACAGCCCAATGACCACCGCCAAAACCACCAACCCCTTGATGGTGTGGATCAGGTTGAAGGGGGTATCCTTCACCGCCTCGGCCATGCCAGGCGTTTCCAAATGCAGCCGGTCCTTGGACAACCACCAGATGATCCCATACGCGCACCCCAGTGCGAACAGGACCGGCATGCAACTCCACAGCATGTACCGTCCAAAATCCAGATGCGCCATCTGGCCAATCAGCATGTCCTGCGGATTCCCGATCAGCGTCGCCGCCGCGCCGATATTGCTCGCAATCGTCAGGGCCACCAGAAACGGCACCGGGTTCAACTGCTTCCGCAGCAGCGCTGTGCCGACAATCGGAGTGAACACAAAACAAACAATATCGTGGTTGAGAAAGGCCGACAATCCGGCCGTCACCGCCATCAAAATCAGCAAGAACCGCGCGGGATGCCCCAGGCGCGCTGAAATGCCGCCCGCCACCACCGTGTAAAACCCGGATAACCGGAGCTGCGCCGAGATCACAAAAAATCCGAACAGCAGGCCCATGGTGGGCCAGTTCACATACCCAATGCCCTCCGCGGTGGTGACGCGCCCGAAAACCAGCATGCTGATGGCCCCCAACAGGGCAATGCCCACGCGATTCAGCTTCAGCCCGGGAATCCGGCCCACGGCCAGCCCCAGGTAAGTGATGGCAAAAATCAGCAGGATATTACGGGTGGGATTCATGAGTATTGCTGCACCATTGTTGACCAAACGCCGCGCTTGACAAAAGGATATTTTTGCCGGAGTTTTTGGGCGTTTGCCCAAGGAAGCTTTTCACCCACAAATGGTCGCGCCACCGAGTGACCGCACACCGGTGGCGGCAGCTTTCGCTGGCTGAAGCTTTGCGGGCGAAACCACCACAACCAAAATTAAAATCATGACCAACCATAAAATAGTCCAACCTTACCTGTGTTTTGAAGGCCGCTGCGAAGAGGCGGTCGAATTCTATCGGCACGCGGTGGGCGCACAGGTCGCCTTCCAGATGCGGTACAGCGAGAGCCCCGAGCCGCCGCCGCCCGGTTGCGCCCCCCAGGACCCCAGCAAAATCATGCACGTCCAGTTCCAGATCGGGGAAACCACGGTGATGGCTTCGGATGGACGCTGCTCCGGCAACCCGAAATTTGCCGGCTTCTCCCTGGCCATCTCGGTGGCAACCGAGGCGGAGGCCGATCACGCGTTTAACGCACTCGCCGAGGGTGGGCAGGTGGAAATGCCGCTGGGCCGGACCTTCTTCTCCGCCCGCTTTGGCATGGTGGTGGACCGCTTTGGCGTGATGTGGATGGTGATGGTCAGACCGCAAAACCAACCGCCCCTGCCCCAATAGCCACCGCGTTGCTTGCAGACTGACTGGCTGAGGTGGCTTCATTCCACGAAGGCATCGGCAAATTCTCATCGTCCGGGCGACAGGAAATAATTCCGCTGCCGGGCGCTGATGGGCAGGCCGAGCTTTTCCATCACGGCCAGCATGTCTTCCCAGACCCTGCGTTTTTCGGTGACGGCCTGGTTGCGCAACAGATACGCCGGATGATAGGTGGGCATGAGCGGAATCCCACGATACGTTTGCCATTGGCCGCGCAGCTTGGTGATGCCCAGGGTCTTCCCCAGCAATCCCTCCACGGCGGTGGCCCCCAGGGCCACGAGCACTTGCGGCCGGATCAAATCGATCTGTTCGTGCAAGAATGGAAGGCAGGTGGCCATCTCTTCGGAGGTGGGCTTGCGGTTGCCGCTGGCCTGGCCGGGGGTGTCCGGCCGGCATTTGAGGATGTTAGCGATGAAGACGTCGCCGCGCTGCAAGCCGGTGGCTTGGATGATTTTGGTGAGCAATTCCCCGGCGCGCCCGACAAACGGCTCGCCTTGCTCATCTTCGTCCACCCCGGGCGCTTCGCCGACAAACATTAGTTGGGCGTCGGGATTGCCCACGCCAAAGACCACGGTCTTGCGGGAGGCGACCAGATGCGGGCACAGGACACACACCTGCGTCCGCTCGCGCAGGGCCGCGAAGGCCGTCCGTTTATCAGCGATGGGGGTTGCGGGTGCCGGGAGGGCGGAATTTCTGGCCAAGGCTGGGACCTCTGCCGTCCGGTCTGGAACCAGCACGGGAACCTCTGGTCTGGGAGTGGGCGAAACTGCCAGGGTGGCCGGAACCGGGGTCGCGGCTGCCGGAACCAATGCGGGCGCGGAAACTTGCGCGCGGGGCGTGACCGGCGCGGTTCTTGGTCCTGCTTCCACGGTCCCCGCGAGCAGAGCGGGGCTGGAGGATGAGGATGACGATGACGATGAATGGGATATGCGGGGAGCGGGCTGGCTCAGGGCACGGAGGGTTTCGGTCGAAACGACCAGATGCCGCACGCCGCGCGCCTTCAACGTCTCCAGATGTTGAAGGGTCGCATCAAGCAATTGATGATAGGCAGCGGACATGGGTTCATGGTAACCGGCCCGGCGAATCGGCACGAACATTTTCGCACACGGCGGAACGCCTGATGAAAAAACGGCGGCGGGTATGACCTGGAGGTTCCAATGGTCGGGAAAGAGAAGCGAAGCTCCCTTTAGCGAGACGAGGGCAACCCTGTTCGAAGCCATTTTTGCAAGGCCAGGGCACGCAGGCTGGGAAGCCTGCGCTACGTGGGTTGGTAAGCGCTTGCAGATTGGCCATGAAGTACCCAAGCATAATACCTCTATTCGCCGATGAAATGCAGGAGGAGTCGGCGGGAGTGGGGATGCGTGCGGTGTTCCCATAGATAGATTCCCTGCCAGGTGCCCAAGGCAAGCCGGCCGGCTTGAACCGGAAGGGATAGATTGACCGTGGTGAGGGCGGTGCGGATGTGGGCGGGCATGTCGTCCTCGCCCTCGGCGGTGTGGATGAATAACGGATCGCCATCGCGCACGAGCCGCGCAAAGAAGGCGTCGAGATCACGGCGCACGTCAGGATCGGCGTTTTCCTGGATCAACAACGAGGCGGAGGTGTGCCGCAAATGCAAGGTGAGCAGGCCATTCATAAAGTGATGCTGGGTGATCCATGAGGCCACCTCGGAGGTGATTTCCAGGAGGCCGCGACCGCGGGTGGCAAGGTTCAGTTCGTGAAAGGTTTGATGCATGGGAGTGGATTGGTGGATTGGTGGATTGAGGGCGGAACGGGTTGCGGTTGCAATCCGTAAAATGTGTTATTACGGGGTTTTTAGGCAGGTTTAAGTTTGGGAATGACGAATGACAAAGGTTAAATGACGAAAGAATGACGAAGCACCAATGACGAATGCGGGCATCGTCGGGGGCGGGCATTCTGGGGGTGCGTGCATGGCGGCTTTCAAAGTGATAAATGTGTTATTTCAGGGGTTTCCAGTTGAGTGAAGCAATGGGAAAGTGGCAACCGGGATAACTTGTCGGCCTGGATGCCAATAGCGGCGCGCACGGAGTGACGCGCCCTACCACCCCGTGGGTTGGCGATGGTGCGATGGTGATGGTGGGGCGTGGTTTCAAGATGTAAAAAGTGATATTACGGGGGTTTTAATGGAGTTTTCAGTGTTCAGTTTCAGTTCAGCCGGGACCCCGGATGGGGCTGATACAGGAAGAAACGGACGGGAGGCGGCTCTGGGTATGACCACCCCTCACCCTCAATCCCTCTCCCCGTTGAGGGGAGAGGGAAGCCAGTGGCGTCGCGGCCAGCTGGATTGGAGACGTTGGTAGCGGTGTAACATATTGTTAAAACAGGTACTTGCATATTGAGTTTCTTAAAAGTGATCAAGCGTGCAGTTGAGTGAAGCATAGGGAAAGCTGGGTTGTTTGGATGGCCATAGCGTCATGCGCAAGCCCCCGGCGAAGCCACGCCACAAAGTGCCTGCTCCGCAGGCAAACGGAGTCGCAGCGCGACTTCGTCCACCACCGGAGGCTCGCGCGGGAGGTGGCTCCGGATATGACCACCCCTCACCCTCAATCCCTCTCCCCGTTGAGGGGAGAGGGAAGCCAGTGGCGATGCGGCCAGCTGGATTGGAGACGTTGGCAGCGGTGTAACATATTGTAAAAACAGGTATTTGCATATTGAGTTTTTTAAAAGCGATCCAGCGTTCAGTTTAGGGAAGCTTTGGGAAAGCTGGGTTGTTTGGATGGCCATAGCGTCATGCGCAAGCCCCCCGGCGAAGCCACGCCATAAAGTGCCTGCTCCGCAGGCAAACGGAGTCGCAGCGCGACTTCGTCCACCACCGGAGGCTCGCGCGGGAGGGGGCTCTGGGTATGACCACCCCTCACCCTCAATCCCTCTCCCCGTTGAGGGGAGAGGGAAGCCAGTGGCGACGCGGTCAGCTGGATTGGAGACGTTGGCAGCGGTGTAACATATTGTTAAAACAGGTACTTGCATATTGAGTTTCTTAAAAGCGATCCAGCGTTCAGTTTAGTGAAGCCTTGGGAAAGGTGGGTTGTTTGGATGGCAATAGCGTCATGCGCAAGCCCCCGGCGAAGCCACGCCACAAAGTGCCTGCTCCGCAGGCAAACGAAGTCGCAGCGCGACTTCGTCCACCACCGGAGGCTC
>Ga0302140_10003500_pt1 | contig 20144 bp, 14 predicted proteins | sample I_Bog_E1_1_FD_202095 | JGI IMG/M metagenome (GOLD analysis project Ga0302140, IMG submission 202095) | Peat permafrost microbial communities from Stordalen Mire near Abisko, Sweden - I_Bog_E1_1 | ecosystem: Environmental > Terrestrial > Soil > Wetlands > Peat | place: Sweden: Abisko, Stordalen... | reverse complement strand
CTTCATCATGGCACCACATCCTTATCATCAAGGCCCGTTTCCTCCCAGAACGCCATGATCATTTATCGGTGCCTAGAGTGATTCGTTCAGGCTTTTTTCGCTAGCTGTACCTTCTTTCCTACCCCAGGGAACGGCTAGATAGCTTCTGAGTACAGATTGTGCTCTTGTTGGCATAGATTGCGTGAGGATCGAATTCAGTCGCGCTGGGAAAGCGTGATCATCTAGGTCTCTAAGCTCGGTAAAGAGATGTTTCGATGTGATTGTGATGCTGTGATGCAGCCATTGCTGGTGATGCTGAATCGCTACAGCATGAGGGCCGGAGCTCCGCGTGCAAAGCTCCCCGAGCTGGGGTTCTAGTGGAACATCAACTGCTTTCTCACCTTCTAGAAACTTTGCAGAGCTCCATTCCAGAGCCTGTGTTGAGCGTTGAGCACGCGCACTGATGTTGCACTCCTCATTCTGAGCTGTATCAATACGTCGCATTTCACCTTCATCATTTCATCGCAAGTCAAAATGTATCATAATCTCTTTCATTTCAGCCATCTATCAACATCATATTGCAAGACCATGCAAGCCAGCACGATCGCTCATGCAAATGGATGCCTGCAAACATGAAAAAGAAAAACGCCGCATTTGGCCCGTCAATATCCAGTCCCAAGACTGCTATTTCAAGTGCAAACCATCTTACATGCCAAACACCGTGATCCCCATAAAACCAATGAATGCTTATACCGGGTATCTGAGTTCTTTCTTTGCGCCAGGAGTCCGAAATCAGAGAACCGTCCGTCCGCCGAGTGTCATAAATGCATTATATCGTCGCTGTCTCGTCAAGCCATCAGTGATTTTACAGCTGTTGCTACTTCGGCTGTAGCAATCTTTTCGCATGCCCATTTCTCGCGTTCGTCAGATATATTGCGATCAACGAGGAGTTCGTAAAGCTTTCTTGAAACATCACGATTGATGTCGGCGTATTGTTCTTTGGTGATTTCAGCCGCTTTCCAGTGGGGTGCCAAGGCGATTTTGACGATCTTGTTGATGCCTTCCTTGGCCTCAATTGACATCGTTGCGCGTACAGGTGAGGTTTCTTGCGAACGTGGCAGTGCTACAGGTCTTTGTCTTCTAGGTCGTGGTTGTCGAAGTTCAGTTATAGGCGATGATACCCGATCATGGTTGGTTTCTGGCGGTGATCGATTTGGAGAATAGTCTGCAGGTGGGAAGATAGGTTCCACTCGAGATGTAAGTGGGAGAGGTGAGCCAGGTCGCTTGGTGATATGGGGTGGCGGTGTGATTGACATGGCTCGAGGAGTAGGATATGAGGAAGAGGAAGCTGGCGAGGCTGCGGGTGAAGAGTAGTCAAGGGACGGACTGGTGACTCGATTTGGTCCTGAGACGGTCGTGGCGCTGAACGCAGATCTTGAAGTGTCATCATCTGATGTCGTGGCCATCTCCACCTCCTTGAGCAGCGACGATAGGAAGGATGGTTCGCCATTCGTGTCGTTGAGTATGCGAGAGGTTGGGGATGATGGGCGCTCACGACCATTTGTTTGTCGACTTGAGCTTGCGATGACAGGCGATGCGGAAGATGATGATGTTGGGTTGTCCAGTATTCGTCTGGTTCTCGGTCGCTTTAGCTTGCGTTCAGGTTCTCTTGGAGGAGACTTGTCAGCGGGCGATGCAGTCACCGATCTGGACTTTCTCTTTCGGGTCTTTGGGGAGGCAGTGTCCATCTCCTTTGCCTTTTCAAATGCGCCCCAAGCTTTGGTTTCTTCCACCGACTCAACTGGCGTTGGTGGGGTTGGGTCGCGAAGTCTCGGCGGTGCCGCAGCGCGAAACACATCTCGAGCTCCCTGACGACCGGCAATATTCAATCGTCTTTGCCACTCATTAAATCTTCTTGCGTCCTCTGCAACGCGACGTTGTGATCGTCTATAGTTGACCATGGATTGATCGTCGTCATCGGAGAAGTCGAGGTCTAATCCAGCAACATCGTGTATTCTGCTGCTGAAAATGCTCCAAGCTCCATACCAGTGATCGTTCCTCAATCTCTGTCGAGTACGACGAACGCTGGCTTGTGTCCTAGGCGCCAATCTGCCTGATATAGGTGCTGTGCGGGTGGGAGCATCATTCGTAGCATCGTCAACTCTATTGTGTACTCCATCTTCTGCACATTCCATGCAAAACCAGTGTCCGTTTGGAACACGGTCAAGACCGACACAATGCGTATGGTATGGGGCATCGCATGCATCGCAGAGAAGGAGAATTTCTTCGTGATCCGCGTCTCCACAGATGGGGCAAGGTCGGGCTTCTTCCTCCTCGAACTCGTCCTCGATCCATGCATTTGGGTCGAATTCGGCTACTTGTTTCTTGTCCTCGACTTGGTATTCCGATACGACGGTGCCTGGCGAAAACAAATTAGCATTTTGAATTTTTAGGTGTTGATGCAACTGCCCCTCTCTGAGGGGGGTGACTTGTGGCCGTGGAGTAACTCAGCTCTGACATGGAGATTTCTTTGAGTCACAAAAAATAAAAGTGAACCGCGCACTTCACTTGAAGTGGAAAAACAAATTGCATGGCATGCGATGGAGTAAAATTTGCTGTAATGGGAAAAGGGGAAACGTACCGCCGACTTTGTCGAGTACCTCGACGACATTGAATGCGTGGCGACAAATCGGGCAGCTATTTGCTTTCTGCGACCATTCCCGCAAACACTCGTCGTGCAAAACATGATTGCAGGGTTTGATGAGAGCAATAGGAAGTTGGATGGGTGTTGTGCTGGGATGGGGCGTTGGCATGTCCTCGGTCGGTGCCGCCACTGCTCCCGCATCTCGAAGATCATCGTGAACACTGGGGTCCGGAACAACGTCCAGGTCCTCCAGACAGACAATGCACTGGTCAGCCATGCTGACAGGTAAATTTGCGAAACTGGTCGTGGATGCTGGGGGAGGAAGTCATGAACGTGGTTTGCGAATATGGGGGAATTGTCGAGCGGTGCGCGTGTTTGGGTGGAAGTTGTAGCTTGACGTTCTGGTGGTGGTGGTGAGTGACTGCGAGCGAGGTTTGATTGAGGACGGAGCTGGGCAGCCTGCGACTTTGCGAGTTGGCTCGTCGCTAAGCCCAGCCTTGCTAGCGTGCCCAAGCCGAGCCAACCAGCAGCCCGCCACCTCCTGGCCTGCTGCCCCGCTCGAGAGAGGCAAAGCGGTCAACCACGTCCCCCGAAAATTCGGAAGGCTGCTCCTGTCTCTATGGACAGCGAGGTGTGGATCGTATTGAGCCGGTGGTGGGAACTGTGCGCGTTGGCACGCTGCGATGACAAGATTTATCCGCTATGTTGTCGTGCGGTGAGGTTTGTCCAATGTATCAATCAGACTCTCTCTGGGACAACGTGACTGCGGCGTATGACAGCTAACGGTCATGGATGACGGTGCATGGACTGCTGACTCGTCAAAGACCACGTTTTCTCTGAATAGATCCAGTCGTCCTTGTTGGATCCAGTGGTAAGTAAAATGAGAATGAGGCGCAGAGCTTTTATATCAGCACTCGATCATGCAGTCATGTGACCTACCTTCAAAGTTCAGGGTGCCATTTCATCCCCAGGCAAGGATCACTACTTGTGAGGTGAGTCACGAACGGAGAGAGAGAAATCGAACTTAGCAGCGGGACCAGCCTCTCTTAAATAGCCCATGCATATAAGGCAGCCAGAAGGCAACGACTCGCCCTGCCTTCCAGGATGCCTGCAAGACGGCAGCAAAGCCACGCCTCTGAGTCGCAACTGCGTTGCGTCGGCCGTTCAAAATCGAGCCTCACTTTCGAAAGAACTGCTCTTCCCCTGTAAATTTCATAGGGCGGAAACATTTGTCCAAGTCGGCCCTATAGATTTCGGTCCTATCTTTTCCAACTCGAGGCCAGAACAGAATCTCGAACTGAAAATTGCGGGAAGATCTCGGTCGCATTCGAAGATCGGTGGAGATCCTGCTGTTGCCTATCAAAATTCAATTAGAAGCCTCAAACCCCAATCACCAGCGACTCTCATGTTTCACGAAATAATTGGAACGAATCGGACGATCGCGATGTAGGCACGTAAAGGTATGGAACATGGCGTGGTTTGTGAATTGCTTTATTCAGGTCCTCATCGAAAAGCGACGTCGAAGCTCGTGCTCCGCGTGAGAGCCGGCCGTTCCCAGACACCAGCAAATGCCAACCATAACACAACCATCCCAGACCATCTAAACCTCAGCAATTTCCCTCAATCGTCGAAGAGTCGATCGCATGGCAGCGGCGGCGGGTGTTCTGCGGGGAATTGTCAGCGTGTGTCGTGGTTGGGGTGTCATGTCTAGCATGAAGCTCCTTCAATCCAGGCCCAGCAGACAATTGTAGACGTACGATACAGTGTATGCTCCTCCAGCGACGGTCTTGTGGCACGACTTGCAGTTCCAGATGCCCACCGAGTGTCTCTTGACGGTCGTCTTTCCGCAGAAGGTGCAGACGTATTTGGCGTGTTGGGTGATCTCCATCTTCTTGACTTGCTTTCTCAGCGACGCACCGTATCTGTAATTCGAAGAAACAAGCTGTCAGCCACACGCTCTGATTCTGTCTCCAAGCGGATGCCCATCGCGCTGACGTTGATGGCGCTTCAAGGTGAAGAAATTGCGAATTGCCCTTTGGAGCACGCCCATCGAGATTCGAGCGCGCTGGGAGGGAGAAAACACGTACCTTGTACCGTACTTGCCGGTAACTCCGACCTTCTTGGTTCTCTTCGTCATCTTGGCTGAGGTTGCTGTGATGAACGGTGATTGAGGTTGGAAGTTCTTTCGGTGATGTTGATTTTCGACGATATTTCTGTGTGGTGGCCGCTAAGCGACTTTGCCCTTGCGGCCTTGCACTTGCGTCAGGCATTCAGTCACGTGTGGGTCCATCTCCCCTGCTCTCAGCCGATCTAACCACATCTGTAGTTTGAGACCGTGTTTCTCTGTCGGCCGAGGATGAAAAAGATGGGGACGGAACAACATGTGAGGCAGGCGGCAAGAGCGTCGCATGTCTGAATCATGTCATCATCAGGTTCTCGCTTTTCCCCTCTATTTAATTGAGATATCTCGAAACTCATGCTCCCGAGCTTGGCAAAACACAGCAAATAGCAAACATGTCAGCTTCTCGGCAATATGACATCGTCGTTTTCGGCGCCACTGGCTACACCGGCAAACTCACCGCAGAACACATCACCAAGGGATTGCCTACGGATCTGAAATGGGCTCTTGCGGGGCGTTCAGCAAGCAAATTGGAGGCTGTTGCTGCTGAAATCAAAGCTCTCAATCCAGACAGAGTGCAGCCAGGTCGGTTTTCCTATGAAGCTTCACTCAACCACGTGATTTGGGACTCTCGTTGACTTTTCATAGCCATCGAAATCTGCAATCTAAATGACGCCGAACTCAATGCATTGTCCAAGAAAACAAATCTCCTTATTGCAGCAGTGGGACCATACTGCATCTACGGCGAGCATGCTTTCAAAGCTTGTGCTGAGAATGGCACCCATTATCTCGACGTCACAGGCGAGATACCATACGTCGCCGAGATGATCAAGAAATACGAAAAGACAGCCAAAGCATCTGGAGCTATCATGATCCCTCAGATTGGCATTGATTCGGCACCTGCTGATCTTGTCACGTGGACTCTAGTCAACATGATTCGGAACAGGTTCTCTGCACCCACAGCAGAGGTGGTCGTTTCCGTTCACGAGATACAGTCGGTAACCTTCGCACTTTCTTGAAACACCTACTGATGATTCCCCTAGTGCAAAACCTTCAGGCGGAACTCTAAACACAATCTTTACGCTCATGGACACATTCAGCTTCAAGCAACTAGAAGCCGCCCACGCCCCATACTCCATCTCTCCAATCCCCGGCCCAAAGACCCCCAACCCGAACTCACTCCTCACCAAAATCCTCGGCGTCCGCGCCGTGCCAGATCTCGGGATCCTCACTACCTCTCTAGGAAAAGTATCCGACACACCGATCGTAGAACGTAGCTGGGGCCTGCTAGGCGGTCCCTCCTTCTACGGCCCCAACTTCCACTTCAGCGAATTCCTGAAGACGCGAAACTACTTGACGGCCGTCATGACGCATTTTTCGATCGTAGTCGGCTCGCTCCTCATCGCGATCCCGTTTATGAGGACGTTGGCGCGGAAGTACGTGTATCAGCCAGGCGACGGCCCGACGAAGGAGCAGACGAGGAATGATAGGGTTGAGTATCGAGGCGTTGCGACGCCGGATGTGAATACGGCGAATCCGGCACGTGCTTTCTGCAAGGCGCGCTATGAGGGCTCGTTGTATGAGTGTAAGTCTTCCTTCTGATGTTTCGTGAGTGGGGACTAACTTGCCAGTGACGGGTGTCTCGCTTTCACAAGCAGCCATTTCAATTTTGCTGGATGAGCATAAACTCTCTGGCGGGATATATACGCCTGCTTGCTTAGGACAGAAGTTCATTGATCGACTTGATGGTGCTGGGTTCAAGTTCGAGACGAAATTCTTCGAGCACTGAGTCAGTCACGATCATTTCTGTATACATATGTCGAGCATGAGACGGTTGGAAATTTGAACTTGTATGTTATCGGATGAAAGAAGAACCACGTATATATGATTAAGTTCACAAGCTCCAGGCGTTGTGACGAGGCTGTTGTTGTTTGCTCCTCGGAGTCAACTTTGAGTGGTGGTGAGTAGGTATCACCTGCGGCATCTAAGACTCCAATCTCCATAATCTATATATCTATATCATTGAACAGAGGCCACTCCTGATATTTGGCCATCTTCACTTGTATCTTTTTCTTGAAATCCGTTCTCAATATCTCGTCCGTGACGATGTCAAACAACGTACTTTACTTAGTGCCCCAAGCCGTGAGTTAAAGTGCCTCTATATGCTCGTTGCTAACATACTGCAGCGCAAGCCAAGATTTGAGAGGGATGCCATCGTTTGGTGCAAGAGGCCTCGCGAGCCAAAGGTCCATAGGCTTCTCATCACGGACCGAATGTGGGGTCGGGACGTGAATGGAAACTGGCAATGGTGGTACGCGGCCGTTGATGCAGAGTCTAAGCAGCCCTATTAGCATCACTATTTTCCGGCTAATTTTACGGCACCGCTGAACTCATATCAGGATTGGTTGTTTGAGACGTGGCAAGAGAAGTGGGGTCCTTGTCCTGAGAAGGGACCTTGGTCTGCCCGTGATGGACATTTATATTAGCTGGATCATTGTGGAGGTTTGCCCCAGATCCATACTTGATTCAGCAAGGATCAAGTTGAGTTAGAAATGCGAGGAATTCAGTATTTGGAAGCACTGATTCTTGGAATAAAACCTTGGTGAAATTTTGTTAGATGCAATATGCCCAGTTGATTTCAGATGCTCAACCTTGGATTAGTACAGGTCTCCGTTCTTCTATATCTTCCTGCACATTCAGTTGACTTAAGCCCACTTCCACCTCCTCAAAATGGCGCCCTGTATTTGATCTGATGCTTGCTTGCTTGGTGTTCTCTCTATTTTGCAGCATCTACAGAGGACTATAGTCCACGTCGTCCTTCGCAAATCACGGTATGACATCCAATAGTATTTTCTACTGTTAGAACACATTCTATATCGATGGATCAATTCAGTGTTAAGAAGCACGATAATTCCTACTATCGGTCACTTGCTTGTGGTGTTTTAAGCGGCCTTCCTCCTAAGCCCAAGCCCCTATATTAAGCGATGCCAAATCGAGTTTACACTTAAAGCCTCCGTCACATCGTTATATCAACACAGAGGTTGTAAACGTAGCTGGTTTTTTACAATTCCCAGCAATACTTACATGTTTCTTGTGTTTTGGTAGAGATAATTCCTTGGACGAATCAGCTCTCACAAAGGTCACCCCTCCTGCATTGTGGCGTCGACTTGCAAGGCAAGCGCCCCGCATCCTGCAGCATACCTCGTCTGCACAGCCTCTTCACTTCCTCACCATCAACTCCTTCTCTCTACTCTTGTCCCTCTAGCATGTTGACAATCTGATGAGCAGTCGTTTGGAGGTTATTGCGCAACTTGACATTCCGCAAGGACGCGCAAGGCCCAAGCGCATCTCCTCCCACGCGCACAATATCCACAGCCTCGTGCGCGCACACCACAATGTCATTTGGATATGCTATTGGGGACTTTCTACTCCTCACTCAGATAGCCTGGGATGTGGTCCAGAACTCCCGAAAAGCATGCGGTGCTCACGACGAGCTGACCAGCGAAGTGACGAGTCTGCACATCGTGCTGCGGCGTCTTGAAGTCGAAGTCTCGAAGCCGAACTCGATCCTTACCCGAGGCGATGATGACGGCGATCGCAGAGAGGAGCTGGCGCAGTTGTCTGGTGATTGCAGGAGGGTGTTGAGGGTGCTTGATGGGATATTGGAGAAGTATAATGCGTTGTCGGAGGAGAAGAGGAGTGTGACGAAGTTGTGGAAGAGAGTGCAGTTTGGGAATGGGGAGATGCTGGATTTGGCCGAGTTGAGACTCAAGGTCGTTACGAGCACATCCGCTCTGACATTGTTCTTGAATCTGTTATCCATAGGGTCACAAGGGAAAGTGGAGACTTATATGGAGAATCAAGGGGGTGAACTGAGAGAGATGAGGCGGAGCTTGAACTGGATAACCGCGTCTATGCAAGCGAAATCCCCAGCGACTGCGGAGGGATCAATCTTAACAAATTATGCGGGAGATGACAAGGCAATTTGGAAAGACCTCAGAAGAGAATTGATCAGGGAAGGGTTCTCAAGTGAAGTGTTAAAAAAGCATAAGGAGACGATTAAGGAGTATGTGATGGAGCTTGGGAATAGGGGCGCTTTGGACGACATCGAAGAGAATTCTAAGATCACAAATTTGTCGGCGAGTGGTAGTGCTAGAAGTCCCGAGCCGAAAAGTAGCGCCAAAGATAATGCGATCAATGATATCGAATCTACGAGAGAGGCAGAAGTAGACGTCAAATTGATAGAGAAGTCAGGGAGACTTCAAAGCCAAAGGCCAGAGAAGTCGTTGGAGAGGACGACCGAGAATCGCCACGGTATTTCAACCGAGCAACAAGCCAAGCACACACCATCAGAGGCTGAAAGGGACGATAGAGGCGAGTCTGAACAGCAGCATCATATAGAGACGTCACAATCCGATGCTACCTTTGAGTCATCGAGCAAAGAGAAGTCACCTGCAACACCCGACGAGCCTCCGCTATTTGATAGCCAAGACGAAAATGAAGAGGCGCTGAATCCTCAAATTCAACCACCGAATGATAAAAGAGATCAACTAAAGTCGGAATTTGAAATCCTCACAGTCGAACAGCAAACAGACAGTGCTGCCGAAAGGAGCATTGAAGGTAAAGGAGGCGTCAACATCTCACCCGAAGACATTTCCGGAGCAAATCATGGAATTACCTCTGCTAAGCCGTTTCCCATTATTGCACGGCTTTTGCATGAGGCTAATATCCACTACAGTAACATCAAAAACCCTTTTTTTGAACGCCGGAGGCGAAATAAAGAATGGTTGTTCGGCCCATATAGGACGATGGTGTATCAATTCCAGCCTTGGCGCACGTTGAACGTTTTGATAACGCCTCAGCTATTTCACAGCAAAATGGTTTTGTACGGAGTAGCATTCGTCTCGTATATGCCGCATGTACTCTGTTACTGGATTGCTCGCGTGTCGAGTTGGCTTGATAAAGGACAAAATTTAGATGCTCCTTTAAGTAAGCCCTCGGCACTGCTGAGAGAATTTCACCGCTTGGTAGCTCGATCTTGTGCTTGCTACACTCGCCTTCAAGCCTCCAAAGCAAGGGCGCGGGAGAGAGATGAGTTTCAGTCTCTCTTCCGAAGTATCATCGTGGACATCTACTGTCTTGTTCGAGATGGGCTATACTACTCTCTGCAGGCGGCCGGAAGAGAAAACCAGGCCTCTTCGAATACAGTGTGGCTCCTGGATGAAAACCTTGGCTGGGATTTGGAGGACGAGTCATTTGTTACAAACCGAGCACTTCTTGTTGGCGGTGCAAAATTCAATATCCAACAACTGCATGACCTCGTGATGCCAGCCCCCTTGAACTTTCTAGACGGAATATTAGCTGAAGAGGATGCTGACCCGCAAGTTCTTCCTGCGAGAAAATGCTACCTTGAAGATATTTTCAAGAGACTTCAAGTATTACTTGTCTCTTTCAAACGATGGCATGAGGAGTCATTGCTGCGAGAGGAGTCCTTCCGTACTTGGAATGGAAAGTCAAGATTCCGGCATCCTGTTGATGACTGGGAATTAGATTATCCAAATATAGCCAAAGCTGCCTACGAACTGAAAAAGCACAATCTGGCTCTGGAAACATGGTCATTGCAGAATGACTACCATTCAAAGGACAAGGACGAAAGATTCTCCTTTTTCAGGAGCGAGAACAGCTTAAGCGAAATTCTGGAGAGATGTGATGAGGCGCAAGAGAATCTCTTCGCTGCACGGCAGACCAGATTCGGTTCTCAAGAACCGCGTCCTGCTGACATAGCACTGAACGAGAAGCCTCCAGAACTGAGAATTGCAAAGAAAGATGGCAAGAAAAAGAAGAAATAGTAGCACACCCCCTGGTGTAGTCCAAATATCTCAACCAAGCATATCCAATTCAGACACCGCGCTCTCTATCTTATATAGTTAGCTATATCTACCACGTCATCTTCCTTAGTATGGTATCCGTAATAGAGTACAAAGGGTCTATGAAGCGCTAGTAAGCCTTGAACTTTTGGTAGGTGTGAATTGAGACATTTGAGAATACCCGCTCTGAGGTAATGCCATAGCCCGCACTCCGATCTACCAGCTTCTGGCGGCTCCGCTAGCCACAGACTCTCAAGTCAGGGCAACAATCGGATTGGTGTGCTTCCAGAATAGAATTATCTTGTAAGGTATTGGCCTTTTTGGACGGGCAACGCCCTGTTACACAACCTTCAGCAGTAATGCTGATCGAATTCGAACAGGCGAATAAGGGAAACTGCCAACAAAATAGGTTTCCGCTCTTTGTTACACAACAGAAATGGCGTTTTGGGTGGAGCTGAATGGGACATGCCGTTGCCTGATCCAGCATTTCTAGCAGGTTCGCTATAGCTCGTGGAAAGCAATTTCTAACTCAGTACATCTCAATGTGACAAGCATACCATGGGGATGATCATTTGGACAATGTCGATGCTCTGTAAGATACGCAAAATTCACAGTTGTCCGCATACCTGGATCTTGTACCAATTTTTTTCCGAAGCTTTAGTGAAGGTCCCTCTAACGCCAGAGACGGGAAGTCAGCTTCGCCTCCGCAAGCCACTTGTGCGGGGTGCATACAACTCTTTCCCCTCCAAGCCATCGAGTGGAACGTGGGGCGGCTCAGCAAGCCTCCTTTCAGCAATACAACGGTATATGTGATTTAGCAACGAATCAGAAATATGAAATCATGCCAATTGGCCCAGCCTGCACAATTTACTTGTTGAGCTTGCTACTCGGCAAGTTGCGCCTAAGTCGGAGCATTCCGTTCGGCTTATTGGAGCCACGAGCATCTTCTAGCAAAGCAAATCAAAAGCATAGCCCATAGCCAACAGCATAAATGACTCTTTCTGCAGCCATGCTTTAAAAATAGCGTCCAATAAAGTACTAAAGGGAGGAGGAGCGAGCTGCTTGAATACTAGCTACCTGAAGAGTTCAAGAAACTTGATCTATCATTTCCCATACTTGGGCCAAACCTCCAAGAACATCAATTTGAGGTGTAAGAGAATATGACAACTAGATTGGCAAGCTTTCATGAATGATAAGGAGGCCCTCATATTTTTCCAGCAGGTTTTGCAAATCAGGCCTTCGGCGTTAACTTCAGGTATTATGAACCTGTTTCCAGATATGCAGGCCCAAGCCCATATCTAGAGTCTTGGTTCTTCTTAGCCGTGGCTGCCATAAACAGAGCTGGATCTCGACTGCAGAAAACATGCTGCAAGCCAGCAACTTAGGTAGCCACGAACCTCTTTCCCTCGGCGCTTTTCCGTGCCGAGAATTTTAGAGGGGTTCTATAGGTAGACTACTTATCCGCTACCTATGATTGAAGATTCCATGCAGGTCTCAGTCCAGATTCATTGCTGCAATTTTTCAGGCTTGAAGATAGAACTAGCATATATATCTCCCCTCCATGCGGATTTCCCCACCTGGCCTCCAATGCAATATTTTCCATGATAAATCCCCTGAAAGCTTTCTGCTACCTGGTTGATACTGAAGTATCTACATTTTGACACCTTGGTTCCACTCTTGACTGGTTCATAATGCTTCTCGACATTCTGATTCTTTATGCCGCCGCTGTAGCCGCGTCCGTGGCACAGCCTCGCGGGGCCTGCAATCATGACAACTGCCTACGAGGTATTTAAAAGTACTCATAGCAGAGAGACAGCAATACTGAAGCTACCTTAGCTGTTATTGCCTCAGCCTTCACTTCCATCAGCGGCCCAATAGATTGTTCTTCCTACCTGAGCGCTACCGTCACCCCCTCGGTCCCGCCAGGATCTCCGTAAGTCTCAAGCATCATCTTCACTTCTTCAAAGGCCACACCTATCACTTTTTAAATGTAAGAGCACACGCTAAACTTCTTCGCTTCACAGCACAGTTACAGTCTGCAACGCCGTCCTCGCAGGCGAATCCCTCATCCCACCACCCGCAACCGTAATCCCAACCCACATCCCTATCTACGCATCTGCCTGCTCGGGCTCAGTCCGGTACTCCTCAGCCTGCGAATGCGTCGGCGTATCACCCACCACAACAACCGTACCGACACCGTCCGCCTTCACCATTTCACACACTTCCACCGTGGCCGCAGCCCCTACCCTCAACGCCGTACAGTTCTACAACGGCTTCGTATGCGACCCTACGGACAACACTCTGACCGATACACCAGCTGTCTTAGATGTGTGCACGCCAACTACGTTGAGCTATTCGCTGAACTTTGCGTCGTTTGTGGCGGCGGGTGGATTGAGTGCGGGTGAGTGTACGGTTAACTTTTTCACTACGCATGATTGTAGTGGTGGTCCGCAGGGAAGCGCACCTGCCGACTCCAAAGCGTGCTTTAATTTTTTGACGTATTCGGCGATCATGTTGGTTTGCTCTTGTCCTGCTTAGGGGTAAGTAGGAGGTTGAGAATAGGGGTATTCGCTTAGCTATTCGGCTGCTGGCGCCAGATTGTGAGGAGGAAGATTGAGACTACTTACTTTATAGCTAGGGCTGAGATTGAGGATGGACTTTCACTTATATTGTGTCCTTGTCACCACTTCTCTTATTAGTTTCTCTGGTCTTTCCTTGATTATATATGCATTGATTCCAGTCCATTAACGCCGACCTCCTCTAATCTATCTGCTCTATTATGCCTTCACACCTCCATGGTATATCACACTTTTCTCCCCAGTTCTCCACCTCTATCAAACAAAAGAAACTTCACCGTTCCATTATTCCCACGTGAAACCCCTCACTCGGCGGTCTTGCTCCTCTTCGTCCTCAACTTCATCAACACATACACCAACGCATACCCACTAAACGCAAACAAAACCACAATCCCCGCATCCCTCCATCCATAATAATAATCCTCCAAATTAATATTGTAAAGATAATCGCTGCCACTCCTGTATTCACAAACCCTGCATCCAGCCTTGGCGTCCGGATTTGTCAAGTTCGTTCGTGCGCCCATGCCCATCTGATACGGTGTAAGGTACTGCTGACACGTCTGTCCAGCCGGGGGATCGAAAATCGCGAACTCGGCCTCAGCACAATTAACAGGTGCAGAGAAAGTGGTGAATGTAAGCAACGAGCCCATGAGGTAATTGAATGGATTGAGGTAGTAGATCCAATACCTCCAAAACGGCTGGATCTGCGCATACGGCACTAAGACACCGCAGAACGAGACGAGCGTTCCGATGATGACGGGGTTGGCGAGCGAGGCGAACACAGCGTTCGGTGCGTATGCTGCGACGAACTGTCCGATACCTGTGTAAACGAACTCGTACATGAGCATGACGAACAGCGTAGCGCCGGCTTTGTTGGAGTCGGTGGGGAACCCGACGGTGTAGTACCAGCAGACGAAGTAGAGGACGGCGCAGACGCAGAGGTAGGGCAGCTCGGACACGATGAGTCCGGTTACGAAGGCGATCCAGGAGTACATCTTCGACTTCTTCTCGCGGGTTTCATAGATGTCTCGGCGTTCGATGAACAGGGGTTGAAGTTGGGCGATGACACCAGGGGCCACGAAGATGAAGTTGAAGACTGTGAATAGTCTGAGCTGGAGGTCGGCGACGGTGTCGCCTATCATCCAGAAGGAGAAGCCGTTGAAGAGCGCAGACCCGACGTGTAGGGCGAACTTGTTGTTGATGTAGTCTGTGTTACGCCAGATTGAGACGTTCATTCGTTGAGTTACGAGCTTCGTTTGTTCCCAGAGTGGCATCGCGAACTCAAAACCGTCGTCCTTGTTGCCAGGTTCCTTGGCGGCGGCATCGGTGATGATATGGTCCAATTCCTCAACGGTTTGCTTGTGCTCGGGCGAGTCGAGCCAGACTTGGTTCCAGTCCTTGCCTTGCGAGAGAGAGCCAGAAACCACATCAATCATGTGCTCAGCTGGGTTAGCATCCTTGGGACAGGGCGCATCATAACGAGCGAAGTACTCTTTGAGGGTTGATGCATTTTCGCCGATGTCTCCGAAGTAAACGGTCTTTCCTCCCTTGGCGAGAAGGAGAAGGCTGTCGAATTGAAGGAAGAGTTGAGCACTGGGTTGATGAATGGTGACTAGAACTGCTTGACCGACATCTGCGAGCTTTCTCAAGAATCGGACGATGTTGAATGCTGCCTGTCCGTCAAGACCAGAAGTCGGCTCGTCCAGGAAGATGAGAATGCTGGGCTTTGAGACGAGCTCGACACCGATGGTAAGTCGCTTTCTTTGCTCGACCGAGAGACCTGCGCCAGTTGTTCCAATGAGAGTGTTCTCGATATCGTGCATCTCAAGCAAATCGACGATTGTGTCGACGTACTTGAGCTTCTCCTCTCGTGGTGTGGTTCGCGATTGGCGAAGGAGAGCCGAAAATTCGAGGGCTTCTCTAACAGTGGCAAGCGGTTCGTGGACATCGAGTTGCTCGCAGTAGCCAGCTGAACGTTGGAAAGAGATCGAAAGCGGGCGACCATCGACGAGGATGGATCCGTTGATTGTGCCGTCAGTTTTTCGTTGTGCCAGAACATCGAGTAAAGTGGTCTTTCCAGCTCCGGATGAGCCCATGAGAGCTCCGAGCATGCCGGGCTTGACCCATCCCTGCACGTTATCTAAAAGAACTCGATCACCAGATGGCGTCTTGACAGTGTATGTGAGGTTCTTCCAAGTGAAGACGGAAGTGTTGCGAACCAGTTGTTCTTCGGTGGTCATCGTGCCTTCGGAAGATGAACCGCTGGATTGCGGCGCCTTCTCCTTCTCAACTGGAGCGGCAACAGTTGTTCCAGCTTCCTCATCCTGAGTCAGATGCGTCATGTTCTTCTTTGCTTTCTCTCGAGGAATGAGAAGGAACCCGCTATTGCCAGATTGTGATTTCCAGTTGCTGGTGGAGTAAATCGTGATGGCGACGAAGAGAACCCAGAAAGCCCAGAGAATACCAAAGTTTCGCCAGATGTTTGACACGGAGTATGAGAGAGAAGCCAAGTATTGCTCCCCAGTAACGCTTGTACTGCCGGCCACGGCACCTCCAACCCCGCTGCAAGCTTGATAGAGCGAGTTTGTGTAGCCTTCACCACTAGGAACGAGGTTGATTCCGACACAAGGAATAATTTTGCCTTTGAATTCATTTGCCAAAATTGCGGAAAAGCCATATGCCAAAGGATCAATCCCTAGAAAATGTTAGTTGGAAGCCTAAGCAGAGTATGTGATCGGAAGAACAAAGTTCGATGGAACTGGATGAGAGGAGACCAGAACTCACAATAAATCCACACGAACCACTGACGAGAATGTTAGTATGCTTTTGTGATTTCAATCTGCGGACAACTTACAGGATGCATCAAGGGTTTTCTGATCATGTATCCAGTATACATGATCAGAGCAGCAATCAAGAAACCCGAAACTTTACTTGCTCCGTCGAATGTGCTAAAGGCTGCACCGATGGCACGGAAAAGAGCAGTCATGCACATGGCGGTTGCGAAAACGATGACCCAAAACGTGAAGAAGGCACCAGCCTCCATGGTCAAACCGACCATGAAGTACAGGACGAGAGAGAAAATCGACACCTGAAATAGGAGGACCGGAATATCAGCTGTTATCTGAGCTATACAGAAAGCGGCTGGATGGTAGAGAGCAAATGATTTGTGTTTGGCGAGGACAGGGCGGCCAGAGAAGGAGTCTGTGACTTCGGACATGGCGAGTAGAGAGTTGAAGAGCAGAGCAAAAAAGAGGGCGCCGGATTTGACGAACAGACCCGCGGAGTTGTCTGGAGCATTGTAGAACAGTGAGCCTGAGACCAAAGCTTGGATCAAGGTTGAGATTTGTTTGATGAGGAATGTCGCCTTGTCTCCCCACAGAATCTGGTACTGACGAGTCACCGCGGCCTTGATCTGCGTCACGAAGCTGACAGTGAGAGGTGATTTCTTGGGCAAGCTTTTGTGTTTTTCGTGTCGAACACTCTCTCTGAACTCCTCAGTTCCCGTCTTCGCTTCATCGCTGGTTGGGAACGTGTATTCGACTTCCATATTGGTTTTGATGCTCGACTTGACGTAGCATTGCCGAATATCTTCTGCAGTCCTGGGAAATGATGCCTCGAATCCTGGCTGGATCTTCCTTTCCGATGGCACAGTAACACCAGTCAAGAAGTCTGCAACATTTGCCCCGTCATCGCAGTGGAATCCCAGGCCCTCCATAAACGGTCTTGCCTCTTTCATTGGACCGTAGTAGATCTCCTTGCCTTCGTCAATAACCAAAACCTTGTCGAAAAGATTGTATATGCCATTGCCGGCTTGGTATAGCGTGATGATAGAGGCTAGGCCAAAGATGTCCGTCAAGGCTCGCATAGCCTTTGTGTATTCGAGAGCAGTGCTGGCATCGAGACCGCGGGTGCTGTTGTCCCAGCAGTATACACTGCCTCTCGTTGCAAGAGTCTCGATGATGCTGACTCTTTTCCGTTCTCCTCCGGACACTCCACGAACATATTCATTGCCGACCTTGGTGTCGTGGGTGTGAGATATACCCATGGACCTCAACAGAAAGTCTTTGCTCTCTCTCTGGAAGTCGGCAGGTGATCCTTGATTAGAGGGGAGATTGAAAGGCACCTTCATGCGTGTGGCGAAGTCAATCGTCTGTCCGACAGTGAGGGTTGGGAAGAAGAGTTCCTCTTCCGTGTTCATCACGATCTGGCCCCGGTATTGTTCGGCTTGCTTGGGGTCGAGAGATCCCCAATGAACATCGCCTGTTACTTCTGCGTACCCAAGCCTCTTATTGGCAAGCATCTTAAGAAGCGTTGTGCACCCGGCTCCAGGTCTTCCGAGAACCAGCAGCATCTCGCCGGGCTTGACACATCCATGGATGTCGTCTAGAATGGTCTTCATGGGAGCTCCATGTCTGCCTTCCTTGATCGCTCGTGGAATGTTGAATTGGGAACCGACATTCTCATTGATCGCTGCGTCTGCACCGACGCCCTTCACCGTCAAGTGTGTCCACGTGACGCCCAGCTTTCGTCGTTTGACTTGATCCTTCTCTCCCTGTTGCTGAAAGGCCTTGATCTCAGGCATCAAACTCCAGTCATTGGATATCGGTTCGCTGTTGTCCTCATCGTCACTGTCGTATACCCTGCTGGACTGCCGTCTCGAGAGCTGGGACGCGCTCGAAATTATGCGCGTGAGGGCGTTCCCTTGGGAATGGTTGACCACCGAGGCGTAGGCCTCTGGCTCGCTGGTAGCCATGGTCGAGGCGGATGCACAAACAATTGAAACAGAAAAGGGAGGCTCCGAAGAAATAAAAAGAAGAGGTGGATGGGAGGAAACAAAGTTCAAAACAACATACGTGGAAATGGGGGAACATTCGATACATGTAGGGCTCCACGGCTCGACCCACCTGACAGAGCGCGATCCACGATTAGCAGTACGGTTAGGATATCAGTCCGAAGCGCGACGGGACCTTCCATCGAAAGGACCCTTGACGCGCATCTTCACGGATAGCAGAGTTCCTGCATCCGATTCTGCAGGCAGATTTCTTGAGGCTCGGCCTTCACTTGAGGCCGAACCGTGACCGCAATTCTGACAAGGTTTAGAACTATGACGAGTCCGTTGGTGCAGTGGAGATCCCGCCCTTGGCGAGGAGATGAGATCTTTAAATGGTCGAATCGTGCGGTCTGGAAGCAGCTTTGAGTGGGGATGGACTTCGAAGCTTCTTGTAAAGCGGGCCTTGGAGTGTGAGACGCGGACAAACCTCTGCATCGGAGTCCGAAATTCTCGTGATTTGATTGGCTCTTCCGCGGCGCTGGGATGATGAGTAAGCACTCCCGAGATGTGAAGAGTCCGCCCCATAAATGCCCGAAAAAGCCGCCACGGTGATAAGATCTGGGCCTAGGTAATGGCTTGGCATATGCGACGGAAAACATACATGAAGTGATCATGATATTGCGATCAGTGTCAACAACGTGAACTGAGAGTTCCTCGGCTATCAAGATGAGTGAGATACCATTCTTACAGCTCCGTTATTGACTGTCTCACGTGATCCTTCAGGGGTTTCGCTTCCCTCAGTGGGCTTTGGAAGAATTCAGAGTAAACTTCTTTTGCTTTGCTCTGCTTATTGAGAGAGCAGTGTCGTATGCAGCATAGGCGATTATATTATGGGTATTAGCTACGACAGCAAAAGAGTGAATAAAGCGAGAATGGAAATCCTGTAAGCCTTAGAAGTAAGATAATAGGTGTCCGACGTTGGTATAGGACATAAAGTTGACTCTGCTGATATACTTCGCAAGCAGTAGAAGAACAGTGCACTTAAGTTTTAATGTTCGTCTTTCCGCATAGACATTTTTCCGAAGCTGGAACCCTTCCAGCCTCTATTAGTCGCACCGTCGCGCAGCGTTTAGTGGTTTGTCATCACGCGGATGAGTGTCTCAGGTTGGGAAGTCGAAACGAAGGCTTCGTGCAATTTCGATTTTTCTGAACCTAGATGTTCCTCTTTGTACTAAACAGCGCTATACAATAGCTTCTACTTTACCATCGCCATGTCGTTCAGATTCGGCGCAGGAGATCTCCTGAAGGCAACGGTACTGCCGAGGCAGCACTCGACGAAGTTCAAGAGAACATCGAAAATTAGGAGAGCACAATTATACTTAGCTTTAGAACGCTACAAGCGCGGCGGATCCAGGAGTTGCAAGAGGAGTTGCTTGAACTCTCGGTTAAAAAGGCCAATTCTCCACTGGTTAGAGGCGAACCGCGGGAGCTGGTGGAGCTGCAAGAGCTGAACGAAGTAATAGATTCTAAGCTAGACCACTATGGTCCGTTATAATCAACCTAAACCTCGCACTGTGACTAACCACTGCGTTCTCAGCTTCAGCAATCCGTAATTACGAAACTCTGGCACAAGAGCGAGTTGATGGCCTCCCCAGTTTCTGGGGAGATAAGCGGCTAAGGATCCGCAGGAGGGACTTGGCTCGATATTTCTTCTTGGGAAGGGAGCCTCCCAAGTTATCACGAGTCTTGGAGAAAATGATAGATCAAGAACCAAACGGTGTTCTTAACTTCCGAGAGCTCAACAAGGAGGTGCGTCAGGCAAAGGAGAGGAAGCAAGCTGTTTCTGAACGTATCTGGATGGGTGCCTTCGGAGGAACAGCAGTCATTGCTCCCATGCTGCTCATGTCGCTACATCGCGACCTGAACACGAGCCTTATTACCTCGTCGGTAGCAACAGCTCTATTCGCACTTGTACTCGCTTTGGCAGCGAGGAATCTGAAAGGTCAGGAAGTACTGGGTGTTACGGCAGCATATGCTGCTGTACTTGTAGTTTTTGTCGGGACAAGCATGGCACCAGTATCATAAGATGAGTCTGTACTTTACAATATTATCAAATTCTTGAGCACTTTAATCTGGGAGGAACGGAAGATCAGAATACACACTTTAAGATGATTTAATTCTAAAATAG
>Ga0302140_10003496_pt1 | contig 20162 bp, 23 predicted proteins | sample I_Bog_E1_1_FD_202095 | JGI IMG/M metagenome (GOLD analysis project Ga0302140, IMG submission 202095) | Peat permafrost microbial communities from Stordalen Mire near Abisko, Sweden - I_Bog_E1_1 | ecosystem: Environmental > Terrestrial > Soil > Wetlands > Peat | place: Sweden: Abisko, Stordalen... | reverse complement strand
AGCGCGATTAGTATGCTAACGTAATACTTTTTCATCGATTTGTTCTCCTTGGAAAAATCCTGAATGCGTTCTCTGGAGGTGGCTTCGATGTACGGCGGCATAAAGTTACGGTGTTCACTTCGTAACTTTGCGGCGGAATCAATCGTACCCAATGCTAATAATGGGTGAGTAGCTTACCCATGTACGCGGATAGAGACTTGGAAACGCTGATGGCCCGATATCAACAGGGTGATTTCTCCGCTGCCACAGCCCTCATCCAGCGGCTCAGCCCGCAACTGCATCGCTTTTTCGTCATTCAGTTCGCCAGCCGTGGGGACGCGGATGACCTGCTGCAGGAAACATGGCTCCGTATTCATCAGGCGCGGCACACCTATCGGGCGGGCGAGCCGGTGTTGCCCTGGTTCTATGCCATCGCGCGACATATTCGCGTCGATCATTATCGAAAGGCGAGCCGCTCAAAATCGAAGGAGGACCGGCTGGACGAGCTGCCCGAGTTACCGGCCGCGCCGGAGAAGGAGGCCGGCAGCACCGCGGATCTGGAAGCGCTCCTGGCCACTCTGCCTCAGAGCCAGCGCGAAGTGGTCGAAATGCTGAAGATCGTGGGCATGTCGCTTGAGGAGGTAGCGCGCGCCACATCGTCGAGCGTTGGGTCCGTGAAGCAGAAAGCCCACCGGGCGTATGAGAAATTGAGGGATCGGATGGGCCGCCCAGGCTCGCTCGCAAGGTCAGCAAAGGCCCCGCGAAATGGATAACATCGACGAAATCCTGAACCACGCCGCCGCCGCTCCTCATCCGGTGAACCCGGCGCTGCTCGACTCCATCGCCAGGTCCATCGGCGCAGATCTCCGTCCCGTCCGGCCGGTGCCGCCCCGTTGGCTCCTCACGGGTGGCCTGGTTCTCGTCGCGGCGGCCATCGCCACAGCAGGCGCGGCTGTTCTGGGTTTCCACGGCGTTCAAAATCTCACCGCCATCGACCGCGCGCTCCTGTTTCCGCTGTTAGCCCTCCTGCTGTGGCTGGCCGCCGCCGCGTGCGTTGGAGAAATAACCCCGGGCAGCCGCCGTTTCGTCTCCCCTCGGTTCTTGCTGGTTGGTGGGATACTATCGCTCCTGGCCGTTTTTGCCATCCTTTTCCGCGACTACCAAACCATCAACTTCCTCCCGCAGGGCATTGCCTGCCTCACCGCGGGGTTGCTCATTGCCGTTCCCACGGCGCTCGGAGTCTGGTTCGTGCTGCGGCGTGGCTTCGCCGTGAATCCGGTTTCCGCCGGCACGGTGGCCGGTACGCTGGCCGGCTTGGCGGGTGTCGCCATGCTGGAACTGCACTGCCCGAATTTCGAAGTCTTCCACGTCATGCTCTGGCACACCGGCGTGGTCCTGGTGAGCGCCGCCGCCGGAGCCTGGCTGGGCATCTTACGAAACGCCGCCCTCCGCCAGTAGCTGCTCAATCTTCCCGTCCGGCATCACATAAACATTCAACGTAAGAGTCTTTTTCGCGAACCTCGCCGTATAGCCGCGATGCGTCATGCCCCCGCGCAGCTGCTGGCTCTCCCGAGTCACTGATACCAGCTTCCCCAGCGGCGCAAGTGAATTCTTGTAATCGCCCAACGCCACTGTCGAGAAATACGAATTCGCATTGCTCGTAAACAGCGCGCGGTCGATCCTGCCTTTCGCCAATGCCTTCAGAATTTGGCGAATCTGCGTCAGCTCCTTCTCTGTCGGCTTCTCATCGGCCGGTTGCTCTAGCTTGAAGATTGCCGCCGCAATCTTCCGCGCTAGCGGCCCGATCAGGTTCACTCCATCCTCGTTCGAAAGCACCGTGATCGACGCATTCTTCGTCGGGAAGATGAAGTTATCGGCCAGAAATCCGGAGACTTCTCCGCCATGATAAACCGCTGGAATACCCGCGAAATCGTTCACCTGCAAACCCAGCGCGTAGTGCGTATCTTTTCCATCCGCCAGCCTCACTTCCTTCGTGAACTCTTCATAGGAATGCGCCGAAAGAATCCTTTTCTCGAGAAACCCGATATCCCAGCGCGCCACGTCGGCCGCCACCATGCATAACTCTCCGGCTGCGAAGTACCACCCCGGCCCTTCTCTTTTCACGACGCGCGGCGGACCCAGCGCATAGCGCGTGTAACCCACCGCGTCGTTCGCCATTTTGTCGCTGCAATCGCCCGCGGTCGTCATCTCCAGCGGATCGAAGATCACTCGCTTCAGAAAATCCAATAGCTTCTCACCGGAAACCTTTTCAAAGATCTCCCCCGCCAGCACGTAATTGGTATTGCTGTATTGCCAGCGCGTACCGGGATCGAAGTTCAGCGGTTTCTTGGCCCACTGATCCAGAATGGCTTGCGGAGTTGTAGCCCCCGTCCATTCCGGGATGATGTAATCCTGCGGCGCATAGTCCTGATAGCCTGACGTGTGCGAAAGGATCTCCCGGATCGTGACTTCGTTGGCCCTCGTCAAGTCCGGAAAATACTTGGCCACCTTGTCGTCCAGCGAAAGCTTCCCCTGCTCCTCCAGCCACAGCAAACTGGCGGCCGTGAACTCCTTGCTAATGGATCCCACCGCATACCGCGAGTGCGCGTCCGCCGCGCCGAACGCCTTTTCAAAAACGATCTTATGGTCTTGGGTGATCGCCACGGAGACGCTGGGCGCGCCGCTCTCCTGCAACGCCGCCGAAATAATCTGATCCAGATCCGCGGCGTGCGCGCCTGAAATCCACAAGAGCGCGAAGCACCAGACAAAGCGCGGTTTCATCCTTTACTCTCCCCCACTCAACAACACTTCGCTCGCGAATACTTCCCGCGCATCTTCTCATCCGAAAACTTCCGCCATTCCGCGCCGGAAGGGGGAACCCCACGCGCGCGCAAATGCCGTGCATACGCGGCCTCATCGCCAAGCTCTCGCGCCAGCGCCACTATGAACTGCCACAGAGACCTCATGCCGCGCCCGCCTCCAGCCCTTGCGACAACCTCACCGGCTCGCCCACGCTGATCCCGATCCAGACGCGAATCGAATCGATCACGATCGCAATCACCAGCAGCGCCAATACCGCGCACACCACCGCATCCAGCCTGCAATTGAAGAGCAAAGTCTGCGTCTCGGTAATCCTTGCGGCCGGCAGGCTTCCCGCGCGCAATGCCGCTTCCAGCGCGCCCGCCTGCGCGATAAATCCAATCCGCGGTGAACTCGAAAAGATTTTCTGCCACGATGCTGTTAGCGTTACCGTCAGCAGCCAGCTCAGCGGCAATGCGGAGATCCACGCAAACTTCCACCCGTGCATTTTGAGCAGGATTGTTGTTGCCACCGAGAGCGCAATCGCCGCCAGCAATTGGTTCGCAATCCCAAACAGCGGCCACAACGAATTGATTCCACCCAGCGGATCGCGAACCCCGTTATAAAGAAAGTAGCCCCACGCGCAAACCACCGCCGCGCTCGATAGCAATACCCCCGGCATCCAACTCGTGCGCCCCAACGGCTTCCACAAATGCCCCAGCGTGTCCTGCAGCATAAAGCGGCCCACGCGCGTCCCGGCGTCGATGATGGTCAGAATGAACAACGCCTCGAACATGATGGCGAAGTGATACCAGAAGGCCATCAACGCACCCGACCCGCCCAGCCCGGAAAAAATATGCGCCATCCCCAACGCCAACGAAGGTGCTCCGCCCGTCCTTCCGTAGAGCGAAATTTCGCCCACGTTCTGCGCCAAACTCTGCATCGTTTGCGCAGTCACGGGGAATCCCCAGCCGGAGATCGTCGCCACCGCCGCGCCCGCCGTCTTGCCCACTACCCCCGCGGGCGAATTCACCGCGAAGTAAACCCCGGGCTGCATCACGCTCGCCGCCACCATGGCCATAATCGCGACAAAACTTTCCAGCAGCATTCCTCCATAGCCCACTGGCAGCGCATGCGTCTCGCGTGCAATCAGCTTCGGCGTGGTGCCCGATGAGATCAGCGCATGAAATCCGGAAACCGCGCCGCAGGCGATAGTAATGAAGCAGAACGGAAAAACCTTGCCTGCGAACACCGGCCCCGTGCCGTCCGTAAACCTCGTCAAAGCGGGCATGGCCAGCGCCGGATGCACTACGAAAATGCCGATCGCCAGCAGCACCACAACACCCAGTTTCACGAAAGTACTGAGATAATCGCGTGGGGCCAATAAAAGCCACACCGGCAGCGCGCTAGCCAGAAAACCGTAGGCGATGATCGCGAACGCCAGCGTCACCGCCGTCCACGTAAACCAGGGTGCGTAGGTCGCGGATTGCGAAACCCACTGTCCCCCAACCAGCGCCAGAACCACCAGCACAAAACCCAGAACGCTGCACTCCAGCACCCGCCCCGGCCGCACGTAGCGCAGATAGATTCCCATGATCAGCGCAATCGGCATGGTCGCCGCAATCGTAAACGTTCCCCACGGGCTGCCCGCCAGCGCGTTCACCACCACCAGGCCCACCACCGCCAGCAGGATCACCATAATCAGCAGCACCGTCACCATCGCAATCGCACCGCCCACGCGCCCAATCTCTTCGCGCGCGATCTGCCCCAGCGATTTGCCGTCGCGCCGGATCGACGCGAACAGGATCACGAAATCCTGCACCGCGCCGCCCAATACGGCCCCCGCAATAATCCAAAGCGTGCCGGGAAGGTAGCCGAACTGCGCTGCCAGTACAGGCCCCACCAGCGGCCCCGGTCCGGCGATGGCGGCGAAGTGATGGCCGAACACAATCCACTTGTTCGTCGGCTCGAAATCATGCCCATTGCGCAGCCGCTCCGCGGGCGTGGCGCGGCGGTCGTCAAGCGCCATCACCCGCGCCGCAATAAATGCGCCATAGAAACGATACGCCACCAGGTAGGTGCAGATCGCCGCGGCCACCAGCCAGAAGCTGTTGATCGTTTCACCCCGGCTGGTCGCAATCGTCGCCAAAGAAACAGCCCCCACAACCGCAATCAGCAGCCACAAGAGCTTTTTCATTGATTCCTCAAGATTGATTCCGCGATTTATTCCGCAAGGTCGCGCAGAAGAGCCGTCGACAGCTCGCCCCGTGGCATCAGTACAGATTGCAGAATGTGCCCGCGTTCATCCACCGCGCCGGCATACCGGTCGCCATCCAGCACCGCCTGAAACCCGCGGTCCGCATACTCCAGCAGGCGGATTCGGCTTCCGTTCGGCGTAATCACCCACCGTTCCCGGTCGGGCGTGCCCAACGCCTGCACCACCGTCCGGTAGGTATCGCCGCCATTCAAAGCCACGTAAGTTTGGTCCAGCGAAGAGACCACTCGGTCCCGGTGCCGGAACGTTCGCACGTCTCCGCCTTCGAGCGAATAACCCACCACCGCCAGGCATCCCAGAACACCCAAGGCCACCGCGCTGCCCGCCACCCGCGAAACCCGGCTTTCGTGTCTTCCTTCAAGGCGGATACTCACGACCGCGGCAGGTCCGCCGCGCGCCCCCGCGCGAGGCGCATCGCACGCCACGGGCATTTCGATCACCCGCGGCCGTCGAGGATAAACGGCGCCATCCCGCAACTCCAGCGTATCCAGCAGGCTCACCACGAGGGGGCCATCGCTCTCCACCAGTTCGCCCAGAAACCGTCGCGGGATCCACAAATCGCGCGCATTCGCCGCATTCCGAACCATCACTTCCGACCATGTTGCGTACCGGAACGTCCACTCATTTGAAGACACGCGCAGCACTGCCGGATAGAACGAAAACCGTCGTCCCCCGAGGCGTTCGAACGCGGGCGGGATAGGAGCTGCGGGCATCACGACACCACTAGCATAGCCCAGCAACCGCCGCCCACGGCCCATGCCATACTGAAAGTCGGTACTCCGTCACTTCCCCCTTATGAAATCTAAATTAGGCCTTAAGGAGATTCTTGCCGCGCACAGTCCGGATTCGGACGACGCGTTCATGTTCTACGGCTTGGCCACGCGCAAGGTGCGCTCCTCCCTCGTCCAGTTCACTCATGTGCTCTCGGATATCGAGACCCTGAACCGCAAAGCCACTGAGGGAGTTTACGACCTCTCCGCGATCTCCTTCCACGCCTACCCTTACGTGGCCGACAAGTACTTCCTCATGGCCACCGGCTCCTCCATCGGCGATGGCTATGGACCCATGGTAGTGACGCAGAAACCGCTCGAGCTCAGCGAATTGAAGGGTAAACGGATCGCCGTTCCAGGGCTTTTAACCACCGCCTACCTCACGCTGAAAATTCTTGAGCCGGATTTCGAGCCCGTCGTCACGCCCTTCGATAAAATTCTGGAAGCCGTGCAAAGTCATTCCGCCGACGCCGGATTAATTATTCATGAAGCCCAACTGACTTATAACCGCAGCGGCTTCCATAAGGTCGTCGATTTAGGCAAGTGGTTCAAAACCACCTACGGATTGCCGTTGCCGCTCGGTGGGAATGTGCTGCTCCGCTCGCTTTCCGCGGAAGTGCGGTCGGAGTGTACCCGCATGCTTCGCGAGAGCGTGGAGTATGCTCTGGCGAATCATGATGCCGCTTTGCAGTACGCCATGCAGTTCGCCCGCGATCTCGACAAAGGCTTGGCGGAGAAATTCGTCGGCATGTACGTCAACCAATACACGGTAGACTGCGGGGAAGTGATCCCGAAAGCGGTGCAGAAACTGCTCGATCTGGGCTTCGAGGCGGGAGTGATCCCCAATCGCGTTCAAGTCGAATTCACGCGTTGAATATGCACCCGCTCGCCATTTCACTGATCTTCCTCGCCGTTGCCGCCCACGCGCAGAGCGTCAAGGAAGTTCGCAAAATCGCCAAACAAGGTGAATCCGCGCTCCCCCAGTTGCAGCACCTATTACTGAACCCGGATGTCCGCGTGCGGCTCGAAGCTGTTCGAGGCATCATCGATATCGGCGGCCCTCGCACCGTGGATGCGTTGGTCGACGCCACTCGCGACAACGACGCGCAGGTGCAGATTCTTTCCGTAAACGGCCTGGTGAACGTCTATCTCCCCGGCTACATGAAGACCGGCTTCTACGCGCCCATCCGGAAGATCAGCTCCGATATCCGCTCCCGCTTCGGCGACGCCGACGACGAAGTAATCGACTCTTACGTCATCGTGCGTCCCAATGTCATCCAAGCAATCGGAAGGGTAGCCCGAAGCGGATCCAGCCTCGATTCACGCGCCAATGCCGCTCGCGCCGCTGGCATCCTGCGAGCTAGGCCGGCCGTTCCCGATCTGGTCGAGGCGCTGCGTTCGCGTGATTCCGATGTCATTCTGGAATCCCTCGTGGCCATGGAAAAGATTCGCGATCCCGCCGCCTGCCCCGGCATCCACTTCCTCGTGAAAGACTTCGATGAGAAGGTGCAAACCGAAGCTCTGGAGGCCAATGGCGTCCTTACCTGCAAGCAGGCCCGGCCCGCGATTCGCGAAGTCATCCAGCGTACCGACCGCGATAAAGTCAGGCGCGCCGCGATCTCCGCTCTTGCCATGATGCCCGAGCCTTCCGATCGCGCGCTGTTCAATTCCTACATCACCAATCCCGATGAACGCATCCGCGCCGCCGCCGCGGAAGGTTTCGCCAGATTAGCCAGTATCGACGATGCGCGCCACATCCAGACCCTCTACGAGCAGGAACCCCGCAACGCACCGCGCATGGCCCTCGCTTTCGCCATGGTGATGGACGGCAACCTCAGCCTCGCGGAGTTCGCGCCGCTGCGTCTCCTGGTCTATTCGCTGAATAACAGTAATTACCGCGCCGCGGCCCAGGACTATCTCACCGAAGCCGCGCGAAATCCGGAGGTTCGCAGCGCCTTGACTCAGGTGCTCGATGAAGGCGCCCGCGATGAGAAGGTATATCTGGCGCGGGTCATCGCGTCGAGCGGCGATAAGTCAAACATCCCCGCCCTCGAAAAGCTGAGTCACGACCCCGATTCCATCGTCTCCGCCGAAGGCGTCCGCCAGCTCCGCAACCTGCACGCCAGGCTCTAGTGGATCTCCAACAGCAGTTCGGCCCCATCGACATCTACCTGTTCGATCAGTTACTCCGCTCCCGAATTACGCCGGGAATGCGGATACTGGACGCAGGCTGTGGCTCCGGCCGCAACCTTGTCTATCTGCTCAGCCAGAACTATGAAGTCTTCGGAGCGGATACCAACCCGGAAGCCATTGAGACCGTCCGCGCCCTCGCCACGCATCTCCCCAAAACCAATTTCCGCCTCGAACCCGTGGAGGCCATGTCCTTCCCGAAAGCCTACTTCGATGTCGTCATCAGCAGCGCCGTACTACACTTCGCCCGCGACGACCGTCATTTTCGAGCCATGCTGCGCGGCCTCTGGCGCGCCCTCAAACCCGGCGGCCTGCTCTTCTGCCGCTTGGCCTCTTCCATCGGCATCGAACACCAGGTCCAACCTATCGAAGGTCGCCGCTACCTATTACCCGACGGCTCCGAACGCTACTTAGTCGACGAACCTCTCCTCATGCGCCTGACAGAACAATTCAGCGGACAACTGGCAGACCCGCTAAAAACCACCGTAGTCCAGAATCAACGCTCCATGACGACATGGATGGTCCGCAAACTCTGAGCTACTGAGTCTTCTTCACCACCGCTTCGCGAAACCCCCGCTCCACCATATCTTTCGGATCTGTCGAAACCACCCCGTCGCGCCACAACCACCGCATCATATCGGGCAGAATCGCCCCACCCATTTTCTGGCCGTGCAGATTGATGCCCCACGCGTAGTTCACGTCATAACCCTTGGCCGTCAGCGCCTTCATCAACCGCACATTCTGCAGGAACCAATCGTGCCGCGGATCATAAGGACCATCATGATAAGTCCCGCGATTGTCATTCCGCCCATCGCACAAAAACACCCGAATCGGCTTCTTCTCGGCCGCCGCTACGCGCTCCGGATACACATCGCCGCCGCGCAGATTCACAAAGCTCCCCACATTGCTCAACACCTTCCGGAAATCGTTCGGACGCTCCCACGCCACCGCAAACGCCGCGATCGCGCCAGAACTCGACCCGCCGATTCCATGCTGATCGGGATCTCTTGAAATGTTGTACTCCTTGTACAGAACCGGCATCAGCTCATCCACAATCACGCGCGCGTACTTGTCGTCGGGCGTGTTGTACTCCGTAGGCCGGTTCGTCGTGTGGTCGCCCCACTCTTTCGGATTCGGCTCAGGCTGCTCCGGAGTTCGCCCAGGATTGATGAACACCCCAATCATCACCGGAATCTCACGCCGGTAGATCAGGTTATCCATCACGTTCTGCGCCCGCAGATCGCCGTCCGGATCTTTGAATGCCTGCCCATCCTGAAAGATCATCAGACTGGCCGCAACGGCCGGATCATATTGCGCCGGCACATAGATCCAGTAAGTATGCTGCGTCCCCGCGTACACCCGGCTCGGCAGCGTAAACGGTCCCCTGATTTCGCCTTTCGGAACACCGTCCTGCGGCATCGAATCCGGCCCCAAACGGTATTGAGAATTCGGATTGGGCGCCTGGGCGAACGCGATTCCCGCTGCCGCAACTACGAGATATAACAGCTTCATACGTCCATGGTTTACCACAGGTGGGGCAGACGGTTTCGTCTGCCCTGTAACGGGAACGCGAAGTCTTCCGCCACGCCGTGCGCTTCTTCGAGCTCAGCCGCCGTCAAGTCGAGCGCGCTTTCGAGCCGCTGTTCGCCCCCTCCTCATCGCCGTCGTTGCATCGCTTCTCCTCGGGTTACTTTTCCTCTGTGCTTGCACGCAAGCTAATGATCCCTGGCATGCTTGCAGGCATGTATGGAGTCAGGGGGTTTTGAAATAAATTCCTTCCGGCAAGCATTTGCCTGCAGGAATGGTTAAGATGTTTACCGACGGCAACGAAAGAAGACGAGGGAAATTAAATAACCGCGAAAGAGATGGCCTCCATGGGAGGGTCAGCCCGCGCTGATTCCCTGACTCCTGAAAAACGTAGCGCGATTCCGAAGAAAGCCGCAGCCCCGCGATGGGGTACGACAGTGAAATCCACCAAAAAGGCAACCACCAAAGATGAAACGCGCACTCCTTCTAACTAACGCTCCTGGCCGCGACGGCGCTCCTCGCCGCAACCGCAAAGGGGAAGCTGTATAATCTCAAGACTGGCGCGGTCGCGCAGGTTCTGTTCAAGTCGCACTTCGGCGGCAATCCCACGTTCGAAATCCGGCTCTCGAAGGGCGAACTCATAACCGGCGAGATGATTCGCGGCGGCGGTCCCGACGTGATCGTCGGCTCCTCTCACACCCAGGCAGCCGGCAGCGCCGTAGCGACTGGGCCGAACGGAACTGTTTACGCGAACGGCGCCGGCCAGGCGCAGACGAATTCAAGCTGGGTACACAATCCGCCGCTGCGCAGGGGCAACATGATCGACACCGGCCCGGACGTCTTGTTGCTATGCTGCAACTACTCCGCGCAGGCCGGACTCATCCATGGCTACGGCTCGGGACCGTGCGAAGACAACCACGGCGGCGAGTACACAGTTACGTTCTGAAATCCCAAAGGGAAGGGCGCATGCCGCCGCGCTGCTCATGAAGAAAAGCCCTACATGCGGGATTGGACGCAGGAAGAGCGCGACCGCTACGACAACACGAACGAAAACTGGACGCCCTTAGTCCCAGAGCCGAAGCGCAGGCGACGAGTACCGAAAGCCCGCACGTTCAGGGAGACATCAGAACGTCCCATGTCTACCCTGATGGCCCTCCTGGTAATCGCGGTTGGGCTGCTCGTCCTCTGGTTTTTTGTGGCGACAGCTCACATGGGCCTCTAAACCAAGGCGCTGAGCGCCCTCGCCGCGCAGTCCGTACAGGGCGATCGGGGCGAAGCGCGATCCGCAAAGCCGTCGCCCTGGGCGTCACCGCGCGCGATTTCGAGCCCCGTCACCCCATCCGCCTCTGCGCGCAGCAGATCCCGGGGTGGCGCCCCTACGAAGTCGTCAATGGTTTAACACAAAGCCGCTACTCCAAAATAGCCCGTAAAGCTTCCCGCGCTATTGACGGTCGCGATCACTGTACCCAGCCCAGTACCCACCAGGCTGAAAGTAGTAAACGCGCCGCTCGGGCTTCGGATGTAGCCTAAATTGGTAACGGTCGAATCCTGGTAGCCACCCACGACCTCGCCACTGGCATTGATACGAATCGCGCCGGATAGCGAAGCGCCCGGTGGGTCAAAAGAAGCCAACATCCCATCGGCGGATCTTAAGAAGCTGTGCCAAACGCCTCCCTGGTCTGCATAGGAACGAACAACGGCCCCGCCGGAATTGATTGCGGAGGGAAACGTGCCGAGGCCACCACCGGACCCGGCGTCGGGAAGTGAAAACGTAACGATGTCACCGCCCGAGCTTCGAATAAAACCATGCGACGTCCGGGCGGCATCAACAGAGGAGCCGAGAATCGTCCCGCTGTTTGTTAATGCAATACGGTTCGGTGTCAACCGCTCCCGGAACATCAAACGTGACAATCGTCTGCGCCTGCAGCGACAAGCCCACACCCGCCCCGATCATTACCGCAACCGCCCGAAACCACATCCCGAGATTGTACCTCCGCCAGCCGAAACCGGTTACCTATCATAGTTCTAGTGCCCAATCCGGCGCGCTGGCCCCCGGCCGCCCGCTTTTCCGTCACATTCGCAATCACCGCGGTCGCCATCGCGATCTCCATTCCCTGCGGACTTCTGTTCGAACCCAGCTACCTGCTCCCGCTCATCGCCGCCGTCCTCGCCTGCTCCTGGATGTTCGGGCTCGAAGGTGGCATTCTCTGCACTTTTGCCGGCGCGCTCATGGCGGACTTTTTCCTGGTCAAGCCACTCTCCACCTTTACTCTCCTCACTCGGACCGACGGTCTTCGGCTGGTCACGTTCATCGTCCTCGCCTTGCTCGTCACCTGGCTTACTTCCCTACTGCGCGAAGTGCGCGAGCGCAATATATCCATCCTCGAAGGCATGAGCGACGCCCTCATCGTCACGGACCGCCGCGCCAGAATCACCTACCTCAATCCCGCCGCCGGCGCTCTCATAGGACTCCACCCCGCAACCGCCCGCAGGCAGCCCTTCGAAGACGCGTTCCATCTGCGGGACGAGGGCACTGGAGAAAGCCGCTCCACGCTCATCCCCCGCATGTTGAAAGGCGATGCCACGGGGCTACTCGGACACCACACCATCCTCACGGCCAGGGACGGCACCGAGTATTCCGTCGAAGAAAGCGCGTCGCCCATCCGGGGCAGGGATGGCAGAATCACCGGCGCCATCGTCGTCCTGCGTAACACCACCACCCGCCGCCAACTGCAGGACCAACTCACCCAGTCCCAGAAGATGGACGCCATCGCCAGACTCGCCGGAGGAGTGGCCGGAGACTTCAACAACCTGCTCACCGTCATCACCGGCTTCGCCGAACTGCTCACCTCCGAGATGTCTCCCGGAAACCCACTCCGCCGCTTCGCCGAAGAGATCCTGGCAGCCGCCGAGCGCGCTGCGGGTTTGACGCGCCAGTTGCTCGCCTTCGGCCGGGGCCAGAACGTCCCCGGCAGACCCTACGATCTGAATCCGCTCATCGCCAACATGGAGACCATGCTGACCCGCGTCCTCGGGCCCGGCATAGAACTGGTTCTCCTCACCGCCGCGAAAAAGAGCCGCATCGAAACCGACCCCGGCCAGATCGAGCAGATCGTCGCCAATCTCGCCATGAACGCGCGCGACGCCCAACCCAACGGCGGCCGCTTCGTCCTCGAGACTTCCGAAATCGAAATCCAGCCCGGTGAACCCGGACGTCCCCCCGATCTGCCGCCCGGCTCTTACATCATGCTCGCCGTTTCCGATAGCGGCATCGGGATGACCGCCGAAACCCGCTCCCGCCTCTTCGAGCCATTCTTCACCACCAAAGCCCGCGGCCAGGGCACCGGACTCGGACTCAGTATCGTCTACGGAATTGTCAAACAGCACGGCGGCTACATCAGCGTCTACAGCCAGCCCGGCGCGGGTACAATTTTCGAGATCTACTTCCCCCAGGCCAGGGAAGTCCCGGTGCCGGTTCCCACCCCGCGCACCAGAGGTCCGCGCGGATCGGAAACCATTCTGATCGCGGACGATGAGGAGTCGGTTCGCAATCTGGTTTACGCCGTCCTCGCCACCAGCGGCTATACGGTCATACAGGCACAGAATGGAAAAGAAGCGCTCGATCTCATGGAATCGAGCCCCGGCCGCATCGACCTGATCCTCACCGACGTCATGATGCCCGTGATGAACGGATATGAACTCGGCGCCGCAATCGAAAAACGTTACCCCGGCAAAAAAATCCTGTTCATGTCCGGCTACCTGGATTCGCATCTGGGTGACTACGACCGCTCCCGCCCCTTCCTCACGAAGCCGTTCACCCCCGAGATTTTGCTCAAACAGGTTCGCGAGACGCTGGACAAGCATTAGTGCCTGAGATGGCCCAATCCGGCGCTTTCGCGCCATCGTTTGCTCGGTTCGCCCCATCGATTCCTTGTGCGGTCGTGTCCCCGGCTTTGCTGCCGGACTCGTCAACGGCCGACGCGGCGGCGGCTTGGGTCCTTCAGGCTTGCTCTGTCACCCGCGCCCAGGTGGGAACCTACCGCCGCCCTCCCAAGACCTCCGCGCTCTTCCCGTTGATGGCCCTTGCCACCCTGCCCCCAGTGCTCGAAAGCTGTGAACAAACCTGTCAAGTGGCTGCGAAGTCGGCATGGCCACCTGTTCATGGAAACTCCTTGCAAAAGGGGCTTGCACAAGAGATTCCTGTCAACCCTCTCTTATGCTATATTGATAGTCGCATATGAGGACTTACAAGGCAAGCATTCCCGCTACCCCCTTCTATCCTTGTCTCGTGAAGAAGAAGGTTCCGCCCGAGTTGCGCTTCCACGACCGCCTGCTCACCCTCCGCAAGGAGCGGGGCCTCACGCAGCGAGCCCTGGCGGAGATGGTGGAAATGCACATTTCCCAGATTCGCCGCTATGAAGGCGGCCAGTCGCAGCCCACGCTCGACGCGATCCGCAAACTTGCGGTTGCGCTCAGCGTGAGCGCGGATATGCTCTTATTCGCTCAGGACGAACGCGGCCCCGACGACGACCTCAAACTTCAGTTCGAAGCCGCCTCCCGGCTGGACCCGGAGGAAAAAAACGTCATTCGTTCCGTCATCGAAAGCATCGTTTTACGCAACACCTTCAAGGCCGCCGAGCGCCGCTTCACCAACGCCGATTCCGGAGTTACTCCCCGATGACGACCGACACTCGCGAACTCGCCCATCAGTTGATCGACCGCTTGCCCGAGACGCAGCTCTCCGGCCTGGTGCAGTTTCTGGAAACGATTGTCGATCCCGTCGCCACCGCCTTACGCAACGCGCCGCTCGATGACGAACCGGAAACGGAAGAGGACAAACTCGCCGCCACCGAAGCCCGCGACTGGCTCAGGAACAATGGTGGCAAGGGCATTCCTCACGCTGAAGCCATGCGGCGGCTGGGTTTGGAATGATGAGCAAATGATGAGCTTGGAGTAATGGAGATCGAATGGACCGAGACGGCACTGGACGACATGGCCGGTCTCGATAAGGGCATCGCCCGCCGCGTCAAGCAGTCCGTCGAACGCTTCGCCGAAACCGGCGCCGGCAATGTGAAACGGCTTCAGGGAATCGACCCTCCCGAGTTCCGCCTCCGCGTCGGCGACTACCGCGTCCGCTTCCACCAGGACGACGACACCATGCGCATCCTGCGCGTCCGCAACCGCAGGGAAGCCTACCGCTGACGGCGGCTAAAGAAAAAAGGAACGGGCTACGAAACAGAGGTTTCTTCGCGCTTTGCAACAGATTGCAACCGTTTGTGAACCGTCTGCAACAGTTTCGCCGGTCAACCCGCGCCTGTAACAGTTTGCAACAGATTGCAACAGATTGCAACAACCAGCGGCTGCGAAGACCGCCTCCGGACCACCCAAAACCCGGTAGTGGAACATAAGCGCGGGATGCGGAGTGGGGTGATCTAACGGCCATCTCTCTGGTGAGGCTGCGGTTAGATCGGGATGCGCTCCGCGCGGACTGTATCCCACTTGGGATGCGGCTCCCACACAGCAAAGTCTATGACTCCCCTCCGGGGTTTGCGTTTCGCCCCCTTCTCCAGCCGCCATCGGCGGCTTTCGGCCGCTGCTTCGGATGCTGCTGGGTAACCTGTTGATTTTTTATGCGCGGGCTATACGGCGATGTGCCTTGTTATTTTCGGACAGCCTCAGCCAAAACCAGCCATTCGTGCGTAGGCTCTACGACCCTGAAGAACTTAGGGTCATGGATGTGGTACAAGATGTGCCGCAACTCGCCCTGTATTTCCATCAGCAACTCTTCTAGCTGCTCTCCTTTTAGCTTTGGATCCGCGAGTTTTGGAAGCTGGTCGTCAAGGAACACACGAAACGACCCCTCCAGATCAGAGAACGCTTGCACGAGTGTTTCGGGTTCTTCTGGCCCGTACTGCGCAACCATTGGACACGCCGCAAGCCGTTCCCTAAGCTGCTCCATAGCCTCTACTGTTTGCATTAGCTCCACGTGACTGTCCTCAGACTTACCGAAGTACGGACCTTAACGCCTCGATAGCGCGGGTGAAGGTAGCGATTTCTCTCTGAACGGTGGCTGGATACTGGAGACCACCGACTTTCGCTTGATGCTCCGCGAGCCGTTTTGCGAGTGTCCTGATCGCTTTCTCTACCGCTTTCTTACCTCCCTGGGCTAGAAGTCTCTCTGCATATCCAACTTCGCCCGAAGTTGGAGTCAGGGTGATGTCGCCCAGCAGTGTGAATTCGCCTGATGTCGCTCCTGCCGCCACTAGACTACCCCCAGCCAGCGCTGACGCCCCGAACCACAGAGCGTAGGTTCGCGGGTCGTTCATGGTCGCGCCAACTTGTGCAAGGGCATTTATTCCATTGCGGTTGGCATAGTAGTCGGCACCTCCGTTCGAGACGTATGTCGCTGTGCCGAGAGAGTTACCGCTGCTGTCCGTGATGTTGGTGGCGTTGAAGCTGCCGTTACCGTTGCCATTCATCCCGACTTGATCTAGCGTCGGGACGTTCAGGCTGCCGTTTCCTTGGGACGCAACCTCATACTGCTCATTGCTCATCTGCGTGCAATGCGAGTTCCCGCTCGCGTCATTGAGGCAGACGTTCACATCGTGGCCGTCGTCGTCCGCATTGGACATAGGGCTATTGTGGCCATACGAATACAGGTTTAGAGTCTGCGGATTCTCGAAATCAGCCCATGGAACGGGATCGGGGGTGGAAAGAGGGCCACCGTAATCCGGCGACGTGAATCGCCCTTGAGGCGATGACATATACCTTGCCCCGAAATAATCCAGCCCCGTCTCAGCATCCCGTTCCTTGCCGGTACTACGGGATCTTCTGCCGGAATCGTACAAGAAAGAGGCGAAACCGGTCGCGGTGTGGGAGTTAACCGGCGTGAAGCCCCGATGCAGAACAGCCGTTGGAAGCCGATGGCCCCGATGCGAGTTTTCGGCTAACAGGCAGGAGGCGGCTAAAGGAAAAACTTCCGCTTCCTGTTTGGCCGCTCGCATTGTTTCTGATTGTACGACTCTCGGTGATGGGCCCGCGGGGGATCGCGCAAGGGGGTTTTCAGCGGAGAGTTTTGAAAACCCTCTTGCGGAGGGAGCCGGCTGGTGGTGCCGGCGTGGGGGGAACTTTCCCCGCCCCGGCTTGCCCCTGGGGGAAACGGGAAAGGGGCTTCCTTGCCGCGCGGTTCGCGTAGCGGCGCGGCGATCAAACGCGACGGCGCACGCGGGTTTGCGTGCGATGGCGATTTGTTCTGCCCCCAGAAGAGCCGCCGAAGCGCGCCCCGCCGATGACATAAAACCGCGTTATCGGATAGCCGCCGCAAGGGAGCCACGCGACCGCCAGCGGGGTTGCAGCTTCGGATAACGTCGCCTTTATGTCAGAGGCAATCTGCGCGCGAAGGCCTTCCACCTGCCGGGAGGCCATCAAACATTCCACCAGCAGGCGGCCGCGGAGGAGCGTCAGCGACGCAGTGGACGGGGTGCGCACTCCGCGCCGCAGGCCGCCGCTCGCGGCGGATGAACTCAATCCTCGGGCACCAGAATCTTCCTCGACTCCCATGGCAGCAAATCAACATCGGAGAACAGAGCTTGATAGATGCAAACATTCTCAGGTTCTGTGTAGAACAGCTTGAGGGGAATGCGTGTTTTTAGGACCTCCGATGTGAGAATCGGCACCCGCCACTTGGCCATGAGATGCGCGATCTGCTCCGACCCATGCTCGCCAGAGCACAATAATTCAGGACCTTTCTCTGTCAAAGAGAAGAGGACTCCATAACGAGCCACCAAAGATAACTGCAGCATCCAACGCGCTTGTGTCTCAGCAACAACATTGCAAAGTAGATATACAGCCGATACATCCTGGTTCACATTCGTGGAATCTTTCACGAAGAACCTCTGGAGCAACTCGTCCACTAGATCCTGGTACGGCCTTTCTGACTTGCCCCTCGCCAAAAAGGCGTACTCTGGATTGTCTAATGAGATGTAGGCCTTTGAAATCTCTTGTTTCACCGACTCGACTGTCAGATTGGACATTAACCTATTGCTCCGGACCGTCCGGGTGCCCGTGAATCTTCCCTCTGCTGTCCTCATGCACGCGCACCCGGGTCTGGTCCCCGCCATTCGCCCCCGTTCCAACGGGTCGACCATAGTCTTTTGTTTTCTGATTCGGAAACTTCGGGTCAGTTGTCCCGGTAGCGTGCGTATCTTGCGTCAAGTCTCTACCTTCTTTGGCATCCTTGAACGTAGATGTGGGTTTGCCCTGGTTTATCCGGTTGTCATTCTGGGGCGTACCTGCTTCGTGTCCCGCTTGCTTCTGCTCGTTGATGCTCGCGAATGCCGCGTTGGCAAGGTTGCCACCAGCAATCGCTGCCGTTGTGACTCCATGGGCAGCGACAGCGGCGCCTGCCGCCGGAACAACGATTCCAACACCGGTCAGGGCAGCTGGCGAGGTTACAAGAGCTTCGCCGCCTCCGCCAAGGGCTTCGAGCGTGCCTGTTAGCGTAGCGACGGCGTCACCAATGGCCTGACCGGTTTTGAAATCACTATTTCCGCTCGTGGCCCGCCCCGCTCCGAGCGCATTGTCGCTGCCAAACGCGTTGGCCGCTCCAACTAGGTAATCCCAGAAATCTTCACCGTTGGGATCCGTAAACCGCAGGGGATTGTTTCGCGTGTAGCCGTACTTGTTCCAGCTTTGCGGATCGGTGATGTCATGGGGAAACATCTTCGGATCTGGACTCGTAAACCGTCCCTGAGCCCCTGAGAAATATCGCGCCCCGAAATAGTCTAAACCCGTTTCCGCATCCCTCTCTTTGCCGGTAAACGTCTGGCTGATGTTATCGAGCACGCCGTACTTCAGCGCCGGCGTTCGATTCGTCGTGAAAAGCTCCTCCCGAAACGGCATATAGTCGTGCAGCGAGATCGTTCCATGCGGTCCCGCGATGACCCGAGGCGTGCCAAGCGCACCCGTGCCAAGGAAGCACGGCGAGCACGTAAGATCTGTTTGCGGCGCATTCGAGTAATCAGCGATGTGAGTGCCCGCCGCATCGTACACAAAGATTGTCGTCGTTGAACCGATAGTCTTTGATACGCGTCGGCCCTCGCCATCGTAAGTATAAGTTCCGGAGCCATCGCTGCTACTCGTGAACGAGATGATCTGGCCCTCGGCGTCGTAGCTCATGTCGTAAGGGCTAACGACCGTCTGATTGCCCTGGCTATCGAATCCGTAGTTGCCTCCGACCAACCGATTCGTGCCGGCGTTGTAGAAGGTTGAGGCAGTCGGTGTCAGAGGAGATGGCGTGTATCCGCTAGCATCTGGCACATGCCGATTTCCATGCTGATCGCCATAAGTACTTGTTTGCGACCAGATCGGGTTGTTTCCCGAATCAACTTCCGCGGCCTTCGTGAGTCGGCTCACGCTGTCGTACGAGTAATTCTGCGTGACGTTCAGCGGAAGTATCGTCTGACTGAGGATATTTCCATTGTCCTGCGCGCTGCTCGTGTAGCCATAGCCGATACTCGACAACGGGCTCATTATACCAGCAAGACTCATCCGAGCAATTGGCTCGTCAACTGTCCATCCGGTGCATAGCTCAATTGCGACGCGTAAAACGGAGTGAGAGTCTCCGTCCCCGAAACCTGAGAAGTCCGCGCCAAAGAATCGTGACAATAACTGACCACCCGCCCCGACGGATAGGTTTCGCTCTCCAGCCCGCCCGCCAGATTGTAGCTGTAGCTGAAGGGGAACGTCCCCGAAACCCCGGCCGCACTAGTTGTCTGGGTGCTCACGCTCGCCCATCCCATCGCGTTATACCGGTTGAACGTCGTTTGCGGTGTTCCACCCGTGAAGGAAACCTGACTCAAACGCCCGATCGAGAAATTCGGATTCGTATCCCCGCTCACTCTCTCATCCACATCGTAAGTGAAAGTGACCGGAGGCGTCGAATCCGAATACGCCTTGGTGATATTGCGATTCAAAATGTCATAACCCGTAGGTGGTCACCACCGCGTTCGCATCGGTCTTCTGCTTCAGATTATTGGCGTCATCATACACGTAATACATCGGGGCCAACATCTCCGGGTTGTTCGAAGTCAGCAAACGTTTCACCCCATCATACCGGGCATGACAAAGACGTAAGCCGCCACGCGGGCGATTCGCGTCGATGACCTGGTGCTCGCTCAGCTGCTGCGTAGCGATTATCTCCCCGGGGTCTGGTGTTGCCCTTCTGGCGTTGCCATTATAGACGTCCTGCAACTTGCTGATGCTGGATAAACATCAGTGCGTGGCCCCAGAACAGCGTCCATATATCCGCGTTCATCCTTTTCATCGGCGGCCCAAAGTTCGCACGGAAACCGTCCCAAACCACCTGAACTACTCCGCCAGCGCGTCCAGCGCATGGGTCGACAGGCTAAATGAGTGCCTCAGCCCGGTGCGGCCCGCCGTAACCCCGAAAATCGCTTCCATCTATCCGTGTCCATCCTTTTCATCCTTGGCTCCGCTTTTCCCCACCGCCAATGCCCACGAATTTCCAAATTTCTCCTCCACCAATTCAACAACTTACCCCAAAATCCCCCTTCCCACCCCAATTCCCCCTGCTATTCCTTGTTTGAGGTACCAAACGTATG
>Ga0302140_10003490_pt1 | contig 20180 bp, 27 predicted proteins | sample I_Bog_E1_1_FD_202095 | JGI IMG/M metagenome (GOLD analysis project Ga0302140, IMG submission 202095) | Peat permafrost microbial communities from Stordalen Mire near Abisko, Sweden - I_Bog_E1_1 | ecosystem: Environmental > Terrestrial > Soil > Wetlands > Peat | place: Sweden: Abisko, Stordalen... | reverse complement strand
TTATTTATTAAATAAATAAAAAATTTTTAAAAAAATTTGAAGTTTATTTTTTTAGATGATAGGCTCACAAAATATTTAAATCAAAATCAGGGAAAAAAAATCTACATTTTACTAAATGAAATAATATTTGCTTTCGTTATAAAAAAAATTATTGGATATTTTCATTTTTTCTTTTCTTCTGTTTTTTCCTCTTCTATTGAGCTGCTATCATCTTGATAAATGTTGTAAGCCTATTTTATTGAAATTATTATATTTCTTATAATATTTTTTACCATTTGCCATATTTGCAAAAAATTGTTTTCTTCCTCGACTGAAGCGATTACTAAATTGTCATTTGGATTCCAACTGAAATCTGGTATTTTAGCTCGATGTCCTCCATGAATAAACTATTTTAAAAGCTTAATTAAAATAATATAAATAAGTGCAATACCAGCATCTCTGGTGGGCCGTCTTGGGCATCTTCAGCTTTTTGTTCTTCTCCAATTTTGCTTAAATCCCAAACAATTATTCTTCTATCTGCAGAACATGAGGCAAACACTCCTACATTATGAGCTCCCCATTCTACTTTTTGAACCTTAATTTAGAAAATTGTTTATTTTCTAAATTTTAAAACTCCATTACTTCTTCAGTGTGTCCTTCAAAAGCATGTAATCTTTTTGAGGTTTGTCGAAGATCCCATAAAGCAACAGTTTTATCAGATGATCCAGTGAGGAACAAATATTCATTATATGAATTGAAATCGATGGAATTGACTTCTGCTGCATGGGCTTTTATGTGGTGTGTAGGAGTATTGGTTTTTTGTTTAATATCCCATCTGAAAATTCAAAATAAGAGAAATATATTCATTTAAAAAACAAACATTGAAATAGTCCTGTCATCTCCCACAACTCCAAATAAATCATGATTGAAATTATGCCAAGAGACATCCTTCAGATTTAAAAATAAAATCTCTAATTTTTCGCTAATTTAATATTCATACCTCAATATTAGCTTTATGATAGTTGTATTCTTCGAAAGGAGGAATTGAAGAATTTATTTCTGTTGCTGCTTCGATATCCCAAAGAATCACCTGAATAAATTTAACATTTAGAAAAAATTATGCAAATGACACAAACTTTATTATCATATGCCCCTGATAACAAATATCCTGCTCTATTCTTATTCCAAGACAACGCGTATCTTAGAAGTTGTGTCTTGACTAAAAAAATTATTTTCTTGTTACCCTTCTTTTGTATGTCCTGTCAATCTCAATTGAGGCCGTACAATATCATTTTCTGGTTTTGTTGGATGTTGAGTATAATCGAAAATATGGACTTCTCCTGACACAGTTTTTGTGGCTATGACATTGAACTTTTGTGGCATATATCTTGCTCGATTCACCTCTCCTTGATGAAGAATTTTGGTCTCGATGTCAATTTTATTCTCAGCTGTTGCCAGCCCCAAACCTCCAACATCTACATTAATATTTAAAGAAAAACAACATGAGGATATTGAACCTTTATTGTTTTGGGCATATTCTGCTAAATTTGTCCCAGTGTCTTCGAGAGGCAATCTGACCTATTTTGTTTTTAAGTGATTTTTAGATCAGAAATGTAGATTTTACAAACCTTAGCGATCATTAAATAATTAGGCTCTTTATCAGAGGTATGAGTTCCAACAATCAGTTTATGAATGGAATAATCAGAATCAGGCGGTCTATTTATTTTTAGAAGATTTGGATTTCTTTGAAATTCTTTATTTACATGTCTTTTTTAGGCAACCATTGCACTGTCAGGGATGGCCAATCCAATTCATGAGTTATGACTAAATCATAAAGAAAAGGGACATTTTTTTTCCAAATTTTATATTCCTCGTTTATGACTTGATTTTCAGACTCTTCATTGAACTCTAAAATCATAAAAATTTCGCCTTTTTTTAAAAAAAGATGCACCTTCTTGTAAATAGGACATGTCGAATTTTGGAAATGAAATCTCTCAATAATTTTCCGCTTTTTTTTGGAATTATATAAAATAGCTTAATATGAAGGATTTCAAATTTTAAAAAGAATCAAAAAATTGCGACTTTTTCAAAATATCAAATTATTAAATAATTAATAATAATTGAAATTTGAAAGAAAAGACACACACTTGTTTTACATACAAAGGAACATAAAATTTAATTTAGGCATAATTCGATAATAAATAGGAAGAATTAAATATTATCTTCTAGCACTTTTCTGACATCAATACAAAGTATCGAAATATTGTCCATGACAAAAGTTTTCTGTTCAATGATTCCATCATAGACATGTTTCGCTAAATTTTCAACCTCCTTTCCTTTAATTAAAATTTCCAATTCTTCATTTGTGACCTCCTATTGAAACTTAATTAATCTACTAGTTTCAAAAAATATCCTTACATTCCATAAACCGTCACTAGCTAAAATGAGGTATTTATGAGCATCTTTATCTAGGTTATACGTGAAAATTTCTGGCATTCCTGAAACAAAGGGCTTGTAAAATTTATCTCCAAAGGATCTTGAAACTGCCAATTCTCCCAATATTCTTTCCTGATCATGTACCATCAAAACAACTCCTCCCAATTTTTCAATCCTTTCCTTTTCATCTGGTCTGTTTGGAACATGTTCATTTGAAAGGCTCTGAGCCGCTCCATTTTGGTCAATCATAACTGCTCTCGAATCTCCAAGATTTATAACATAAAGAATGTTTTGCACTATAATGCAACAAAGCGCCACACTTCCTATATTCTTACCATTGCCAGATTGAGACTCCAAAATCTCGAAGTCAAGTTTCAAAAAAGCTTTTTATCATATTTAATTAAATATTTTAATTTTTTTTTTTTTTTGAAATAAGTTACAATTTAGAATTGTGTTCATCGGATCGTTTTCAAAATTAGGATTATCCAAAATGGATGTGTGCAATTTTTCGGCTAAAAGATCAGCTATTTCTGAGGATCCATGACCATCATAAATTCCAAAGAAAATTCCATTTTTTTCATGTTTCGTAATTTTGAACTGGACAATGGTTATTTTAGAGCAGTAAAGAATTTAAAAAATACTCTGTCTTCCATTTTTCTCTTGCCTCCTTTGTTCATATATATACTCCATTCTTTCGAGTTTTCTTCATAATCATCAAATTGGCAATTGTTCGAGGCATCATTGATTTCGATGAGGCATTCTTCAGTTTCCAAATCCAATGTTAAAACTTCTAGAATTAATTTGTTCTCTAAAAATGGTCTAAAAAAAAGAAAACCTTGGGAATTGAATGAAAAGAGGTTTGAACTCAAGATAGGAGATCTTGATTTCGTTGTATCCTCTTTATATGCATTTAAATATTTGTTGATGCCTTCATCTTGAGCCTTTTCTTCAGAGAAAAACCCGGGATTCATATTAAGATAATAATAATAAAAACAAGTTTTAAATGTTATAAAAAACTAAACATTTCTCAAGAATTGTTCTATATATTAAATATTAGTATTGATGTGCATTGCAAAAAATTTAATAAAATAAAAAGTTTTTTTTTAAGGAGAGATTTTATTTTATTTTTCCCTAGGCTTTTTCTTTTCTTTTTTGATCAAATGCTATTTATTGAGCCGAAATTTTAAATCATTTTATTTCATTTCAAACCTTCAAAATAAAGAATGGCCAAAAAACAATCCAAATCAGTCCCTAAATCCAAAGCGCCTGTTAAACAGGCCCAAAAACCTGGTGAAAAGCCAAAAACTGCCAAGGCAACCGAAACTTCCAATAAAAGAACCAGAAGCAAATCCACCAAGGATCAAGTTTCAAAATCTCCTGAACTAAGTAAGAAGCAAAAAATCTCTGAGTCTAAAGCTAAAACAGTTGCTACTGCCCCACCAAAAAAAGCAACACGTGGGGAAACCAATAAAAAAGAAGCAAAAACCAAAGAAACACCAAAGACAAAGGAAGAGATCCCAAAAAACAAAGCAAAAAAAGGAGATAAAAAAGCCATATCTCCTGAACCTGAGAAAAAAAAGGAAGAATCGAAAATTGTGAAGGTCACTAAAAAATGTAAAAAAATCATAAATAACTAAATTAAATATATTTATTTTTATTCAATTAGGTGGAGCTGTTGTCGATACGCTGTGTCCTGTTAACAGCCAGGTCCATGTTTTCATTTTGGGAGATAAAACTTATGACCAGACACTTAACCAAAGCAACCTTGTCTTTAACAACAACAAATTTTACATTTTGCAGGTTCTCCAAAAAGACAATGATGCAAATAGCTTTTATTTCTGGACTAGATGGGGGAGAGTTGGAGTCCCTGGCCAAAATGCCTTAGCTGGCCCAATGGGTCAAGACAAAGCTATCTCCATGTTTGAAAAGAAGCTTGATGACAAAACAAGCAAAGGAGAATATACTAAGATAGAGATTTCGTACGACGATGAAGAGGAAAAAACTGCTGTTGTGGTGAAAAAACCATCAAAAACTATCAAAATTTCAGCCAAAGTGAATCTTACAAAGTCAATGAGCATTATGGATCATAGACTTCAAAACTTGATCAATTTGATTTTCGATATGAAAATGATGAACAATCAAATGAAGGAAATTGGTTATGATGCCAAGAAGATGCCATTGGGAAAATTGGCCAAATCCACAATTCAACAAGGATATGCGGTGCTTAACGACATGGCTGAGGCATTGAAGAAGAAGTCAGCTAAATCAGAGTTGGAAAGTCTTTCATCAAAGTTCTATTCCTTGATTCCTCATGATTTTGGATTCCAAAAGATGAGTAACTTTATTTTAGATTCTCAAGAGAAAGTTAAAGCTAAACTTGATATGCTTCAATCTTTATCTGATATGCAAGTAGCTACTAAGCTATTAGATCAAGGTGCTTCACCAGAAGAAAGCATCCTGGATGCCAATTACCGAAAATTAGAATGCAAGCTCCACCCAGTTGATCCAAAATCCAAGGAATATAAGATTATTGAACAGTTCATTACAGATTCCAAAGGCTCCTATAAGATCCAATTGATTGATGTCTTCACAGTAGATAGAAAAGGAGAGAAAGAACGATTCAACAAAGAGGTGGGAAATAGAATTCTTTTGTGGCATGGGTCTGGTATTGGAAATTTTGTTGGTATATTGTCTCAAGGATTGAGAATAGCACCTCCAGAAGCTCCTGTATCTGGTTATAGATTTGGAAAAGGGATTTATTTTGCTGATATGATTGAGAAAAGTGCAGGATATTGTCGAGCTTATAATTCAGAAGCATGTGCGTTGTTGGGAGATGTTGCTTGTGGAAACTTTAATTTGAAATATGGAAGTGATTGCAATGCTCATATTTTGCCCAAAGGGACTCATAGTACTTTGGGAGTTGGAAACATGGGTCCTCCAAAAGAAACATGGGATAATATTGAGAAAGAACTACAAGTTCCCCTTGGAAAACCACAGAATATTAAAGGGGGTCCTGGTTGGGGACACAACGAATATATTGTTTATGATGTTTCTCAAGTCAAATTGAAATTCTTGATTAAAATGAAATTGGGTTAAACAATAAAATAGTTGAAAGAAGAAAAAACTGAAAATGAAATTATCAGATATTTTTAATAAAAAAACAAAAGAATTAATAATTGCAGTTTTGCTTTTTTAATAAAAATATTTTTCGGAAAAGTATAAATATATCATTATTTAGAGTATTTATAAATTATTTGAAAAAATAATCTAAAAACATAGACATTTATATCTTTTCAAAAAATGCCACCAAAAATCGACCCAAATGAGATTAAATATAGTAAGTCATCGCCTACTGATTCTCTATAAACCCATCTTTAAGTCAAGGTCAAAGTCTTTGGAGGAGAGCCAGGTCCTGCCAGTACTTTAGCTCCAAAATTAGGTCCTCTTGGTCTGGTATGAAAAAAAAGCAGCCATAATTTTGCTTATTAAATACATTAGAATGCCAAAGTTATTGGTGAAAATATTATAAAAGAAGGATCCAAAATGAAAGGAATTAGATGCATGATTCAATTGAAAGTCCAAAACAGAGCTGCTGAAATTTCCATCCTCCCAACTTCTTCAGCCTTATTGATTAGCGAATTAGCTGTAAGTTTTATCTAATATTCGTAATTTCTTCATTTAATACCTGCTTCATTAAAAAAGGAACCCGTGAGAGATAGAAAAAAAGTGAAGAATAGTATCAAAATTCAATATTTTTCTTTTTAATTTTTTTTATAGTCAAACATAGTGGAAACCTTTCAATGGAACAAGTTAAAAAGGTCGCGAAGTTGATTGAAAACAAGAGTCTTGCCAAAACCTTCGCCGGAACTCTTAAACAAGTCCTGGGAACTTGGTAAAAAAAAGAAGTTTGTTTTTTGTTTTTATGAACGATATAAAAAGCTGCTCTCTTGGTTGCACTGTTGAAAACGAGAACCCAAAGAATTTGATTACTAAGATCAATGCTGGAGAACTCTCTGTGGAATAAATATATACCACATATAAAAATTTTAGAAAATTAAAAGAATGATAACAAAAATAAATGATTTTTTCTTTTTATTTAAGCACATAACCATCATAATTTCTTATTAAAATCACTCAAAAACATAATTTTTGTTTTTCTCTCATGAATTTATTTGTTTGTAAATAGCATTTATAATATGTTTTTTTTTTAAGAAATAAAAATATATTTATGAAAAAATTATTTTGGTTTCGATTCAAACTTAAATTATATAGTTCCAAAAATGTAGTATAATTTTCGAAAAATTGCTTGCATGGGTCATTTAAATCCATCATCCTGGCCATTGATGTTCCTCTTCATTTTTTCGACACTTTCTTTTAATGAGGTCATGTTTTCGAAAACTCTATTGTTTATGGTGTCCATTTTTTTATTCATAAGAGAGAGTTGTTCTTCGAAAATACTCATTTTTTTTTCAATTTCATCATAATCCTAAAAAAAAATATATTCCAAATATTTAAACCTAAAAAATCTACATATTTGAATGGAGATGATTTATTTATAGAAGATTCTTCACCTTTTTTTCCGATATTTTTTTCAACTATCTCTTTAAGAATTCTTTGAGCTTCAGCGAAGGTTATCGATTTATTTTTTTCTTTGTTTAACGTCGTTCTCAACGTATCGGCCTATAATAATAAGAAATGGATCGCTTAATAAAATACCATAGCTTTATAAGTTTGTTTGGCCATTTTAAAAGCGTAATTCGTCATGTCTTTCTGTATCTCTGGATACTTTTCTAGCACTTTCAAAAATCGATGTTTTGGTAAAATCAAAGCCTTCACTTGTTTGAGTGCAATGTAGGTGAATTCTGCCAAATTTCCACTAAACACTTGATAGTTTCCAAAATGGTATCCTGACCTTAATATTCTCTTGATTTTTAGATCATCATACATAAAACTGATTTCTATCTTCAATATATTCATTTTTATTAAAAAAAAACTTGCATAGTAAATAATTAACCTCTCCATTTTGGATTAAATATATTTCATGAACTTCATCTCCCTTATCTAAAATGATATTTTGGGACTCATATCTTAGGTTATATAATAAAATATTATAAAATAATAAGAATTATCAACTTAATCGGCAAAAATTCAAACGCTATTTCATAATAAAAAGGGGATCCTGTGTAGTCTTTGATTAAAAGAAAGGCTCGGAAGGTATGGAATATTTCTTCAAACAGGTATTTCATAATCTAAATATTTTTAAAGATTGTAAGAAGTTTTTCTTCAAGAAATAAGTAGTTACTTCATGTCTTATTGGCTTTGGAAGACGAGTAAGAACTTTATCGTTTGGTTCAAGTTCTAAAAGTTTATCGTTTTGCCAAAAAAATTCGAAATATTTGTCTATTTTTTCAACCAACATCTTCGGCAAATGATTTTTTTCTGTAAACTTAGCTAAAATATATTTAAAAAAACACTCTTCTTAAATCTTCTTTTCAATTAAATAAAACTTAAAATCGTCATCCATTTTTGCAAGTTGTTTTGTTGATAATGTGCTTTTATAGGATTATCCGATTGAGCCAAATTATTGAAGTTTCCTAGAATAAACATTGTATTAGAAATTAAGAGATTTATTGAAGTAATTTTGATCTACCCATTATATAAGAAAATAAACAAATTCCCATAACCATGATTAGAATGGCTAAGATTTTTTCAAGATAAGACAATGGAGTATAATCTCCATAACCAACAGTGGATAATGTAGTCATGACAAAATAACAACAAATTATTAATCTCCGTGACAAAGGTTCCAAATTCAAATCATTGTTATTATAAAAATTGTCATCACTGGAGTTATTAGATTCATTCGAAACAATCAAATACCAAAAACATCCCAAAAAATATGTTAAAATCCCAGCGCTTACAACCAATGCAATGAGTTTGTAAGTATTTTTCGCACCAAAGATAAATTTATACCTTTCTCTTTGACTTCTATTCATCAAAAAGGCTTCCAAAACTTTTTCAATCTGATTAGTGCTCAAAATTCTATAGATTCTGGGCAACCGAACAGTCCTGACTAATTTAAAGGAGAAAGCTCCAGCATGAGTGCCAATAAACCAGTTGAAAGGAATGATGGAGATGATATCCAAAATAAAAAAGGTTCTTATAATAAAATTAAGAATTTGAAAAGAGGATAAAAAATGTACTTTATATAATTCTTTGCTATTTGATTAATATCAGTTACTTCATCAAAAGAATTAGGATTTTTGTAGGCATGAAAAAAACTCAAAACAATATCAATGTAATACACCACTTCAACGAAAGTGTCCAAAGGTTCTAAGTAATCAATAACTTCAAAGCAGACACTAAATCAAAAAATTTAAAGACTTTTTGCATTTATTCTTATTAAATACTAATAGCAAACTATCATGCAATTATAACAGATTATGAGCAAGAGGAAAAAATCCCAAGTTGATTTATAATTATTATTCGATGAAATCACTAACAATTGTAGGTGTTTTTTAATTTTTTGTCTCAGGCTTATATGATTGGTGGATTCCTCCGAAACATCATCTATTGATAATTTGTTTGATTTCCTTTTAAAGATCTCCTCATCGGCAGCATTTTCTGTGGCAAGAGGATTTATTCTTTTAAAAAGGTCGTTTGCGCATTTGGTTGGCTCTCCAAAGAGAGAAACTCTTTCCCTCTCAGATAATTGATCTAATTGGAACATGACGGCTTTTTTCTTTTCGTCATTGTTTTCCTCTAAATTAATGTTTGACATGAAAAAACTTGATTTCAAATAAATTTAAGCTTTATTTCTATTTTTTTTTTTTAATTTATTATCCTTCATATATGTCTTTTAATTTATTTCATTCATGATTGGTGCCTCCTTCTTTATTGGTCGTTCCTTCATTTTTCGGGTCGTTATTTGGCACTTCTTTTTTCTCTTCAGGTTCCTTTTCTTTTTCCTCATGATCCTGATGAGGCATTTCTTCATGACTATTATGATTATCCTTTGGCTTTTCAGTTTCATTTTCGTTTTCGTGTTCTTTATCCTTTTCGTTATCTTTTTCTTTTTCCCCTTCATTTTCTTGTCCCGGACTTTGAGAATTTTGCTTTTCTTTTGGCTTCAGTTGGCTTTTCTTTAATTCCTCATATTTGGCATTCCAATCCAAAGAGGTTTGAGTGATTTTTTTTTTCGGAGGACTATATTTCTTCTCTTCAATTGATGAATATTTCATCACATCCTTGCCTGAATTGTAATCTGTGACAAACAATTTCACTCTCTGAGCCAATGCGGTAGGAACAGGAAATAATCCGCATTTTATTTTAGAAAATAAGACAATGCCATTGCAATTTACTTCAAAAGCACCGATTCTAGGTTTCTTGATATTTAGATTCTTGACAACCTGAATTTCACCTCCAATAGCTGATTGGATCGCAGTCTTCGCTTCTTCAAATAAGGCATTATATTTTTTCTCTTCATGACGGGTACACCATTTATGCGTCTGACAACTTTGGCAGACTTCGATGCAGATTTCTTTTAAAGGACCCCTTTTTTCTGGTTCAGGAGATTTAACGTTGGTAGTAGTGGAGGTGGCAGGCGCTGGTTTTTTTTCTGCAGATTTGTTGGGTTCCATGGTTTTAAATAAAATGGGTTTTTATTAAATGCTAATTTATTTATTATGCTATTTTGCAGACGTTTTATTTTATTAATATCCTTTAGAATCTTATAATATTTTAATTAATAATTTTTTTCTAAATTATAGGGTATATGCAAATTAAACTAAAATACAAATTTAATTAAATAATAAAAATTTCAATAAATTATCTTTTTTTTGTGAAAATTAGACAATTTTTGATTGATAAAATGATAACTTCCTAGCAAAACAACATTTTTTTAATTAATTTTCATAGATTCCATCATTGTAATATCTAATTCATTCTTTAAATCCTTCTTTTGCTTGTTTTTCTCATCTAAATTAATGACCACATTATTTCTTTCAAGTCTTGGTCTGTCTTTAATAAAATAAATTTCATATTCCATTTCTTTCTCGTAGACTTTCTTATCAAAATCATATTGGGTCATTTTTAATTGGTCATGGGTGACGGCTTCAATAAAACCGATAGCAATAGATATCTGAGTAAAACTATAACCATCCTCAGAAAGCATTTTTTGTTGTTGGGAATTTCTGAAAATTGAGATGAAACTTGAATTTTAATGATAAATTTATTAAAAATTAATCAAATTGAAAAAACTGGATATTGGAATATAATCTTTGAGGAGCAGTTTTCAATAGGACATAAATCGAAAGGGGGAGGGATTCATCTGCACCAGCAGATTCTCCTTTGTCATTAGTGAGAGCCAAAACGTTAATGATTGTCTTAAAGCAATCCACAAAACATCTTAATTTATCAATAGGGGTCATGGCTAAATCCAAATTATTCAGGTCTAAATGTATAAAATTGCATTGGTTTTTGTTTTTTTAAATGGTGATTTACGTTGAATTGCAACATCCCACATATCATCAACTCTATTTCTGGGTAAAATTTCTAATTCATCGTATGAAATCCAATCCAAAACTCGGAGACTTGTGTATAACCCAGCATCTTTTAAGGTTTTTTGTTCTGGGAAAACCCTTTATTTGTTTTTGTTGAATTTTGGAAGAAAGATAATTAAACAATTTTACTTGTTATAAAATTTCCGAGTGATAAACTTTTCCAATGACTCCAAAAGAAATGTGATTTCATCATTTGTGGCGTTTTCAAAATATTTACTTTCCTTTAACGAGTCTTGCAATGAGTTCAAATAAAGAGAAAAGGCCTCTTGTACACTGTTAAAAAATATAACGTTTCAAAAAAAATGTTAATTCTATATTCGCACCCATAAATATCTTCACCCTCACTTACAACTTCCCTTACTTCTGGCAGGTTTCCAAAGGATTCAATGAATCTGATAAAAATTCACAAAAACTAATTTTAAAATTCCATCCCATTTAATTTATTATAACTCTTTAATGGTATCACAATGAGCACCATTATGAGTATCATGTTTATCAGGTTTCTTTTTATCTGTTCTAGGTCCGCCAGTGTTGCTTGTGAGATCCTTCATGAAGGAAAATCTCTCATGAAGACAATCCTTTTGGTTACAAATGATTATTTTATTCGAAAGCTCTTCATTTCCTTGTTCTTTGCTAGATAAAATGAATGATTCTGAAGAAAAATTAATAAAATATAGACTTAATTGCCTTGTAAGGCAATAACACGCTAGCTCTGGTGATTGGACTCGTAACACAGACTTTTATCTGAGTTTCCTCAATGAATTTTTGAAAAAGCCATTTTTGCTTATCCAAACGTTTTTGGGATTCGTAAGCGTCAATCAACAGAGAATTATAAGCTTTGATGTTATCAATGGCTTTTAAGAGTTGGGATTTCGTGAGATAAACAACTTCGGTAATTTCCTCGAATCGTTCACCAAATTCTTTCATCATTTCAATTTGCATCAATTGCCAATTGTTTTTGCAATATTTTTCATCGATTTTGTTAATGCTAGTCAATAGAAATTTGGCGCTTAATGAAATCGGCACTTTTTTTTGTGATTTCATATTTATGCAATCATTTAAATAAACTTTCTTTATAAAAAAGTATATCTTTTATCAAAGAAAAAAAATTTATATGACCTCTTGATAATTTTCCAAGATCTCAGCAAGTGTGCTGTTTTTTCTACAATTGAGAGTGCTAAGGCTGTTGACTCTGTCGATGGAAATCAAGATTTGTTTGAGGATGTGCTTGATTTTGATGAGCAACTTGTTTAACAAATTTTACAAAATTAAAAAAGCAACATATTAATATTATGGTTTTATTTATTTTATAATTAATATTAACTCTTTCTTCATCGGTGAGGTTTTTGATGTTTTTCAACTTATTGACCACATCCATATAATTGATTGACAACTTTTCTGGAAAAATGATATCCACAAACAAAGTATATAGTTGATCTATTCTATAAGTTTTGAGCGATTCAGTCAACTCTTGTTTTGGTTTTTTTTCTTTATCATAAACATTCGATTCATTCAACTCTTGTTTTAGTTTTTTTTCTTTATCAGAAACATAGTACAATTCATTCAACTCTTGTTTTGAGAAAAGTTTTTTTTCTTTATCATAAACATTGATTCTTATATTTTTTTTTGCATGAAATTAATAGTATTTTTGTTAATTTAATACTTTGTCACATAGTTTAAAACTTTTGCTTCATCTTTTGTAAGTTGAGAAGAGGCTTTAGAGATCATATCACATAATATTTGGATGTCATCCAGAGACACGCAAATAGAGACTGAACGGATGTTTTTGGTAGTTGCTTTATCAAATAAATTTGGCTGATCAGCAAAGATTTTCTCCACAATGAAATCACTAATATTCGTTAATTCTTCATAATATTCTTCTACACTTTTCCTAAAACAAAAATGATATAATTGAGAAAATAAATCACTACTTGATTTGTTCGATAAAAGAATTGAAACTAATACCAAAAATTTCGTCTTTGTCATACATCTGTCCTTTGAAGATTTTGGTGATGATCTAAAAAAAATTATCATAAATTTTTTAATATTCAATGTTCAACTTTATTTAAGAGCATCAAGTTGTTAATGTTTTTTCCCTTCAAATCATGAAACAGACCTGAAAAGATTGGTCTCAAAAACAAAGGTAGAATCCATTTATCAAACAAAAAATTGCCAATAAGGGAATTGATTTGCCATACTGTCATATTAGGGAACTTAAAACAAAGTTTTAAAATAAACAAAAACAAAGCACCTCACCTCTTTCTTAGCTAAAGTCTTGATTAATTTGCAGATAATACGGATCCCAACTGGCATATTATACAAATTGGAGAAAATTGAATCGATAAAGCAAAATAAAAGGTTTTTTATTTTTTCGACGTTGGAGTTTAAAATCGATTCAACTTTATGAGCGAACAAATTCCCTTGGCTTTTGGTTAAACTGAAAAAATAATATTAATTTAAGAATAAAATGGAAAAAATAACTCTTTTGATAAATTTGGCTTCAAAGTCATTTCACTTTGGGAAAGCAAGACTGAACATTTTTCTTAAAAAAAAAATTATCAAAGTTTTGTCAAAGAATTAAAGACCTTTATTATTAGAATTTTTTTCATCTTCCTTATTCTTGCTTATGAATTTGGGGATTTCTAAGAGAAAAAACTTATTCATATTGAATGTTTAAGAATTTACTAGATTCGTTCCAGAAATTCAGGAATTTTGACAAGGAGTTGCTCAACAAGAATTTATTTTTATTGAGAGGTTCCGTCTTAGTTGGATCAAATTCTTTAAACATATGAACGTAGTAAAAGGTGGAGTTTTTTCTTTTGTCAGGAGCAAAGTTAATGCTTTGAGAAACAGACAAATTGCTTGAACTTTCACTAATTAGCATGGAATTGAATGAGGGATTTGATTTTTTATCTTTCTTAAAACTCATAGCCAAGCCATTTTGCAAAACAGAGCTGCTTCTTGCACTGGCTAGAGCATCGATTTTTTTCCTCTTCTCATTTCTATAATTCACAAATGTTTCAATCCTAAAATTTTGATTTAGTCTTAAGATTTTTTTAACTTTATTATCACTTTTTAATATCTATGTCTAGATCATCGTTGATCTTTAAAACTGCAATGAGCGGATTTTCCAAGACATATTTGAGATATTTTTCACATTCTTGGCGTCTCGTGTAATGATTGATTATCTTCGCCCCAAAGGATTTTGAGAAAAACAATATTTTGTTTGTGCTTTCTTGTTCAGCTAATTGATCGATTTCATACTAGACATAAAAAATAAATTCTCAGTAATTTCCAAAACAAAATTAACCTTTAAAAGTTCATAGAGGAATTTGATTTGATTGAGTTCATAAGGTTCATCATCTGTGATATTTTCAAAGAAGGATTCTGTGAATGCGTCAATCACACGTTCATATTTCTCATTTTGCAATAAGAATGTCTCATTGTTTAATTTGACAATTTTGGCCAAAACGACTGGATTGGAAACCAAATTAAAAACCATACCTTTTACAAAAGTGTAGGCCTCACAATATATCTTATTTTCATCTTCTTCAGTGATTAGGATTTTTTTCACTTCATCCTCTTTTTTCAACTAAACAATGTTTATATATTTTTATTTTTTTTTATATTGACCTGGGAAGATGATGATGTGATCGAGATATCCTTGCTTTCTCTTAACTTGATATAGTTTTTATAATAATCTTTTAAAGACAATTTCATTTCATTTATCATGTTTGCTTTCATCTCATTTTCTATTTTATATTTAAGAAATTTTGCTCATAAATATTTGCAAGACCTTGGCTCATAAGATTATATTCATCCTTCAGTTTTTCTTGTAAATCACTCCAATCATTAATATGAAACATATCAGGTTGAAGAGTCGTCTTGCGTTTGATGCTTAATCTATGAGTAGGGTCTTTTAATATTTTTGTCACTTTTTCCATGTTCCTTAATTTTTAAAGACAAATAAAACAATTTTAAAAATGATGAAATGATGAAAAACATTTTTTGATTGATTTCATCAATGTGTTGGTCAACTACCATATAATAATCGTTTGTTAAATCATAAGAAGACCCTTTGGAAGCAAACTTCGTTGGATCATCCCGAAAGACAACTTTTTTGGTTGCTCCTTCATTATCAGAATCAGCTTCTCCCTTCAGAATATTCCTTTTTAATGCAATCTCGTGTATAGATTGGTTGGTCAACTCTTGACTCATGGTCATTTCTTCTTCTTCTTTTATTTCGGTGATATTATTTTTTCTCGAATCAGCTTTATAATATTCGAAGATATTGTTATGTTTCTCGTCGGTAAATATAATAGCAGGAGAGTTTTTGTTTTCTGGTTTATAGATATTTTTCATTGTATATAAATAAGAAAATGAACCTTGATCACCTGGGGATTCTATGGAAACTTGAGTGTTTGGATCAAGAATTTGTGAAGCTGAATGTGAAATATTGTTTTTGATTTCGCCCTCATCAATAGAGACAAAATCTTTAAGATTAATGGGCAGAGAATTAAAGAGAGGAGTATCAGGATGATCAATGTTAAGATTTTTGTCTGGAAAATTCATTAGAAAGTATTTATTTTCCTGGAAAGCGAAATTAAGAAATTAAAAAAATTATGAATTCAAGTCAAAAATATCCTCAGATTTTAATTGGGTCTTCGTCCTTTGAATTAGCCCTTTGGTTTTTGGAAAGTAAAATCCATACTCATCATTTAAACGAATAAATTAGAATTGCTTTCAAAATACCATCAAAACAATGAAAAGTTTTATGACAAAATCTTAACAAAAGGTGATAAAATTATGCCAGGCTTGCATTTTTTCGATGAAAAATTGTTAAATTTTTTTTTTGTGAATTTTTACAAAAATTTTGCCCTATAGACATTTAGAAACCAAATATTATAACACAGATTTGGAGATTGTAATCACCGATTACACAATTTTTGAAAATTGCGGCAATGACATGAAAATCCCTGAGAAATTAGAAAGTCTATTATCTTTAGTTGAGGGAATAATATTCATAGTTATTTCCATTTTAAGTTTTTATCGTTATCAATCTTACAACAGGATAAAAATTCTCAAACTAATGAAATTTTGTATCAAAAAATCGTGAAATTGTTTAATCCCTCAATGCAAGCGATTTTCAGAGACATTTCTGAACATCAAAGTTCAAAACCTCAGAATGAGAATTTCAATGAAGATTCTATTTTCATAGAGACAGTTTATGAAAAATTTGATAAAATAGGAACAAACTTAAATGTTCAAATTGGCCTCATGAGTGAAGAAACTGATGGGATCTTCAGGATTTTTGAAATTATTGAATGCACAATGTGGAGTCAAATGGTTATTATATTATAGTTAATATTTTTTTTTAATTTTCTATAAATTATAAGAGAAAAGTCAAAAGAGAAGAGCAAAAAAAGGAGTTAAAAGAAGAGGTTTTAATAGGGATAAAACCAGAGAAAGAAGAAAAGATCGAAATTAAAAAACAAGACGAAACTGAAATTAAAACGAACGAAGTTAAGAATAAAGAAATCGAAAGTTCGCAACAGGAAAAAAAATTAACGGATAAAGAAATTGATGAAAATGAAGATATGGATGCATTTGTGGATTTGATACAAGAAATGAAAGACGCTAGAAACCAGTTTAAATTTTTTTCTTAATCGATTAGGTTTTAAATTTTACAATGTAGAGTGAACTCTCTAAACGATCAAGAAAGGAGGAAAAAGGCTGAAGACATTATGAAAAAAATCATGGATTCATGCAAAGGATTTAATGGTGATGATGATGATGAAATTTAATTAAACCAAAATTTTGAATATGATTAAGAAAAATGAAATCTTTTCACATATTTTTGTTTTAGACCCAATTTGATTTTTTTTTTGTTATTTTAATAATTTATTGATCTATTGTCAAAAATGGTTAACAAAATTAATTTTATCTTATTTTAATTCCGTAAATTTATAAATTTACAATTCTATTTTTTATTAGAATATAAGATTTTTTTCTATAAAAAAAATAGATTTTTCATCTAATTAAAATATTAAAATAATTTTGAAAAAGGCTCAAAAAGAAAAAAAAATTGGGTTGAAAGTATTTTTTTTCTTAAAATTCAAAAAAGGAATGGATTTCATCAACTTTGTTTAGTTTAAATTTAGATAATTCCTTTATTGTTGCAATCCGATATTATATAACATATTCTCCTGGTTCTCCATAGCGATTTCTTGATTTCTCCAACATCTAAAAAACTCAAAGAACCCTTTCTTCACTTTTTCATTTATCATCATATAAGCAATAGGATTAAAGACTCCTTCTAAAGGTTCCAAAATATAATCTAGAAGGCCTAATATCGGGATATTTGTTTCAGGACTGATGACTCCAATAAAGCTATTGATCAAACCAGCGATCCAAGATCCTAATAAAATAATCGGGAAAAATGTAAGATGCCTTCTGAGTCTTGACTTAATAATCTTTGGTAAAGGCATTTGGTATATCTTGTATAATGAATGTGCAATACAATAAAAATCAATAAGAAAAACTATTAAAATGATCAGATAATATCCATAAAACACCATATCTGGTCCATCAATCCAACATAAAATGTTATCCGTTCTTCCATAGCGATTTGTTCCAAGGGGTAGAAAACTCAAAACTAGCACAAATATTGTTGTTGAGACAATGAACTCTCGACGATAACGTTCAATAGGAATTAACCAAACAACATTCAAATAAATGAGGAAAGAAATGAAAAACACTGTTGCCAATGTAATCACTGAAGTGAAGTTGCTAAAAAACCCTAACATGATACAAAGTTGATCATTAATTGCTTCTGTCGTTTGTTCAGTGGCAAGCAAATAAGCATCAGAAATAAGCACCTGGATCCAACAAAGCAAATCAGATAGAGCCAAGATAAATACTAATTGTGATGAGAAGTTTCTTCGGAGTTCTCCATATTTTGTATAAAAAAAGATGGCCACACTTGTGAAAAATACTGAGATCGCGCAACAAATCAATGAAGCAATCATTTTATTATGATCGGATGGGTCTATCGTCATTTGCAAAATTTGTCTTGAAAAAATTGAATTAATTTATTTTTTATTGCTTCATTTAATCTGTGAAAATATTGTTTCATTTAATCTGTGAAAATAAATTACCATTGTTATTTCATAAATTTCTTTAGAGAATTTTTTTTGGATTTTTAAGTTTAAAGAGAAAAAGAATTTAATCAAATTATTTAACAAGTTGTTTATTTTTAAAATTATTTGTATTTGAAGATGGAAATTTTGGGAAAATGTTTTTTTATATAAATCATTAAATAAAAAAAGTAAATTCTTTTTGTTTTTTCTATTTTTCAAAGCGTCTTATTTTTAATTTTTTATTTATAACCAAATGCTGTGGTTGCCTCTATTGTTAAAATTTCTTTCTGTCGTAAAACGTAAATTTTTTGATAATCAGATCCTTTTTCCGTATTGATTTTGACATCAGTGAAGCAATTTTCAATAGATTCCTGTTTTCTTAAAAAGTCTTGTGAATATTTCCCTTTTAATGGCGATTGATGAAACTTGAATAAGGCTTCTAAAACATTTGAGCTATGTTTGGCCTGATATCCACTAATCATCATTGTCAGATGAGGATATTCATTTTCAATGAGAATTTGATTGTTATCATAAAAACATATTCCGCAAATGATTTTATATGGGACATAAACAATAGCTTCTATTTCAATCGCAAGTGGCTTTCCTTCTTTGAATTCTTGGAAATTTGGAGTATTTGTTTTATTTTTATTGCAAGCAATGAATAAACTTGTCACATGAATGGAATTCGGGAAGCGGAAATTACTTTTAAGAGATTTTAAATCTTTTTCGAAACTCTTTTCTTCAGGGTGTCTCGCCAAATACCATTCCAAATTAGAAGTTATATAGTCGGAGATCAATGTCTTTGCTTTTTCCTCTTCATTTGCAAAAATACCCAAATAAAGAGGAAGTTTAGCTGGCATTTTCTGAATATTTTGGAATTCCTTGGTTTCCTCTTGGTTTTGTGGTTTCTTTTTGGCAAATTCTTTGTCACTTTCTTTCTCTGATTTAAACAAATTAAAACAAGTATCGATCAATGAATCTAGGAAAATTTTGATGTTTTCTAGACTAACTTGGGGGAAAACATATTTTTTCGCTTCGAAAACATCAAGGAATTTTTGAACTTTTTCCCTATTTTTTTCGGAATCAAAACGAGGATTGTCCTCTTTGATGATTCCATTGAAGATCTCAATAATTTCATTATCGAACTGGTCATTGGTCTCCTTATTTTCCAATGACATTGGCATTTTGACCCCCAAATGCATTCGAAACTTTTTCTTGATGAGGTTGTCATTGAGATCTTCATTCTGATAACCATTGATAAAACTAAATAAAACATTGGCGCTTTTATATCCTTGTCCATTCAAAGTTTCATGTGAGCCCTTTCTATCTTGAACTCGTTGGACACAATTCATCATGAAATTTATCGAAAATGGATAAAACAATTTATTTGAGACCTGATGAGGTTGGAAGCTCTCAGGATATAAGCCAACAAACCTCCATTTATCAAATAAAGAACTGCATCTATCTTCCAATGTTTCAAGAATCCTTGGAATAGCATTCGGTAGATTGTTTTTATCAATAAATAAGAAACTGATTTCTTGATCTTCTTTGGCAATTTTCTTCAGAATTTTTGCCAATTCCTCATTGAAAAAATGAGGCGATCTTTTGGAAGTTTTGGAAAAAAGCTCTTCTGTTGTTAAAGAAGGCTCCTTTGATGCCAATTCATCCATCAATTGTTTCCGCAAGACATCTGATGAAATCACTTGAAGATCAGCATTATGCTTTTCTTTCAGCTGAGATTTAAAATGGCCCATTAAGAAACTCTTTCCTGAACCTGGGACACTTATTGGCAAAAAAATAACAATTTTTTTGTTAGCTGGGATTGATGCTTTTTCCATTAGAAATTATAATTTTGAATGCAAAAAGTCAAGTTTCTTCGGCTTTTTTACAAGAATTTGTTATAAAAGATTTACCTAAATGATCAGAATTCTTGAATAAAAAAAACCAAAATTCTGAGAAAATCGTGAAAAAGCAAAAGCAAAATTAAAAAAAAAAAAAAAAAAAAAATTTCGACTTCGACTTATTTTTTAAAAAAAAAAAAGTTAAAAAGTTGTTTATATTTTTG
>Ga0302140_10003489_pt1 | contig 20181 bp, 13 predicted proteins | sample I_Bog_E1_1_FD_202095 | JGI IMG/M metagenome (GOLD analysis project Ga0302140, IMG submission 202095) | Peat permafrost microbial communities from Stordalen Mire near Abisko, Sweden - I_Bog_E1_1 | ecosystem: Environmental > Terrestrial > Soil > Wetlands > Peat | place: Sweden: Abisko, Stordalen... | reverse complement strand
ATTATTCCGCTCGATGTGGCGCGGATTGCGTTGCCTTCGCTGATCAGCATCAAGGTTTTTGTGGGGCGCAATGGCATGGATCGTGCGAGCGAGTTGCAGGGCCTGTTCGCGCGGAAGCCGGGCGAGACGCAGGTGCGATTGCGCATCGAATCGTCGCGCGATTTTTCCGTGATTCTGGATGTGCCCGGGAAAGTGCGGCCAGACAGGGAATTTCGGGCTGAGATCGATCGCATCTGTGGACCCGGCGCCGTTGATATTCTTGGTAGCTGAAACAGGCTGAACGAGGAGTGAGCAATGAAAAGAGTTTTCGTTTCTCTGGCGGTAGCCGGCGTTCTGGCGCTGGCGGGCGGCGCGATCCACTTGGCGCTTGGCGATGCGAAACCGGACAAGGTGCTGACCGGGAGCGCGGCGTTTTCCACTTACCTGACCGAGAAGCCTGGAACGTTTCGTAAGGTGACTCCGGGCGATCTGCCGCAGCCTTACGCTACTAAATCGGCGTCGAATAATTCGCACATAGTGGCGCGGCCCGATGGCGTGCTGCCGCAGACGCTGCCAGGCTTCAGCGTGAATCAGTTTGTTTTCGGCCTGACCACGCCGCGAGCTATGAAGGCCGCGCCCAACGGCGACGTCTTTGTGGCGGAGACCGGTGCGGGAAATGTGCGCGTGTATCGCGGCGTGAGCGACGAAGGGAAACCGCGCCGAGGAAATATTTTCGCGAGCGGGCTGAGCGCTGTTTTTGGGATGGCCTTTTATCCGCCGGGCGACGATCCGAAGTGGCTTTATGTATCGAACGTCACCACGGTGGTGCGGTTCGCATACAATCGCAACGATCTGGCGGCCACGGGCAGGCCCGAAACAATCATCACCGGATTGCCGACCGGCGGGCATTCGACGCGCGATCTGGCATTTTCGCAGGATGGCAAGAGCCTTTTTGTTGCGGTCGGTTCCGGTTCGAACGTGAACGATCCGGATACGCATCCGGAAGAGAAGAACCGGGCCAACATTCTGGAATACACGCCGGAAGGGAAGTTTGTGCGGGTGTATGGCGCGGGCATACGCAACCCTGTGGGTCTGGCGATCAATCCGACTACAGGGCAGCTCTGGTGCTCCGTCAACGAACGCGACGAACTCGGCGACAACCTGGTGCCCGATTACATTACGCATGTCGAGCCAGGCGGATTTTATGGCTGGCCGTGGTTCTATATGGGCGGCAATCAGGATCCGCGGCTGGCGGGCACGCATCCGGAACTGAAGAGTAAAGTGCTGGTACCGGATGTGCTGCTGCAGCCGCATAATGCCTCTTTGCAGCTGATGTTCTATGAGGGCTCCATGTTCCCGGCGGAATACAAGGGCGATATTTTCGCGGCGGAGCATGGTTCGTGGAACCGGTCGACGCGAACCGGGCATGAGGTGGTTCGCGTGCCGCTGAAGGACGGGAAATCGAGCGGGATTTATGAAGACTTCCTCACTGGCTTCGTGCTGGAGAACGGCGACGTGTGGGGACGCCCGGTGGGAGTTGCGACGGCGGCGGATGGATCGCTGCTGGTTTCCGACGACGCGTCGGGATCGATCTGGCGTGTCAGCTACGGGAAGTAGAAACCAGAATCAGGCTGCCGGCTGAATCGAGACGCGCGGTCCAGTGCGGCGGGATGAGCGTGGTGGAACCGTAGTCTGTGATGATTGCGGGGCCGGGTTTGGCGATGCGGCCTACGATTTCGCGCGGACCCGTTTCAACGTTGCGCCATTTACCGGATATCCAGACATCGCGGTTGGTTGATGGTGGTTTGGTGCGCTGAGAGCGCGCGCGCAATGACGGGCGCTCGACCGCCAGCGTGGCGCGCACACGAAGCGTCACGATCTGGGTAGCGCGTTTTGGATCGGAATAGCCGTAGACGCGGTGGTGTTCTTTGTGGAAAGCGGCCGACGGATTTTCGCTGCTCCAGGGGACGGTGAGTTCATAGCTTTGGCCTGCGTAGCGGATATCGGCGAAGCGTTCGAGCTTCGCGCCGCGCACATCTTTTTTCGCCTGACGCTCCAGATGGCGGAAGCGGGCTTCGTAATTCGTTGCGCCCAGCGCACCGGCAGAGTAATCGCGCGTGCGATCGGCCAGGAGCATGCCGAGAGCGGAGAGCGCACCGGCCATGCGCGGAACGATCACGGTGCGGATGCCGAGTTCGGCGGCCATTTCGCAGGCGTGCAAACCGCCGCAGCCGCCGAACGCCACCAGCGGATAGTCGCGGGGATCTTCGCCACGCTCCACCGATACTGCGCGAATGGCGCGCTCCATGTTTGAGTTGGCGATGCGAATGACGGCGGCCGCGGCATCCACGGCGTTGAGCCCGAGGGGCCGGCCTAGTCGCTGCAGCGCGTGAGTGGCGCGCGCGGGATCGAGCTGAAGCGCGCCGCCTACCAGTTGATCGCCGACGATACGTCCGAGTACAACATGAGCGTCGGTGACCGTTGCCAGATCGCCCTCGCCGTAACATGCGGGGCCGGGCGACGCTCCCGCGCTTTCGGGACCGACGCGCAAACTGCCGCCGGCATCGATGTACGCGATCGAGCCGCCACCGGCGCCCGCTGTGTGGATATCGAGCATCGGCACGCGAATGGGAAAGCCATCGATGCGGGCTTCGGTGCTGAGACGAGACTTGCGGCCCGCCAGCGCGACATCGGTGGAGGTGCCGCCCATATCGAAAGTCAGAGCGCGGGCGAAACCGGCGAGCCGCGCGACTTCGACAGCGCCCGCGATGCCGCCTGCGGGACCTGAAAGGATGGTCCGGACGGCGTGATGGCGGGCTTCCGCTGCGTTGAGGAGGCCTCCGCTCGATTGCATGATCGAAAGTTTGTGCCGACAGCCGCGTTCCAGTTCGGCGAGATAGCGATCCATCAGCGGCCCGACATAAGCGTTGATGACTGTGGTGCTGGCGCGTTCGAATTCGCGAAATTCGGGCGAGATATCGCAGGATGCGCAGACGTAAGCGTGACCGCTGAGCGCGTCGAGCAGCATGCGCTCGTGGGCATCGTTCTGGCAGGAATGAAGCAGACAGATGGCGACAGATTCGGCGCCCGAGGCCACAATGCGCCTGCGCAGCGCGGCGATATTGGCGGCAGCCAGAGGCATTTCGACCGTGCCATCGAAGAGCATGCGCTCGCGCGCGCCGAAGCACAGATTGCGTGGAACGAGCGGCCTGGCAGGGGCCGGAGTCAGGTTGTAAAGTTCGGGTCGATTCTGCCTGCCGATGGCGATCAGGTCTTCGAAGCCGGCGGTGGTGACGAACGCCGTTTTCGCGCCCTTGCGTTCGAGCAGTGCGTTGGTGGCGACGGTGGAACCGTGAACGACTTCGGCGGGCTGACCGCGAGAACCCGGCGCGGCGATGCGGCGGATGCCTTCGAGGATGACGCTGGCCGGCGACGCGGGATTGGAGCGCAGCTTGAATGAAGCGAGGCGGCCATCGTCGTGAAGGACCACGAAATCGGTAAAAGTTCCGCCGGAATCGACGCCGATGCGCATGGCAATATGATGCCACTTCGTCTGCGCGCCCGCAGGGTCACAATATAATGACAAGTTGCGCTCCCAATATTCCCTTTACCCGCGCGGGGCTCGCTGCCTGGCGGGCCCGCTGTGAAACTCCTTTTTATCGGCGATATATTTGGCCACGCCGGCCGGCGGATTGTCGCGGACCATGTGGCCGATATTCGCTCGTCCCAGGCGATCGATGTGGTGATCGCAAATTGCGAGAATTCGGCGGCGGGCTTTGGCGTTACGCCCAACGTGGCCGATGAGCTATTTCGCCTGGGGATCGACGTGATGACATCGGGCAATCATATCTGGGACAAGCGGGATATCTACGATTACATCGGCAGAACCCCGCGCCTGCTCAGGCCTGCGAATTATCCGACGGGGGTGCCGGGAGCCGGCGTTTATATTCACACGACGCCGAACGGCGCTCGCTGCGCGGTGATGAATCTGCAGGGCCGCGTTTATATGCCGCAAACGGATTGCCCGTTTCGCAAGGCCGACGAGCTGATTGCCGCGCTGCCGGCCGATGTGAAGGTTCGGTTCGTCGATTTCCACGCCGAAGTGACCAGTGAAAAGATGGCGATGGGATGGTATCTGGACGGACGCGTCTCCGCGGTGGTGGGGACGCACACACATATTCCGACAGCCGACACGCGAATCCTGGCGCATGGAACCGGCTATCAAACCGATTGCGGTATGACCGGACCGTACGATTCGGTTATCGGAGTGGAGAAAGAGCCGGTACTGGCGAAATTCCTGACTGCGATGCCGATCCGGATGGAGCCGTCGAAGTTGGCGGCGGAGTTGCATTCCGTCGTAGTGGACTTGGACGACTCGACCGGAAAGGCGGTTGCCATCCGGCGACATACGGTTTCCGGCGGCTGACGACGCCGCCCCCACGATTGACGCTGCCCCGGGGCTAGCGGACCCGAGCGACCTTCGTGCCTGCCGCGGCGATGGTGATCGTTCCGCTCGCGGTGGCGGAGGAACCGGCCGAATCAACCACTTTGAAAGTAATGTTGGCGGCCGAACCGTTCACTACAGCGGTTGGCGTACCGGTAATGGCACCGGTTGTGGTATTTAGCGTTAAGCCCGCGGGAAGCCTGCCGGAACCGACTGAGAACGTATAGGGTGATTTGCCTCCCGCAGCGGTCAGCGAACCTGTGAATGCGGTTCCCACCTTCCCCGTGGCGCTGGTGAACTTCAGGGTCAAAGCCGTTGTTGCGACCGTGGTGGTGAGAGTCACGGTGGCTGTCTGGGTGATTCCGCCGCCCGTGGCAGTCACGGTGATCGGGTAGACGCCGACAGCCGTGGTGGATCCCACGGTGAATGTGACCGTGGACGAGCCCGAACCCGGTGCCGTGATCGAGGCCGGACTAAACGCCGCGGTTGTACCGGAAGGAAGTCCGGAGGCGCTGAGGGCGATGGCGGAACTGAAGCTGCCGGAGATTTTCGTCGCAATAGTGCTTGTCCCCTTGGCGCCCAGCGCGACGGAGACTGCGGCGGGTGAGGCGGAAACGGAGAAGCCGGGAGGCGCCGGAACCGTCAGCGTGACCGTGGAGGTGTGGGTAATTCCGCCGCCGGTACCGGTCACGGTGATGGGGTATGAAGCCGGCGTAACGGTGGAGGCCACTGTGATGGTCATCGTGGAAGTGCCCGCGCCAGGCGCTGCAACGGAGGCAGGATTGAAAGTGACGGTCACGCCTGCGGGCTGACCCGTGGCGGAGAGCGCGATGGCCGAGTTGAAGCCGCCCGAGACAGCGGTGGTGATGGTGGAGGTGCCACTGGCACCCAGCGCCACGGAGACCGACGCGGGTGAGGCGGATTGTGTGAAGGCGGGTGCAACAACGGTGAGCGAAACGCTCGCGGTATGGGTCAGGCTGCCGCCGGTTCCAGTCACCGTGATCGGATAAGTGCCCGCCGCGGTAGTCGTTCCCACGGTGAAGGTGAGGGTGGAAGTTCCAGAGCCCGGTGCGGCGATCGGAGTGGTGCTAAACGCCGCGGTGGCGCCTGTGGGAAGTCCCGATGCGGTGAGTGCAATTGCGGAATTGAAGCCGCCCGAGACGGTTGTGGTGATGGTGCTGGTTCCCGTGGCTCCCTGGTTCACGGAAACCGAAGAGGGTGAAGCCGCAATAGTAAACGCAGGTGGCGCCGTAACACTCAGGATGACGGGGGAAGTGTGGGTGAGTCCACCGCCGGTGCCCGAGACGACAATCGTATGCGTGCCGGTGGCGGCGGTGGCGGCCACAGTCAGGGTCATGGTGGATGTGCCAGATCCCGGCGCCGCGATCGACGTGGGACTGAAGGAGACGGTCACGCCCGACGGCATGCCGCTGGCCGACAGCGCAATGGCGGAGCTAAAGCCCCCGGAGACGGCGGTACTAACGGTCCACGTACCGGTATGGCCAGCAACCACGGAGACGGAAGTGGGCGAGGCCGATATGGTGAAGGCAGCCGCATTGACCGTGAGGGTAACGGATGTGGTTTGCGTCACTCCACCGCCGGTTCCCGTTACCGTGATCGGGTAGATGCCGATAGCGGTTGACGTTCCGACCGTCAGCGTGAGGATGGAACTCCCGGACCCTGGCGACGCAATCGACGCCGGACTGAAGGCCGCCGTGGTTCCCGTTGGTAGCCCCGAAGCGGTGAGCGCAACCGCCGATTTGAAGCTTCCCGAAATTGCCGTTGTGATGGAGCTGGTTCCCTTGGCGCCGAGAGCGACGGTGACCAGAGTTGCCGAGGCGGAAATCGTGAACGAACCTGGCGCAGTCACCTTCAGCGTGACCGACGAGGTGTGCGTGACTCCTCCGCCTGTGGCCGTGACTGTAATCGGATAGGAGCCAGCTACGGCGGTTGAGGCGACTGTCATCGTCATGGTAGAAGTGCCCGAACCCGGAGCGGCAACGGACGCGGGACTAAACGCCACGGTTACGCCGGTGGGCTCACCGCTCGCCGTCAGCGCCATCGCCGAATTCAGACCGCCCGAAACCGCAGTGGTAATGGTTGAGGTACCCGAACTGCCCTGTGCAACCGATACAGAAGTCGGCGAGGCTGACAGGGTAAAGTCGGCGGGCGTCGGCGTTCCTGTGAGCGCATCGATCAGGCCGACGCCGTTCGGACTGCCCCAGCCGGTCACCAGATCGTAGCCGGTTACGGCTGAATAGCTGCCGCTGGCGCCGCTGGTGATGTCGTGGAAATCGCTGCCATAGCCCGAGCCGACGCCCAGCGAATAAATCAAAGGATTGATGAAACCCAGCGTCGCCAGGCCCTTCGAGGCGGCCTGTTGATTGACCAGAGCCAGATAACCGGCCCACATGGGCGCCGCAAAACTGGTGCCGCTATAGCCGTTGGCCGTGCAGGCGGTCTGGTCGGCACAGACGTAAAATGAAGCGGCGGCGTTGGCCGCTACGTCGGGTCCGTTGCGGTACACGGTGGAGCCCTTATTGCTGGAATTGACGACTCCCGAAATCTGCTGCCAGGCGGGAATGGCAATCCCATCGATATTGGGACCGCCGCCGCTTCCGGCCCACGCGGTTTCCGACTTCCACGCGCCGCCCGACGTGACCAGAGTGGTCCCGCCAACCGAAACGACGTACGGGTCATCCGCTGGCCAGGCCTCACTCGTGGCCGACCACGTGGACGTATCGCCGGAGGCCGCAAAAAAGTTCTGGCCCTGTGCCGCCATCTTCTGGAAGTAGGGGTCCAGCGAGGTTGGGTCCGCCGGCGTCCAGCCCCAGGAGCAGCTAATCGTGGTGGGCAACGGACTATGCGTGGTCATAGCGCTGACAATCGCCGTATCGTTGCTGCCGATAAAAAGTACCAGACTCGACAACCCCGGAGCCATGCCCAGCGCCTGAGTCATATCGATGGTCTGTTCGTAGTCGTCGCAATTGGCCGAAACGAGGCAGGTAGTGGCGGTTCCGTCCACGGAAAACAGGGTGATCGGGACAGAGTTCGTCTGACCGGCGTTCTTGTAATAGGTGGTGAGGTCGGCCAGATCAGTGCCGAAAAACTCGAATAATCCGAGGCTTTGTCCGGCGCCGGTGAGGGCCGTTCCGCCGTAGTATGCAGCGCGCATGTCGCTGCCCAGAAATGAAGCCGCGGGACCCGATCCGGTGGTGGCCTGAGGCAAGCCCGTTGCGTGGGAGACGTCGCGTCCTTCCGCGGTATCGCTCCGTTTGGTCATCATCGGATGCGGAATGGAGTAGTTGTCGAGGCCGGAGACATGCCACAACGGGAACGGCAGCCCGACCGTGGGTTCGCGGTCCGGCGCATAGAACGTGCGGCTTTCGGTGGGGTGCTGGTAGATCCCCATACTCACGCTGAAGGCAGTCCCGATGGCGGCAACAGAGCCCTCTACCTGCAGTTCCATGCCGTCGCGCGAACCGCCGACCACGGTCAGGCCGTTGGAGACGAGGTAACTGGTGAGTGCGTCGTAATCTTCCTGGGCGGGGCCGAAGCGGGCCGTAAATTCGGAGACCGTGAGAAAGCGGCGGAAGGATGGACTGGAAGGATCGTAGAGGTCTTTCAGGAATTTATCCAGACCTGCCTGATCGCGCAAGGGCAAAACGACGTCGAGGCGCAGGGACTCGGTGGCGGGCATCGGCCGCAGGAACCGCGCCTGACCGTTGACCACGGCCGCTCGGACATGATGGGTAGCAACGGACTGCGCGTGGGCTGGCGCCTGCATTACAAACAGGAGCGCCGCCGAACAGAGCGCCAGGTAAAATCCTGTTACGTCTGCCCCTCTAAAACCCGCCTTCGACCAGCCCATTGGCAAAATCCTTTATCTGTTATTTATGGCCGGGCGATTGAAAATGAAGAAAATCCGTATCCCAGCATCCCGTATACAGCGTGGAGACTCAAACCATTTTGCCTTGTTCTCCCGGAAGAAGCAATATAAGCAGTACTCCAGGTCCTTTAGATAACAAGCGGTGCTGGTTCAGCTAGCGGACCTGCGGGAAGCCAAGGTTCACGCTGCTGGTGCCGGGATCGGGCCAGCGGCTGGTGACCACTTTGGCGCGGGTGTAAAACTGAACGCCTTCGGGCCCGTACATGTGGAGGTCTCCAAACAGCGAGGCTTTCCAGCCGCCGAAGCTGTAATACGCGACGGGTACGGGGACAGGCACATTGACGCCCACCATACCGACTTCCACATCGAACTGGAACTGCCGCGCGGCGCCGCCGTCGCGGGTGAAGATGGCGGTACCGTTGGCGTACGGATTTTCGTTGATTACACGAAGGGCTTCGTCATACGTGGCCACGCGCATGACGCTCAGCACCGGTCCGAAGATCTCGTCGTCGTAACAGCTCATGCCCGGTTCCACGCGATCGATCAGTGAAGTGCCAAGGAAGAATCCGGCCCCCGATGAAGCAGGATGTTTGCGTCCATCCACCTCGACGGATGCTCCCTGACGCTCCGCGGCATCCAGATAGGACGCCACGCGGTCGCGATGCTCTTTCGTGATCAGCGGGCCCATTTCACTGGCGGAATGGGCACCCGCGCCGATTTTGATGCGGCTCATGCGCTCTTTGATGGCTGCGATCAGGGGAGCGGCGGCATCGCTCACGGCGACGACCACCGAGATCGCCATGCAACGTTCCCCGGCCGAACCGAAAGCGGCTGAAACCGCGGCATCCGCTGCCATGGCGATATCCGCGTCCGGGAGCACCACCATGTGATTCTTCGCGCCGCCCAGCGCCTGGACGCGCTTGCCGTTGCGCGTACCGGCTTCGTAAATCGCTTTGGCCACCGGAGTGGATCCAACGAAACTGATGGCCTTCACCGCGGGATGTTCCAGGAGACGATCGACCGCAACGCGATCTCCCTGGACCACGTTGAAGACGCCATCGGGAACGCCGGCCTTCTGTAACAATTCCGCCAGCAGCAGGCTGACCGACGGGTCCTTTTCCGATGGCTTGAGGATGAACGTATTGCCGCATGCGATGGCATTCGGGAACATCCACAGCGGAACCATGGCGGGAAAGTTGAATGGAGTAATGCCCGCGACAACGCCCAGCGGCTGGTGGATCTGGAAGACGTCCACGCCGCGGCTGGCCTGCTCGGAAAAGCCGCCCTTGAGCAGATTCGGAATCCCGCAGGCGAACTCGATGTTTTCCAGGCCGCGCGCGACTTCACCCATGGCGTCGGACTGAGTCTTGCCGTGTTCGAGGGTGATCAAAGCGGCGATCTCGCGGCGGTTGGCGTCAACCAGTTCACGAAAGCGGAACATAGTCTCGGCGCGCCGGGAAAGCGGAGTGGCACGCCATTCCGGAAACGCCGCCTGCGCGCGCTCCACGGCCATATCGACTTCGCGCGCGTCGGCGAAATCGACATGGGCGCCCGCTTCTCCCGTAGCCGGATTCCACACGGTGCCGCGGCGTCCCGACACGGATGCGACCACGTTGCCGCCGATCCAGTGGCTGACGTTTTTCAAACCAACCGGTGCGATTGTTGCCATGATCAACTCCTCAATATCCACTCTGCGGTTTTCGTGGCGAGCCGGTCCAGCGCGGCGATGGCCAGTTCCAGGTGCTCTTCCTTCGTATCTTCGATTTTGTTGTGGCTGATGCCGCGAAGAGATTGAACGAACATCATCACGGTTGGAATGCCGGCCCTGGCTACTTCCGCCGCGTCGTGCAAAGGCCCGGATGGCAGGCGGTGCGCCGTGCCCACCGTTTCATGCACGGCCTGCTCGCAGAATTCGATCAGAGCGGGGTGAAACGGCACTGGCTCGATCGACCAGATCTTCGACCATTCCACGCGACAGCCCTCTTCGACGGCGAAGCGCTCGCTCGCTTCACGGGCTTCGCGATACATTTGCGCCAGAATGGCCGCGTCAAGATCGCGCTGGTCGAGCGTTGCTTCCGCACGGCCCACCAGCGCGGTCACGATGCCCGGAAATGTTTTGAGGCTGCCCATGGTGCAAACCGCGTCGGGATGTTTTCGCGCGATTGGGCGTATTGCAAGCGCCAGCTTCGCGGCAGCGGCCAGCGCATCGCGCCGCGCGTTCATCGGAGTGGAGCCGGAATGCGCTTCCTGGCCGTAGAAAGTGATGGCATGGCGCTCCACGCCTTTGGTGCCGAGAACAACGCCCAGCGGCAAATCGAGGCTTTCGAGCACCGGCCCCTGTTCGATGTGAAGTTCCAGATAGGCCGCCGCGTTTTTCCGCTCCCTGCGGGCTTCGGGAAAGCGATCGATTTCGATACCACAGCGCCGGAGCGCGGCATCGAGACGGATGCCATCGCGATCTGCGCGGACGCGATCGGCATAAATGGATTCCGTGCCTGCAAATGCAGAGGAGCCGAGCAGACTTCGTCCGAAGCGCGCGCCTTCTTCATCGGCCCAGTCGACCAGGCGGATCGTAACCGGCGGACGGCCGCTGAATTCGTCGGCAAACCGGCGCAGGATTTCGAGGCCTGCAAGTTCGCCCAGGCACCCATCGAGCCAGCCGCCGTTGGGCACGGAATCGAGATGGCTTCCGATCAGCAGCGCCTGGGGAGAATCGCCTGGCAGCGTGACCCAGCGATTGCCCGCCGCGTCCAGATGATGTTCGACGGGAAGCGCAGCGATTTTCGCTTCAAACCAGGCTCGCGCTTTCAGCCAGGTATCGCTCCAGGCAAGACGCTGCGCGCCGTCGCGATCCCCGGTGAGGTCGCGGAGTTCTTTGAGTTCGGCAATGGTGCGCTTTGGATTCAGGCTCATTGGAAGTGCGTAGCCTCCCGCCGCAGAAAGCGTCCGTGCCGGGTGTCGCCGACGAAGGCGCCGTCGCGAACCTGCACCTTTCCGCGCACGGTCACAACAGAAGGGCGCCCCTCGATTTCCATACCCTCAAAGCCGTTGTAGTCGTTATTTACGTGCTGTGTTTTTGCTGAGATGACGCCCCTGTAATCGGGATCATAGATGACCAGATCGGCATCTGAACCCACGGCGATGGTGCCTTTGCGCGGGAACAGGCCGAATAGTTTCGCGGGCTTCGTACTCGCCGCATCCACGAAGCGATGGATATCCAGAAAGCCGCGTCTGACGCCGTTCGTGTAGAGCAGATTCACGCGTTCTTCGACGCCTGGAATGCCGTTCGGGATCTGCGTGAAGGCGTCTTTGCCGAGCAGCTTTTGACTGGTATCGAATGGGCAATGGTCGGTGCCGACAGTGTCGATCAGGCCCGCAGCCAGTGCGTCCCACAGGACCTTGTGGTTGCGTTTGTCACGCAGAGGCGGCGACATGACGTGTTTCATACCTTCCACGCCTGGCCGTTCGGCATACGTTTTGTCCAGAATAAAGTGCGGAATGACAGATTCGATCCAGAGCTTCGTGCCGCGCTCTTTGGCTCGTATCGCCATACGAAGCGCGGGCTCGCAGGAAAGATGAACTACGTAACCGGCAGCACCTGTTGTCGCAAGAAATGTGGCGAAGCGATGCGTACCCTGGGCTTCAACGGACTCCGGACGGCTGGGCTCGTGCCATTCGGGGCCAGTCTTTCCCTGTGCGATCAACTCCTGCTGCAGGCGAGCGACAAGTTCGGCATTCTCGCAGTGTGCCGTCACAATTATGCCGTGTTTTCGCGCGAGCGACATGGTGCGATACATCTCGTCATCGTCAACGCCGAAGAAGTTCTTGTAAGCGAGGAAAATCTTGAAGGAGGCGATTCCATCCGCGATAATTTCCCGCAGCTGGCCTTCCGTCCGATCGTCGAATTTCGTGACCGACATGTGGAAGGAATAATCGCAGGCACTGTTGCCTTCGGCTTTGGATTTCCAGAGCTGGTAGCCAGCCAGCGCGTCATCGAGACGCGACGGGCAGCACATTTCAATCCACGTAGTGGTGCCGCCCACCAGAGCGGCGATGCTGGCAGTCTGCTGCGTATCCTTCGCGCAGGTCGCCATGAATGGCAGATAAATATGCACGTGCGGGTCAATGAAGCCAGGAAAAACGTACTTGCCGGTGGCGTCGATTACCTCGGTTTCAGGCCCCGCATCCAGGTGGACGCCGATCCGGGTGATCGTTTCGTCTTCGACGTAGATATCTCCGCGGTACCGGGAATCGGCAGTGACAATTTCGCCATTTCGAATCAGAAGAGACATAGTTAGTGGATGTGGATTCCGCGCTCATCGCGATAACGCTGCATGGCTTCCCAGTCTTCGGTAACTTCCGGCCTTGTTGTGGAGAGTTCATCCCAGGTGACAGACGCGCGGCCGGAAGGGAGTTCCACCATTTCGATGCATTGCTCGACCGGGCAGATGTTGTAGCAGAGGCGGCAGCCTACGCAATCGTCTTCGCGCACTTGCGGTTGCGGCCGCGATTCGACTGCCTCGTGCCTGCCACTCGACGCCGCGTCGTACGCATACGGGGTGACGCGCGCGCCATCCGCTCCGATCAGATCGATGCACTGATGCGCGGTGTCGTTGCAGGCCACGTAGCAGAGATTGCACTTGATGCAGCGGGAGCTATCGATACGGGCCACGGCGCGGAACGAAAGGTCGAAATTCCTGAAATCCGAAATGCAGTGCAGGCTCTTGCCGCGCACGTCGCCGATGGTGGCGAAACCTTTCGAATCCATCCAGCCCGCGAGGCCGTCGCAGAGATCTTCGACGATGCGGAAGCCGTAATGCATCACGGCAGTGCAGACCTGCAGGCTGCCGGCGCCGAGCAGCAGGAACTCCGCGGCATCCTGCCAGGTGGAAATTCCACCCATGCCGGAGATCGGCTTGCCAGCTTTCACAACCGTTTCATCTGTGCCAAGGGCCGCGAGCATATTCAGCGCGATGGGCTTCACTGCCGGGCCGGCATAACCGCCGTGACCGCCCTTTCCGGCAATGCTGGGCGTGACTTCGAAGCTATCGAGATCGACGCCCGTGATCGAATTGAGGGTGTTGATCAGCGATAGTCCATCGGCTCCGCCCGCCAGTGCCGCGCGCGCCGAAAGTACGATATTTGTGATATTCGGCGTGAGCTTAACGATGACGGGAATCCTCGCCGCACTCTTGACCCAACCGGTGATCCGCTCGCAATACTCGGGGACCTGGCCAACCGCCGCGCCCATGCCGCGTTCGCTCATCCCGTGCGGGCAGCCATAGTTCAGCTCGATTCCGTCCGCGCCGGTGTCTTCGATTTTGCGAACGATGTCGTGCCATGCGCTCGCGCTCGATTCCACCATGGCCGAAACAACCACCGCGCGATCCGGCCAGGCGCGTTTGACGTCCCGAATCTCGCGCAGATTGACTTCGAGCGGACGATCGGAAATCAACTCCACATTGTTGATCCCGAGCATTTTCTGCGACCCGAAATGCCAGGCTCCGTAGCGGTTCGAAACGTTCAGAACAGGGGCTCCGATGGTTTTCCAGACCGCGCCGCCCCAGCCATGTTCGAAGGCCCGATGGACCTGCGCCCCTGAATTGGCCGGCGGCGCCGACGCCAGCCAGAACGGATTGGGCGACCGGATGCCCGCAAAATCGACGCGCAGATCAGCCATTGGGCATCAGCCTCCGATGAATTGCCGCAGCCGCATTCCTGCCGTCCTGTGCGGCCATCACCGTGGACGCGGCGCCCTGCACACGAATGCAATCGCCGCCCGCGAAGATTCCAGGCATGCTCGTCTCAAGCGAATCGTTCACTTCGATATAACCGCGATCGGTTTCGAGGCCGAGCGCAGTCGCTATCGAAGGCTTTTGCTGTCCGATTGCCTTGACGATCATGTCCGCCGCGATCACGAAGTTCGATCCGGCGATTGGTTCGGGCGACGGGCGTCCCGACGCATCCGCGCTGCCGAGGCCAATCCGGATGCATTCCAGGCCAGTCACTACGCCGCGCTCCGCGACAACGGCGACCGGTTGCGCGAGGAATTCGAATTCGACGCCTTCCTGCTTTACGAACTCATATTCGTGCGGGTAAGCGGTCATTTCGCGTTCCGTACGGCGATACACCATTGTTACCCGGCCGGCGCCGCTGCGTTTGGCTACCGTGGCGCAATCGATCGCGGTGTTCCCTGCACCAATGACGACCACCTCTTTGCCAATGCGAAGATTTTCGGGGCTTAGTTTACTCTGCTCAATTATGGCGAGCCCGTCTGCAATCAATTCTTCGCCCGGTATGCCAAGGGCAGGCGAAACGCCAAGCCCGGTTGCGATAAACACGGCATCACTACCGGTGATCGCCGCCGAGACGTCCGCGCCGGTAATAAACTTCACTCCCAGACGCGCGATCATCCCGACTTCCGCCAGCGCCACGGGCACGGGCTCGCGAAGAACGATAATTCCGTACGTGGAAAGCCCGCCTCCGAGTTCGCGCTTCTCATAAACCGTTACAGCGTGGCCGCGCCGCGCGAGTTCGCCGGCGCACGATAGCCCCGCAGGCCCCGCGCCAATCACGGCCACGCGCCGCCCGGTCGCCGCAGCCGGTTGAAACACGTCTATGCCGCGGTCATAAACGTGATCCATCGCATAGCGCTGCAGCCGGCCGATCATGATGGGCTTGTGTTCGGCATTCAGCACGCATGCGCCTTCGCAAAGCTCCTCCACCGGACAGACGCGCGCGCAGGTGGCGCCCATCAGATTCGATTCCAGAATGGTGCGGGCCGAGCCCGTGATATTCGCCGTGGCTATTTTTTTGATGAAGCGTGGAACGTCGATGTGCGTGGGGCAGGCGTGGGTGCAGGGCGCGTCGTAGCAATAGAGGCAGCGGTTCGATTCCACCAGCGCTTCGTGATCGCTCAGCGGCGGCAGTTGCTCGGCGAGCGTTCGTGGCTTACTATCCGGCAACCGTCTCACCTTTGCCTTTCATTAGTAAGGTATAGACGGACGCGGAAACCGCAAATCCCACAAACCACGCGTAGCTATAAAGCCAGTTGAGGCCTGGTACGACAAGGCCGATGAGTGCGACGAAAATGCCACTTGCCAGACTCACCACGGCGCGCGCATTGACGCCGTTCGAATACTCATACGCTCCGCCGCGCACATACAGATCGTGCAGGCGCAACTCGCGGTGGCGCACGATGAAATAGTCGGCAATCATGGTGCCCGCCACGGGTCCGAGCAGGCCGGAGTAACCGACCAGCCAGCCGGTAATGTACGAACCGTAGTCGCTCATCAGCTTCCACGGCATCAGCAGAACGCCGATCACGCCGGTGATGAGGCCGCCGGTCCGGAAAGAAATCAGCCGCGGATTCAGATTGGAGAAATCGTTCGAAGGAGAGACCACATTTGCCGCGACATTCGTGTTGAGCGTGGCAATCAAAATCGCTATGAGCGCGATCAGCGCCACCGCCGGCCGATTGAAGCGGCCGATCAGCGCAACCGGATCCCAGATGGGCGCGCCGAACAGCACCGCCGAAGCCGAAGTGACGGCCACGCCGATAAACGAATAGACGGTCATGGCGAGCGGCAAACCCAGCGTTTGCCCAAGGGCCTGCGCGCGCTGGTTCACGGCATATCGGGTGAAATCGGGAATATTGAGTGCGACGGTGGACCAGAAGCCAACCATCCCCGTCAGCGACGGCACGAAGAAACGAAAGAACTCGGCGTTGTCGCGAAACTTCGCGGGGGTGCTGAAAACAGGGCCGAGTCCGCCTGCTTTATTGGTAATCCACCACAGCAACAAAATACCGACCGCCAGCATCAGTGGCGCCGCGATGCCTTCCAGTATGCGAATGGTATCGATGCCATTCCAGATCACGAACATGTTGAGCAGCCAGAACGAAAAGAAGCAGATCCAGGTTAGTTCGGGGTGAGCGGCCGCGGCGGGCCAAAGCACGCGCAGCATGGAGGCGATCGCCTGACCGCCGATCCAGGTCTGAATCCCGAACCATCCACATGCCACCAGAGCGCGCAACAGCGCCGGGAGGTTCGCGCCGCGCACTCCGAACGACGCCCGCACCAGGACCGGAAACGGAATGCCGTACTTCGTGCCCGCATGCGCGTTCAGCAACATGGGTATCAGAACGATCAGGTTGCCCAGCAGAATCGTGCCAACCGCCTGCCACCAGTTCATGCCGCCCGCGATGAGGCCGGAAGCCAGCATATAAGTCGGAATGCAGACGCTCATGGCGACCCAGAGGGACGCGTAATTGTAGACTTTCCAGGTGCGTTTTTCAGGCGGAACCGGCGCCAGATCGGCGTTGTAAAGGCCGGGATCGGTGTCGCGGGCCGGTTTCAGTTCAACGCTCCCCGGATCGGGCATCAAGCGCTCAGTGTGGCATACGAACTACGGATTGTGCAAACCGGATAATTATGAAGCGGTAGCGCTGCGTGCCGCCGGGGCTGCGTTCTCCGGTGGCAATTTGGCGAGAAACGAATCGACGAAGGTCACGTTGTCGTTGCTTTTGAATTTCGCGTCGAGTTGCTCGCCTAACTTACGGGCCTGCTGGAACAGGCGTCTGGCACGAATCCCGTCTCCGTCGCGCAGGACGGCCTTTGCGGCTTCGAGAAAAGTGAAGTATTGCAGCGGCAGCATGGGGAAGCGTTCAATCGCCAGATCGGAAAAATCGTAAGTCTGCGAGTCGGCCTGCATGCTGAACCGTATATCCAGCGGCTCGCGAGTGCGTTGCGTGATGCTTCCCCAGATGACCAGCGTTGCACGCAGCTTCTCGCGATATTGCACCGCTTCGCGCTTACTCGTAATGTTCGTATATTGCGGCAGAAACCGAAACTCCAGTTCCGTGGCCGTTTCAAATTCGCTGAGCGTGTTCTGTACGACGCGAAAAAACTGTGTGCCCACAATATCGAGAGCCTGAAGGACATTCGCGGTGCCGAGCGTCTCCGGGGCCACGGAGAAGACTTCAAATGGGGCAATCGCAATGCCAATCTGTCCCGCTTTGAACGGCCGGGTCTGAGTGCGGGCACGCAGAAACGCCGCGACGCCAATCGTGGAGGGAACCACGAGCGCAAAAAATACCAACCCTGCGAAATACGGCCACGCGTATTGCGGGTCCTTCGCGTTGTGCCAACGTATGTAGCAGAAGCCATAGAGCAGATCGTAGGCGAAACCGGAAACCGCGATTGCCGTGAAGAGCGAGATGGCGAACGTGGAACGCGACCGGAGGGAGTACTTAAATGCCTTGGAGATTTGATCGGGGATGTCGGTGATGTCCATGGTAATTCAGCCGGGGAAACCCATCCGGGGAAAAAAGAGAGAAACCGAACCTCTTGATTATAGGCCGAAATACGGCCGTTGCAAGGCCAGGGCGAATCGATGACCGGTAACAACCTCGATGGATTTGTGCGGCTCCTGGCCCAATGCCCTTGCCTAAATGCCGGGGCCTAAATGGTGGGGAGGTGAGAGTAACTAATCGCTACCGGGCGTTCCGGAAGCAGCTTGAAGTGGACCGGATCACGACGGCTGTCGGGCCGTTTGGCGCCCGCCAGAGCTGCGAGCTTGTCCACGGTGACACGTTTGCCATGCAGGCGCGCCGCCCGCGGCATCGCAATGGCAGCGTCAAACGCAAGTCCGAGCGCGTGGTCGGAAGCCGGGACCGGCTGCTGTTTGACGAGCAGCTGATGCCGCGCGAATTCCGCACCCACTTCCTCACGCAGCAGCCCGCATCCGCTGGATCGGTTCTTGCGGAGCTCCTTCACCCACTTAACCCAGACCTCGTGCAGATGGGCCTGATAGGCCGGAGGGCGGTAGGCGGATTTCAGTTCGAACGTCCCGCCCACTGAGATCACCATCTCCCGGAGAGAGTCCAGCGCCTGTGCCGCCTGCGGCACGAGACCGTCGACGTCAGCGGGCGCGGTATCGGCGTTCTTCTCGAAGGCCAGGGCTTCGGGGTCTTCGATCCCGGATAGCGGCGCCACCTTGCACCCGGCCAATATTCGGGAGCGGCGGAGGGAATTCAGTTGCTCGTCTACGATTCGCGAAATGGCGCGCACAGGATAGACCGGTAGCGCTTCCTCTTCGGTGGTTGCGGGCGCAGTAACGGAAGGAGGGGAATCGGCCGCGTACAGGCAGGCGCAGATCATTGAGCAGATCATTGAGAGGAGAAAGAGCTGGCTGACGGTCCGCTGCAAAACGATTCAAGCCTCCTGGTGATTTTGTTTACCCGTAATACCTGGGCCAGACCCAACACTATAACAGGCGTTGGGGGCCGCCGTCCCGAATTATGGGTGGTCTGATAGAATCCCCGGGAGAGGCACCATGACACGTCACGGATTTCTCGCTCTTGCTCTGGCCACGGCGCTGGGGTGTTTCGGCGCCGCACCGGCGGCCGCGCAGCGTTACACGGCGAAGCAGGAAGGCGATGTGGTTGCGCTGGCGGATACGACCGCAAAGATGAATATTGAGGTTGTCACGAGTCTGGGCAAGCCGTGGAAGGTCCAGGTCAACGGACAGAACCTTGTCCGCACCTCCGCGTCTCTCGAAGCCTTCGAGGCAAATTCGGGTTTGAACGGAGTGCCGCTGCTCGCGCCCTTTGCGAACCGTCTTGATGAGACGGCCTTTTATGCAAATGGCAGGAAGTACAACTTCGATCTCGCGCTCGGGAATATCCGGGGGCCGATTCCATCGACGGGATATGTGAATGGGTCCAAAGCATGGCAGTTAGTTGAGTTTAAGGCCGACGGAAAGAGCGCATGGGTCACGTGCAGGCTGGATTTCTACAAGATTCCGGAATTCATCGGGCAGTTTCCGTTCGCGCACACGATCACGCTCACATACCGGGTGTCGGAGGGCACGCTGGAGGTGCACACGCGGCTGGATAACCTGAGCAACCAGCCGATGCCGGCGGTGATTGGTTTTCATCCGATTTATGAACTGCCCGACGGCAACCGCGACGACTGGACCGTGTCGGTAGACGCGAAGACGCACTGGATCGAGATCCCGGAGCGGCTGCCGACCGGCGAGACGCAGCCCATCGAGAGCTTTTTCAATGCGGATAAGGAGCGGACGGCGATCCGACTCAAAAACTACGCCTTGATTGACGATGTATTCACCGATCTGGTTCGCGATGCGAACGGCCGCGCCACGATGAGGCTGATGTTCAACGGCAAGGAACTGGATGAGACGCTCGGGCCGAAGTTTAAAACCGTGTTGCTGTGGTCCACGCCGCTGAGCGCGGGCGGCGGGGGCCGGGGTGGTGGCGGGAACGGCGGCAGGGGTGGTTCCGGTCGCGGCGGCGGCCAACCCGCGCCGGTGGTCCCATCGGGTCCCTTCCCGGTGGACCCCGCGCTGGGCGTGAAGATTGCGCCTGCGGCTCAGCAGGCCGCGAGTGCGGCTCCGTCAGCGGGCAAGGGCTTCATCGCGTTCGAGCCGATGGCAGGCATTACGAACGCGTTGAACCTCGCGCAGAAGGGGATCTACAAAGAACTCCAGTCGATTCCTCCGGGCGGATCCTGGGAAGAGAGTTTCTGGATTACGACGAAGGGGTATTAGTTTTTACGACTAAGGATTCGGTTGGCGTGTGGCGATTCTGGAGGCGGCGTTGCTGCGCTCAGACAGCACGATCTGAATAAATATCGGCAGCCGTTTCCAGGGGTGACGGGGCGGAAGCATCCATAACCGGCAACAACTTCACGCGGCACATGGAATCCCATTCAGTGCATAGAGCGCAGTTCTTTAGTGTCAGGGATTTGGTGGACCTGAAGCGATTCGAACTCTTGACCTTGCCCGCGCAAAACGTATCCCATAGCTGAGAATCAGCAAAGGGGAGAACGATGGAAAGAGCAAAGCGGGC
>Ga0302140_10003488_pt1 | contig 20188 bp, 14 predicted proteins | sample I_Bog_E1_1_FD_202095 | JGI IMG/M metagenome (GOLD analysis project Ga0302140, IMG submission 202095) | Peat permafrost microbial communities from Stordalen Mire near Abisko, Sweden - I_Bog_E1_1 | ecosystem: Environmental > Terrestrial > Soil > Wetlands > Peat | place: Sweden: Abisko, Stordalen... | reverse complement strand
GATAGCGAGTAACAAGATGGCCGAAAGAGCGCTGACTATCCAGCCCGCCGTTTGATCCAGTGTGTGCGCGTACTCAATATCAATCTCTGAATTCCCGCTCCGAATCGGCACGGTAATAAGTCCGTCCTTGCGATGTGGCCGAATGCCTATGGGGCTTCCGTTGACCGAGATTCTCCAGGCTGGGTAATCTCGAAGATTGAGTATCACGAAGCCGGGATTGTCGCTCGACACATTGAAGTGGAGCCGCTGCGCAAGAGCAGTGGAGTAGCCGGCGCCAGTTTGCGCTGCCGCCGCCGTAGGATTGGCGTCAATCCAAAACACCGGGTTCGCGCGGGCAAGCGCCAAGGGGTCGGCACTGGCGGGCGTGTACTCATCGGTAGCGTCGTAGCGCCCCCCGTAATAAAAGTCGTGCAAGATACCGGGCGTCGCGAACGACCAATGGTAAGGCTGTCGAAAGAAATGATCTCCGCCCAGAGAAAACGCAATCACCAATGCCAACGCGGTCATTGCAGTGACACTTGGATACAATCTGATCCGTCGAATCGCCAACGCCGATAAAGTAGCTGTCGTCGCACCCAGGATCGTGCAGAATCTCCACGGAAACTGCAGGTATTTGAGCTCCGGCAATCGACTCCACACAAACGAGCTGGGTGCTGTAAGCATGAAAACTCCAGCACAACTGAGCAGCGAGAGAGCCCCGAGGACGCCCCCAATGGGCACGCCATGATGTTCCGCGGGCGCGCTCTTTTCATCCCCCTTGCCGACAAGTAGCGAAATCAAGACGAAGACAACACTCATGACCAAGAGAGCGATTCCGCACAGCGACACCGAGCGAAGAATCGCGTCGTGAGATAGATCGCCGATGTACCCAAATGCGAAGTTATCTTGATACCGCACACCCCGCATGAACGGCATGTTGATATCGACCCAACGCCGCTCAACGGCCGCAGGGACAATATAAAACCCAGCGAGCCCGATCCCGAGAATAGTGCCTGCGCAGATCTTCGCCGCTTCCTTAAAGCAATGCCGCAAGCCCTGTCCGACGCGGTACGAAACGACGACACGAATCAGCGCCAGCAGCGCAAAGCTGTAGCACCCGATCACCGCAGCAGGGTCATTGGTAAGCCAAAGCAGGCAGATTGGAACGGCAATGCCCGCGATCGTGAGACGAGGACGCAAGATGCCGAGCAGGAGCAGGGGTATCCATGCAGCCGCGAGCAATTCCGCATAGGCAGAGCGTTCGTAAAAATTGAATAGTGTGTACGGATGGACCATATAGAAACATGCTGCGATGACAGCATTGCCCGATGTAGTCCATTCGCGGGCAAGTCGATGCATCGAGAATCCCGACGCGGTCAAGGCGAGCCAAACGAAAGTGGTCGGAACGGCAATCCACGGAAGGAAAAGTCCCAGCGCAGCCCCGATAGTCCAGGAAAGTGGCGGGTAGAAGATGAAGCGCGGCTCGCCGGAATTCCACGCCGCTGTGAACTCCCAGTGAGGGAAGAGAACGCCCTGTTTCCACTGCGAACTGACCTCAAGCCAGTTGCGAAAATGGAATTCAAAGTCATGCCCGTACGAGACGCCCTGAACGATTAGTGGAAGCACCGCGAGAAACGCAGCTAGAGGGATAAGGATCAGGGAGCGACGGTCTCGCATTCCCCCATATTACGCGCTTGTATTCAAGCAGTTAGGGATTTTCGATGGCGCTCGATTTTAATCCGGCTCGCCTACTACTTAGGGCTTTTACCTGGACCATTGCCGGCTAAATCGCGACTGCACGTCGGCACATTCCTGGCGAATAAATCTCGGCGACTTGGAATGCCACTTGGTAAGGTGGATTGAACAATCTAAATTGCCGATCGATACCACTCTACCGTTCGACGCAATCCTTCTTCGAAATTGACTACAGGCTTGTAACCGAGAAGCTTTTCAGCGAGCCGAATGTCGGCCAATGAATCTCGTATATCGCCCGACCGAGCTTCAGCATAGGCCGGCTCGCCTTTGTAGCCAGTCAAGTTCTTGAGGATCTGAAAAGTCTCATTAAGCGTGATCCGCGTACCGGTAGCAAGGTTCATCATCTGCCCAGCCACTTTCTCAGCCGGCGCTGCGGCAGCCAACAGGTTGGCATGCACGACATTTTCGATGAACGTGAAATCGCGGCTCTGCTCTCCATCACCATAGATGAGCGGCTGTTCGCCTGCCAGCATCTTGCGGCAGAAAATAGCAAGTACACCGGAGTAGTGCGACGTCGGATCCTGATAGGGTCCGAACACGTTGAAATAGCGCAGAACCACGGTCTCAAGCCCATAAACTCTAAAGAACGCGCGCATGTAATGCTCACCCGCCAGCTTTGCGACAGCATAAGGCGAAAGAGGAGCAGGCAGCATCTCCTCATGCTTAGGCAGTGTTGGCGAGTCGCCGTAAACGGACGAAGATCCCGCATAAAGCAAACGGCGTACCCCTGCCGCGCGAGCCGCGACCAACACATTCAAGGTCGCATCGACACAATGCAGGTTGGTGCTGACCGGGTCGGCCACCGAACGAGGAACCGACGCTAACGCCGCTTCATGAAAAACAATCTCGATTCCCTCGCACGCCTTGGCGCAAGCTGACGGGTCGGTAAGATCGCCTTCGATGAACTCCATGCCCTCGAGGCCGGCAAGATTGGAATGTTTCCCGGCAATAAAATTGTCAATTCCGCGTACATTTTCGCCGCGCGCCAAAAGGGCGGCAGCGATTGAACGGCCAATGAAGCCTGCAGCTCCAGTTACAAGATAATTTGCCAAAAGAAGTACTCCTGCGGCTCGGCATTTGATGCTTTGCTTGAGCCTAGAATACTAGGTCTGCATCCCCATGAGGACCGCATCTTTATGCAACGAAGGATGTATGGCATCTATTTATAGGAGGCAAAGACTTTGTCCACAGGGCGCTACCATCCATTTTGCCCATTTGAAACTTTTAAGCCACAAGAGTCATTCTCACGCGAAACTTTGTCTTGAAAAGTGCAAAGAGTTGCACAATGTAGTAATGAGGAGAGGACTTAGGCTTAATTCGGCTGTCTTGGAACGGCATGCTAATTGCTAGACTAGTGGGCAGCCCTAGGCTTGATTTCTCCAGACAGCGGTGCGACAGGTGCCATGCCGAAATACGGGGTGAGGTGAAGCATTGCCGCCGCTCGGTCTCGAGTTCAAAGAACCGATCGGCTTGGGTCGCATCTTGAAAGGCGGGGTGCATTAAATGGAACGAGAACAGCCGGCCGAAGTCAATCGCAGGGCGCAGGAGCGCTTCGCGATTCAAGCTCCACTGACCATGCGCCTCGGAACCACAAGCATCGCTGCCATTACCCGCGATCTGAGCAATAATGGAGTCTATTTTTACTCAAAATCCTGCGATATCTTTAAGGTCGACCAGGAGTTGGACTTTGTGATCGAACTGCCGCCCGAGCTGACGTTGACCCATGATTGCGAGATTCATTGTCACGGCAGAACTGTGCGTACAGATCAGATGTCGCCGAGTCAGACGGGAGTAGCTGCCGCCATCCTGAACTATTCGATCGTGCGGAGCGCGACTGCCTGATTTTGCCCTGAGTCCTACAGCTTTCGCATGCCAAGTACTTTATAGTCTTTCAACCATTTCTTTACGACGTATACAAGCTTGTTATTGCTGCCTGGATCCGTCGGCTTCAAAAAGAACCCGGGATCGATCAGGTAGCGGATCGAATTATGCACGATCCCTTCCATGACCTCTCCATCAAGAAACTCCAGTCTCACCCAGATACCAAGTACGATCGGAGCACGAGAATGGAAATTGAGGGTCCGATGTTCTGTGTCCCCATCGAAATTGTTTACATAGAAAATCGCTTTAGCATTATCTGTTGGAAATTCTTCGACAATATCTGAACCGATACGCCGAATTCGGAAAAACCTCGGTGGGCCTTCAGGAACATTCCTTAACAGGCCTTCGATGGTATTCCATGACTGAGACTCCAAGTAGCCCTTGACCAATTCCGAGCCAAACTGGATGACCACCTTCTCCGACGCTACTCCTGCTTCGCCGATGGAATTCGTCTTCACTTGGCCGGACTTAGATTGTACTGTTTTATCTTGTAAAGCAACGCCTTGTAACTGATCTGGAGGTCGGTTGCAGCCGCTTTGCGGTTCCATCGAGTCCCTTCTAGTGTTTGAAGAATCACTGCAGATTCAGCATCATCTTTCAAGCCGCGGACCAAGCGCTTTAGTCCTCCCCGGTTGCCCATTTCATCTGGCGCCGTCGTCATCGAGCCAGAGTTGCACCGCGGATCTAGTTCATTCATGATGGCCTGCTCGTCCGCCAGGACCAAATAGCGCTTGATCGTATTTTCCAGCTCTCTAAGATTTCCGGGCCATGCATAGCCGGTAAGTGCCTGCATAAGGGCGCGTGAGATGGGCAATGGCTCGCGTTCGAATTTTGCAGAAATTCTGCGCATGAAGTACTGCACCAGAGTCGGAATTTCGTCGCGCCTCTCACGTAAAGGAGGCAAATTCATGCAGAAACCATTCAGACGGTAATAAAGATCTTCGCGAAATGTCTTTTGAGCAATCGCGGACTTGATGTTGATGTTGGTGGCAGCAATCACGCGTACATCAACCTTGATTGTGGTTCGACTACCCAGCCGCGCGAAACTTCCGTCTTGCAACACCTGCAGAAGCTTGGCCTGTAATGCGGTTGGCATTTCGCCGATTTCGTCCAGGAAGATGGTTCCCTTATCGCAAATTTCGAACTTGCCCGGCTTTGACTTTACCGCGCCGGTAAAAGCGCCCTGCTCATAACCGAAGAGTTCACTCTCCAGCAAGTCCAACGGCATCGCCGCGCAATTCACCTTAAGAAAACTGCGCTGGCTGCGAGCTGACATCTTGTGAATGAACTTTGCCGCGATCTCTTTACCAGTCCCGCTCTCTCCGAGGATGAGTACCGGTATATCGGTCCGCGCCACCAGCGAGCATTGTGACTCGATCTCCCGCATCCGCTTACCGGATCGAACAAAGGACGTGTTCTCATCGAGGGGCGTTTCCTTCACTTCGATCTGCGGGGAGTTAGGTTCTACATAATGCCGCTGCACGACCTCGTAAATATCATCTTCCTGAAATGGCTTGAGGATGATATCGGCCGCTCCCATGCGGGTGGCTTGGACCAGATCTTCGAGTTCGCTGGAGCAGGACATCACGACAACGGGAAGCGAAGGCCTCGACTCAAGAATCCTGGCGAGAACGTGAGGCGAATCTTCAGACACGTTATCGTCGGCGTGCCAATCCATCAGGATCAGATCGGGGCCCGATGCTTTGCCGAGAGACTGGGTCAGTTCGGTCGGATCTGTATACAGGCTCAAGTCGCAGCGATCAGTTAGGATACGGCGAACATAATCGAGGATCGCAGGATCTGCATCGAGGACTCCGACATGAGGACCGCGTCTCTTCTTGAGACTCGCAACCGATGGTGATATCGCCGTCGCCACTGTACTCCTCCCCAAAAAGAAGCGCATCATTCCGTTCCAGCTTTCGCCAGTCCGGTAACAAGCGTCACACGCCGTCCGGACCTGCCGGATCAGGATGAAGACGCCATAGGATGTACATTCAATCCCCAGGGCATCGCGGAAACGGCAAGTGGCAGAACCCAGTCATAGATCCAAGTCCCATCTACTCGATGAAGTTCAAGGATCGTACTCCTGTAACTGACTCGCACAGATTCCACGTGCGGTTTCAGTATCCCACATCGAGCTTGAGAATGGGCAACCTTTGGCACAATGTGGGAAATAATTTTCCCATCTTTTGGTGTAACCCAGCTAATCCCTTTGGGTCATAACAAGGTTACTAATGTGTCAGATGCGTGGACCCTTCATTGCATACCGACTCGCAGACGCCTACGCTATCTTGAGTTCGAGCTCGCAGTTTTGGCGATCTAAATGCAACAGGTGTATGAGCTAAATCCCCGCTCTTATCAGGCTATTTATTCACTCACGCAACGTCGGAAATTTCCCTTTTTGTGTCTTCGGCGTGGGATTTAAGACCATATCAAAGCGGTAACTCAGTTTGATTGAGGGTAATTCGTTGATGCTGTGAATGATGTCTCTCTTTGAGACACCACGTGGGCCCGCGAGACTGGTCCCTTAGTTGCTTACAGCACAGTAACTACAAAGTTACCAAGGAAAGGGTTTGCATCTGATTCCCCCAAACGGCTCGATAAGTCCGAGTGGTATCCCTCCCAATGACGTCTTCTTTGGGAAATCGCCGCAGATGGCTGTCGCTCGAGCGAAGCTGGAGCGAGTAGCGTCGACACACTTCCCCGTGCTCATACAAGGCGAAAGCGGAACCGGTAAGGAGATCCTCGCCAAACTGCTGCATGACCTTTCCAATCGATCGAATTCCTCCTGGGTTAAAGTGATTTGCCCCGCCATTCCTGGTCCGCTCATCGAGTCAGAACTCTTTGGATATGAGAAAGGCGCTTTCACCGGCGCCTACACCAGCAAGCGGGGACGAGTCGAGCTTGCCCATCAAGGAACCCTGTTTCTTGATGAAGTTGGGAGTCTCGACTTGGCCGTACAAGCCAAACTTCTGCAACTGCTGCAGGACGGGAGTTTCACGCGCGTTGGTGCCCACGAGGCTCGAAAGATCGATGCGCGTGTCATCTCCACGGCCAACGGAAATCTTCGTCAGCAAACAGAAGACGGGACATTCCGGCTCGACTTTTTCTATCGCATCAACGCCGTAACGATCGACATGCCACCCTTGCGGCAGCGGATCGAAGATTTGCCGGTCTTGACAGACTACTTCATCGAACAACACGCCAAAGCCCTTCGCGCAACGCCCAGGCCGCTCTCGCGCGAACTCATGCGCATGATGCAAAAGTTCCATTGGCCCGGCAACATCCGCCAGTTAGAGAACATGATTCGCATGTATATTCTGTTGGGTGACGAAGAGGCCCTTGCAGCGGAATTAGTGCCGGCTTCTAACGACGAACTCTACCCCGAAATCGATCTTGCCAATCCCATTTCGTTAAAAGACATTACCAAGGCAGCAACGCGAAGCCTGGAGCGCCAGATTATTTTGAAAGTCTTAAAGGCCAATGGATGGAGCCGGCAAAAGACCGCAAAGTGGCTGAACATCAGTTATAGATCCCTGCTCTACAAGGTCGAGGAAGCGCAGCTACTTGGCCCTTCCAACCTGTCGCGTGCCTCGGCTTCAGTGACCGTCCCCTCGTTGGGTTTTGAAGATGCCTCCGAGCCAGACTCCTTGACCATCGATTGAAATACGAGCTGGCGATCACCAACGTCCGCAGGTCGCCGGTTTTCCCCCAATTACATCGGTCCAAACGAGACCAACTCTCTGCCTGTAATATCTGCTCCTAAAAAATGTGCCCTTAAAGCGCTACCGCGCCCGCCTGTTTACGGACCTTCAATCAAGATCGTAAATTCGCACCTGGATGGGCTCCGAAAAGCACTTTTCCCGAATGAGTCTCGACTCCCAAAAGGAAATTATTTGGGGAAGGGCACTGCAAAGAATTGCACATGCGGAAACTATATTCCTGTAAGTAGTTGAAAATAAAGGGCAATAGTTTGGCGTCTGATGTGCATTTATAGGGGCAAGCGTCACTGGGGTATCTCAAAGCGAGTGAATGGTGCACAACACCTCTCGGCGAGATAAATTTGACGCTTTCAAAGTGTGAAGTCGGGCGCAATACGTTCATTGCAGCAGACAGGAAATTCAGTCAAGAGTGTCTTCTCCAGGCGCTATAAGTGCGCCGGGAATTGTTTCCCAACCACTCAACCCACTGATCCTACGCTTTTGTTTTTTGCAAAAGGGTGAGAACAGGCCAAAGCCCGCGAGGGCAATTTTAGGAGGAACAATGAAAAAGTTTGGATTCGCAGTACTCGCAATGGCATTGGCTTTTGCGATCGCCCCTCAGTCGGCTAAGGCCGATCCCATCACCGGCAGTATTGCGATTTCAGGGCTAGGTGATACTTGGACTTCGCAACCCGGCGGAGGCATCAGTTTCAACGATCCTATCGGTGAGATCGTCCTGGTTAGCGGCACTGGCACACTCTCATCGGTACCGTCCATCCTGAACGTTGCGACATCGAAAGTGAATGGCTTTTCATTTGCCAATCCCGAAGCGTCACCCGCCAGCGGGTTACTCTTCTCAATCGACGGTGGTTATGCAACCTTTACCATGGTAGGCGCCGTGGATGTTGTGACAGATAATGGCACATTCTTGAACGTCACTGGGTCGGGTTGGTTGACGGAGAACGGATATTCGCAAACTTTCGCGACGTTCGACCTGACGAGCACGGATAATACGCTAACCGGTTTCACGATCGCTTCGACCGTCACTCCGGAGCCAGGTTCTTTGTTCCTGCTCGGAACGGGCCTGCTCGGTCTCGCAGTCATTCTCTTTCGGACGGCCAAACAGCCGCGTCCGATGCTTCGCTGGTAATTGATTCCTTGGCTCTTCTACGGGGGCGCGCCACTTGTTGGCGCGTCCGCTGTATTTATAACCTACGAATTAGTCGTCCTATACCTTAGTCGAATTCAACTTTCCGCGGCGATTCTTTCAATCAAGATAGTCCATCGAGCTGGTAGATGGCGCATTCCAATAGCAACGCGCGTCCCAAGAGGAACTCGATCGCTTCGAAGACAGCAACATCACAACCTCAAACACGGAAGGAAGCACCCTAGATCCATCCGCGCAATCGGTAATACACGATCTTGGTTGATTCAACCAGCATGGTTTCGAATGCCGGAATGCGACCGTTCCAATGTTCGGCGGCTCGCAGCACATCCGGAACCGCCATGGGCGTAACATTCATCCCCAGCTTGCGAAACACACGAAGTGCCCGATACATGTGAGAATCGCTCGTGAGCAGCACTTTTTTCCCGGGCAATCCCTGGATCAGTCGACCTGTGTTGATGCCATTTTCGCGCGTGCTATTCGATTGCCACTCGGCGACAATAGCTTCCCGCGGAATGCCCTCCGCCAGCATGAAGTTGAGAATGCCCGGACCAGCCCCGCCACTAATGACGATCTTCTTGAACCCACCTGTTTGCCAGGCGACCAGGGCGTATCGCGCCCGCCAATATGAAGAAAATGAGATTCCGCCCCGATCGTCACCTGCTGCACTGAGCAGAATCAGTACGTCTCCCTTGGGTTGCTCAATCGGGCCCGCATAGGCATGAGCCCACCATGAGACAAGCGGGGTGGTCATCACCACCAAAACAACGAGCCCCAGCGACGCGAGCAAATGATAAGCCAGGCGAACAGCCGCGCGCAGCATCTTCATGCAGTTTGCTCCAGTAATACCTTTCTGTGCTTATCGCCCACTGTCGCATGCCTGAACCGTCGGAACAAGAGACTCAAACACTTCGAGCAATTCCGAGGAGACAGCATTCCAACTTCGGCTTCCACGCGCCGATATCTCTGCTGCGTCCCAAGTCGAGTCCAGAACCGATGTGAGAGCCTCAGCCAGTTGCCCAGCATCGCGAGCAGGAATCAACCGTCCGCACTCGGGGCTCAGAATTTCAGGAATTCCGCCAACATTTGTGGCGACTACGGGACGACCACAAGCGAGCGCTTCGAGTACTACATTAGGGCAGCCTTCCATGTAACTCGGCAACGTGACCAGGTCGGCCGACGCCATCCAGATCGCCACATCGTCAAATTTACACGGCGGCATGAGGTGGATATAGCTATCGGCCCCATGAACGTGAATCGCGTTTTCGATGATGGGCCTATCCGGTCCTTCGCCCACCATGTACACCTGAAGTTTCGGCCGAGTCGGTTGAATTGCTGCGGCAGCATCGACGAGTTCAACGAGACCCTTTTTCACATCCATGCGGCCGATATAAACGACTGTCTTGGAATCGGAATCAATCTTCAATTTCCGCCTCGCCTCAAGGCGGTCCTTGACATGGAAAACTGAAAGATCGCAGCCGTTAGTGATGGCGCGAGATGCCTCAGGCGAAGCTCCCATGATGACAGCCTTGCGACGCAGGTCATCGCTCACCGTGACCACATAATCCGACTCGCGCAAAACGATCTTGGTATAGCGCGCCGAAATGCGATCGCTAATGTTATTGATGTCAGACCCAATGCTCATCGTCACAACTGGAACGGAGAGGGCTTTCCCAATCTTCAGAGCAGCGTAACCGTCAGGATTGAGATAAACTCCAAAAATCAAGTCCGGTGCAAACCTGCGAATCGACGGCAGGAGTGCACGATATACCATCCAGCCGTTCAAAGGTCGCGAGATTACTGGCAGGGCCAGATAGTCATAATAGCTGGCCTTTATATCTGGCGGTCTGAAAGAAGGATCAAGCTTGCCGTGAGTCCCGGTGCTTGGTTTAAGTAGCGGCGGATACGAGGCATGAGGATAGAACACCCGCACATCGGCTTCCCGAGCGACAAGGCGCAGCGTTTGAAAAGCCGACCGCCCTTGCCACGGCTCTAGCGAACTGGGAAAGTACCTCGTGACCACCGCGATCCGCATCATAGTTCGCAGGAGCCTCCGGCGAGTTCGACTCTCGGCAGCTCCGGGCTGACTCCGTTATGCCAGTGAGCGATTTCGCGCAGTAGATCAGCATATCGATGAGCAAGAACCCCACGCTCATACCCAGCTACCTTCTCTAACTCTGGCCGGAACTCGCTGGCCAATGTGTCAATGCGATTCACCGCATCAATAAATAGACGGCAAATGCCCTTCACATCGCGGCTATCCGCCCACCATCCGGCTCGTAATTCATCAAGTTTCGCTCTGACATCTCCACGAGAATGAATAGTGGCCAGGATCGGTTTGTGTGCGCCAACATAGTCATAGAATTTTGCGGAAACGTTGAGCGGGTCGTGCGACACGAGCAGCGCATAGTCGCTATCTTTCATCGCAGCCAACGCGGCACGCTGTGGCAGGAAGCCGTTAAGTTCTACCATATCGCCAAGTCTCAGGAGGGAGTCGCGGTAGCGAGGCTCCTCAATATGACCGATAAACCGAATCTGTAGCCGGGACTTCACCTCAGATGGTAATGCCAATAAAGCTTCGACCAACGTTGTCGGCTCAGTCGACCCGTAGACACTCCCGATGTATGTGACCACAACTCTATCGTCGGACCTTGGTCTCGTAATCGGCTCCGAAGCCCCCAACATCGAGGCGTCAAAGCCATTGGGAACGACTCGGAACTTGTGCTCGGATTCATCGGGATAGCGTCGTCGAATTTCGTCGCGTGCGGCATCCGTAACTGCAACCACTGCAGTAGCATCTTTCACTGCCGTGGCTTCAATTTGATGTGCAATTCTCGCCGCACGATCGCTCCGGCTGAAGCTGACCAAGTCGATCGTCGTAGCCAGCCATTCATCTCTAAAGTCGAGAACAATCGGTAGCGTCGGGTACCGTTTCCTGAGCCTTTCTACAAGAAGTACCGAGGAGAAGGGAGGAACCGTAATAAGCACCAGGTCGATGTTGCGCTCTTTGACGATTCGCGTCGCCGCTCGCGTAAGCATGGGAACCCATGTGACCTGCGGGTCGGGAAGTAAAATATCCTGCACCAATCGCTTCAGGAGATTCGGCTTTCGCGAAGAACCGGTGTCGGAGGCATTTATGCTCCCAGAACGGCGACCCACAATCAGTTTTTTCAGCCCCTTTTTGACCGCAAAAGGAAGGTCGAGAGTAATGGTGCGATGAACCATGACCTCAGGCGGAATCTTGCTGAGCAGGCTGGGATCAGTCCCCACCGCAGATGCGTTTCGTGTGGTTAGAACGTCTACCCGCAATCCCTCGCTGGGAAAATAACGCGCAAAGCTTCCGGCGCGCAATACACCTACGCCGCCTGCGGGTGGAAACGAATATGTCACGAGCAACACGTTCAACGCGCTCATTGGCTAACCTGCTCCGCACCTGCTCTCGCAGCGGCGAAGCTCGTCTTAGCATGAATGACCGATTCGGCGGCCTGATACATTTGCCACGCCGTAGCCCAATGGATCTCGATGCCTCTCCGTTCTGCTTCTTCAGCCAGCCAGCGGTACATGTTGGCTAACCCGCCACCGAGCAGAGGTTCGAGATTCCTCTCCTGCGCCCCGTGCGTGTAGAGCTTCAGAAATAGGTCGTCGCCAATCGTGGGCGCAAGATCGAACCACTTTCGAACACGAGAAGGAGTGGGCATATCGTACCCTGCAATCTCCCCGGTCTCGAGGCGAGGAACCACGCGCTCGCCGAACCTGAGCCCGAGTGGTCCCGTAAACATAAGCAGGTCGCCGCGCCTTCCGCCGCCCACCGTGGCTTCGATACCTCGATCGAAAGATTTTGGCCGATGGTCAGGGTCGCTCGTGCACCAATAAACCTGATTTACCACTCGTCCCTGGGTTGGAGAGGGAAGCGATGGCATCGTGAAATCGGCATAACATCCGAGTTCTCGCAATAGTGCAATTTCGCCGTTCAGCCCACATGCCTTGCCTTCCGGATGAGAGTTATCAAGCGCCCAGTTCCCGTGTATGAAGGCGAAGACCGTTTGGCCGTTTTGCTTGTGAAGAAGGCCATGATCGTCTGTTAGTCGACGACAGTACTCGGTAACTTTCTCGATGAATGAATCACGCTGCTCTTTATCGTGATGCAGATGTACTTCGACGTCGCCCACTCCAAGCCGAGCGATTTCCGCTATCCCCTCGACCAGGTCGAATCGATACTCTTCTTGAGGATAGAAAAAGGTGTACTGCGGCCGTTGTCCATCGCTGTCTCGGGGAGCCGCATCCGCAATTTTGGGCCAGGAATCGCGCCATCGCGCGACGCGACCGATAGCCAATTCACTCGATGCACCCATTCCCAGGGGTTCGTAATGATCGGTTATAGCCACCCATGCCCGCTTTGGCCTTGTCGGATGCATGGCGTGTTTCAGGCGGTTCTCGAGATACGGCAAAAGCCATATCTCCGCATGTCGGGGTAGCTTCATTAGATTTGTTCAGCCTTTATCCGTCTGAAACCGGTTGAAAGCACGCGCAATCCTGGACGATTTCGTTCAAGTATCGGTCACCATTCTGTTTCCTGTCAAAACAAACGTCATCAGCGCGACGACAAATTGAGAAAGTAAAGATCAGTGCAGTCAGAAATGAAAATCACTACAAAAGTGGGATGGAAGCCTCGCTATTTATGTGCTCTGCTTAAAGGTGGATTGATCGTGAGATCGCTTTGCCGTCGAGACCAAGGTCTTTACCTACTATGTGGAATGTCGAGTTCTCGAATTGCGCAGTACGCACTGAAGCTTGGTCCCTTCAAATACGACTCAGGTCAATTGCCGAGATAACGTCACTACGTGCGGCGACCCGCACCAGTCAACATCCCGGAATATGATAGAGGAACTGCTGCATCGACCTAGATCAAAGGCATGAACGTATATGCGAATTGTCCAGCTCGTCAATAATCTCGACATGGGGGGCCTAGAGAGGCTTGTTCTAGATCTCGCCCGTTGCCAACTTGCCGACGGTCATCAGCCGATGATCTATTGCTTGACACATCCGGGGCGTCTCGCAGGAGAAGCCGAAGCAATGGGCATTCCAGTCAGAGCTTTCGACAAGCTGCCTGGACCGCGTCTAAGTACCGTGTGGAAGATTGCGCAACAGCTTAGGCATGATCGACCCGACGTATTGCATACCCATAATCACCTGGTGAATCATTACGGGGTGGTGGCTGGCAAATTGGCCGGCATTCCCGTCATAGTCAATACCCGTCATGGGGCTACGCGAGTGCATATCAGTTCCCCCAAGGGCTCTTCACTGAGTCTCAAATCTCCTGATAAGAATGCAGATCTAATATTCAGGGCCACTATGCCATGGGTCGATGCCGTGGTACTTATTTCCGAATCGACAAGGCAATTCTTCATTCAGCATCGTGGTGTGCCGGCCAAAAAGACGCGGGTCATCCTGAATGGAGCCAACCTCGAAAAGTTCCTGCTTCATCCCGCGGAGCCCGGCTCTGCTTTGCCGAAGGTGCGGTTCGGGATAGCGGCAAGACTCGTTCCTACGAAAGACCACTTTACGCTAATACGAGCCTTCGCAACAGTTGCCAAAGAGCTTCCCGGAGCTCAGTTGCAGATCGCCGGTGATGGCCCGTTGCAAAGCGATCTCGAAACATTCGCGCGGGAATTGGGTTTGGTAGATCGCGTAAACTTTCTCGGCGCTCTATCGGACACCGCTCAATTCTTGAAGCAACTAGATATTTTTGTCCTCAGCTCTCTTAGTGAAGGACTGCCCCTTGCCATCTTGGAAGCCATGGCCGCCGGGCTGCCGATCGTAGCTACGCGGGCGGGCGGAGTAGAGGAAGTCGCGGTCGAAGGCGTCAACGCCTATCTCGCAGACCCGGCAGATGCCAATGGGCTCGCAATGGCAATGCTCCGGATGGCGAAGCAACCGAATTTGGCGCAAATGGGGACCAAAGGGCGGGAGACTATTCAAGTGCGCTTTCGCATTGAGCAGACATGGCAGGAATACAAGGACCTCTTCGTCTCTCTCGGCGCCAAGTCCTAGAAACGGCTGATAGCCATAGGGCAGGAAGAACCGTCACTTGAGGAAGCTCTTCCGGGATTTGCTTTTTGACTGAGTCGATACACCTGATAGATAGGTGAGTCAGCGAGTCAGATTCACGGTGCGAAGCATGACATAAATGGTTAGCACCATCAGAAACGCCACTCCACCGGCATACGGCAACACGCGTTTCCACGGTAAGCGCGGAGGGACCATTCCGAGTCGCATCGCCATTTCATAGATCACCTCTGCTATGCCTGCCAAAATAAAAAGGGTCATGACGAAGGAGCGGGAAAGAAACCAGCCTGCGGAAAGAAAACCAACAAGCGACATCAGAATAAGCAGTCCCAGTTCATTAATGTCGGCTTTATCGATCTGTTCATCCTTTCGCTTCACAAGCGGCGCCGTTGTGTCCCCAAAGGAGATGGAAAGGTTTCGCACTTTGGCAGCAGTGGGTTCTGCTTCTGTTACATCCTTACGCGATGAAAGCACGGCGGCGTCTCTCAACGTGGGAACGAGACAGAGTGACCAGAAATAAAGCCCCAAAATGCCAAGCTCAGCAGCACAGACCACAATCGAGTTATGCGCCGTGTGGCCGGTATAATCGGGCATATTCCCCAAGCCCACCCCGAAGATAGGATGAGCCTTCAATATCTGCAGTCCGTCGCTCCAAAGGCCTGTTCGATCTGCGCCAGTTTCGGTGGATATACCTCGGCCCCCGGTGACGTTTAGGGCAACTGCGGCCAACACGAACCCCCCACCCATGATCAACGATGGAATTGTCCCGATACGACGACGCAGAGCCACTACTGCGACCGCTGCCAAAGCCATAACCCCACCTCGAGAATGGGTTAGAAACACGCCGTACAGCAATGCGCAGACCGGAATGACAACAAACAATATATTTGTAGTCAGTTTTTTCTGGCGCCAGAAGATAAATACCAGCGGTATCACGCAAATGGTGAGTTGAGCAAAGTCATTCGGGTCGGCAATCTCTCCTTGCCCCATTAGCCTATAGAACCAGCTTCCCGGTCCATTGGACTGTATTAAAACATAGGGGCTTTCCGGAGTGGTCCCGTCATGAAGGTGGCTCTCGCTTACGACATAGGATAGATCGTAGCGGCCTCGAGCGATCACAAACAGGCAAACGAGCATCAGCGTGAGTACTAAAACCTGCAGCTTCTTCTTTGAATTGAAATGCAATACGACCAGTACATACCCAAAAGCATTGGGAATGAATAGGAGCAAGGACTTGACTCCTCCACCCGCCCAGCGCATTTCGACCAGTGCGGACGCAAACGTAGCAATTGCCAATCCAGCTAGCGCGAGAGTTTGCGGCGTCTTGAAAAGGTATGAGCGGCCCAACGCAGGCAACGAGACGATGCTTGCTAAAATCGCAACAATCAATTCGATGTGATAGTCAGCCAGTTGGCCGAATATCACCGTCGGCGTTATGTAATATGTAACAAAATAGAGAAGACTTACGACAACGCCCATTTTGACTGACCTGCCTTATCCGAGTGTCCCAACCTGTGCTTGTCTGTAATGGGAGCTGCCGGCCAGGAATCTGCTCTCAACGAAATTCCAAACCAACACCGATACCATGAAGATCGAAACGAGGCTTATCGCCAAGAAAGCGGAAGCTCCCAGTCTCGTAACATGACACGATACCAATGTTTGCAAGATGGGCCAATGCACGATGTAAACGCCATAAGAGAAATCTCCATGCTTCGAGAAATTCCCAAAGTACCGCCAAAATCCGAACACGAAGACGAAGCCCGATACCCAGAACACATCCAACATTCCTCCAGTTAACCAATGGTCAACTGCAAACACGCAAGCGGTGATGAGGGAAATGGCGACGAAGTGATATTTCAGTTTGTCATAATAAAGCAGCAGCAAGACTCCGGCGGCGAAGTAAACAAGTTGAGCAGGGAATTCTACCTGCATCTTTGCATAAATGCCTCTCGAATTGTCCAGTTTGGCGAGGAACATGAAGCCATACTTCCATAAAAATGACAAGGCAAATATCGCAATCATAGTGGTCTTGGTTCCGAGTTTTCGGCACAGGTAATGCATTAGGGGAACGAAAAGATAGAAGAGCACTTCAATTTTTAGCGTCCATAGCGCGCCATTGACTGCTGGGTTCACGTTCGCCGTAAATACCCCAGGAAGGGACGGCGCCAGGAAGTTAAGGAACAAAAGATTTGCGCCAAGATATTTCCAGAATCCCATCCCAAAATACTGCTGTGCAGGCAAACTGCTCAAGGCGAAAAGTGCAAGGGACGAAAACACGATTACGGTAAAGTAGGCGGGATATATCCGTCGGAGACGCTTTTCAAAATATGATCTGATTGACGATGAGCGGCTGTAACTCCGATAGATAAGCAGGCCGCTTATGACAAAAAAGCCCTTGACAGCAAAATGCGGCGATAGATATTTGTCAAATCCAGAAAATGCATCGATATTACTCAACGCGTAGACATGAAAGAAAGCAACAATGGAAGCTAGGATTAGGCGAAGGCAATCCAGATTATTCTTGCCAAAACCCGCGCTGCCTTCCACTCAAATGCCCCCAAAGATCTTCGAAGAGTATTACCAGCTGTCTCAGTTGGATTTGCGGCTTCGATTATATCTTCCTTGTCGATACTATCAATTGAAACCTACGGCGTCTCTGCAACTTTCGCATATCGGGCAATTGCCCGGATATCGATATAATGTGCTGTAACCACCAAACATTGCGCGTCTTAGCACTGATGAGGAGTCTAAATGGCAGCCGGCACCAACCTGAGAGAAACGATGGATTTCGACCCATCAAGCCCCTCGAATTCGGTGTCAGTAATCATCCCCGTATACAACGGCGCGAAGTTCATTGCACAAACCTTAGACTCGATTCTCGCCCAGACCGTCCTTCCAACTGAGATTATCGTTGTAAACGACGGTTCCACAGATGAGTCCGCTTCGATTGTTCGAGGCTTCGGACAACCTTTGACCTTAATTGATACTCCCAATGGCGGACCCGCTGTGGCGCGTAATATCGGCGTGTCCAAAGCGACGGGGAATTGGGTCGCATTCTGCGACGGCGATGATCTTTGGCTTCCAACTAAGCTGGAAAAACAACTTCGCCTTGCCAATGAGGCCCCAGAAATCCACTGTGTCATCACAGACTTTGTCGCGTTTACAGACGGCGTGTTAGGTGAGCGGAGTCATTTCTCATATAAGCCCGACGACTACTGGGTTCAGGAACCTCTCCGCTCGGGCTTCGTTATCCGCAAACCCATAACAGGAAAGCTGACAACCTATCAGCCTGGCATCACTTCTACGCCGATGGTTCAAAGGAGTTTCTATCTCGAAGTCGGAGGATTTGATGAAGACGAGACCCGTTGCTCAGCAGAGGACACATGCTTCCACTTTCGCTATCTGAGCGTTGTGCCGTTTGGCGTCGTGCCGGAGGTGCTAATGCATTACCGTCGTCATCCGGCTTCGTTCAGTGCCGATAACCTTAAGCAACTTCGCAATACAGTGACTGTCTGGGAGCATATAATTGCCAGATATCCACAGGCACAGCCTTACCGAAGTGAATTGCTCCACGGTCTTGCCTCCATGAAAAAGGAGGTCTCTGAGACTGCCCGATACCAGAGGCGGCAGAAGCTCAAATCGCTCCTGCGCGTTAGTTAACTTTTCTCTTGCCGCAGATTCAACCGTTGTGACAATCGTGATCTCCGAATCAATTGCGGAGAATGCAGTTCCATTCGGGCCTGTATTTCCCTGCTTTTGGAATCAATACTTTAGTAATCCGATTTGTTACTTTAATACGGAATTCCTGCTACAGCAGCGTCATAATCGCTCTAACACTGATTAATTAAATCCAACCTTCGACGTTACGTTCGTTTCTGTTGTCAAACTAACCCAAAAGGCTGTTAAGGCCTAGAGGAATTCGCCGTGTTCGATACTTTTATGTGCGCAATAGGAATCAAAGTCCCTTCAATGACCAGGCAATTGGCTCGTTCTTGGATAATCCTAGGTCAGAGTCGATTGTTGCTGGTGCTCGCGGTGCTCCTTCTTACGGGGCGCGCCGGGGCGCAAACTCTCTCCGTCTTTCCCTCTGCATCTGTTGCGCCGCGAGGGAGTTATCAGACGGTAACGGCTATTGTTACGGGAGTGAATAACAAAACAGTTACATGGACTGCCAGCGGGGGCACTATCGTTGGCACCAACCCTTGCGTCGTAAACGAGCCTTGCACCGTGGCTCTCTATACGACCACGGCGGGAAAATACACTCTGACCGCCACCAGCAATGCGAATGGGGCAGTAACGGCGTCCAGCACGCTCACCTTCACTGCGTCGCCAACCGTGACTACCGGCCATCCCCGCCTGCTGGTGACCGCCGCGATGCTTCCGGCCCTACAAGCCAAGGCCACAGCTGGAAACGTCACATACCAGGCCCTCAAAACGAACGCAAACAACTCCCTCGCCCAGGATAACGCGATCTGGTCTTGGACGACATGGAATGGAACCTCCTGTGCAGGACCGGGCACAGGACTTCCTTCGAGTAATCAAACAGCCAATTGGCGGGAAAACGACGCATTTAACTTTACAACTCTCTCGCTTATTGCGCCGACCGCAGATGAGCGCAATACGTGGGGTTGCCACGCGCGAGACATTTGGACCTATCTTTGGAGCAACATAGTCGCGAAAGACTACAGTCTCATAGGCAACGAATGGTCTGACGCAGCGCCTGCTTTCACACTCAGCCCCGATTGGTTGATGGGCGGCGGCTACCTATCGTCTTCCGACATCAACCTTGCGCGACAGTTCTTGGCGTTTGAAGGACAGCAATCGAACACCGTTGGCACATATGGAAGCGGAACAAACGGTTACGTGCCTCCAGCCGGTCCTTACAACAGCTCTGCAGAGTTTAATCTTGGTGGCGCTTCTGATCTGACCGCGATGAGGGCGATTAGCAATAACTACACCTACAGTCGCGAGCAATACATGGCCGCAATCGGCCTCACATTCGACGACAACACGACCGATGACCCGCCATTGGCGAATACGTGCTCCGCCACTCGGTATCAAATGTGTCCCGACTGGAGTGCGGGATCACTGCATGCCTACTGGAAGTATCTTCAAGGTGCGATGCTTTATTTGGATTGGGCTGCCTTAGAAGACCCAAGTGTAGCGTGGCAGGCATACCAGTCTGCCTACTCCAATCTTCCCACACAACCCACTTGCACATTTGCCACCAATACCACCTATCCATGCTTCGGGATTAATCGTGGCGGTGAGTCCGCAGAGGGTAGTTGGTATGTCTATTCGACATATAGGCTTCGCTACATGCTTAACATGCTGCACACGACTGGGTACGATGACCCTATCGTGAACGGCCCACAAGTCTCGCTCGGGACTTCAAGTTGGTGGGACCTGAAATATCTTGCTGACACGGAATTCCTTACTGGAGCAAATGCAAACAACGCTTACAAGGGGTTCAATTATCTGTCGACGGGCGACACAAACTCTTACGTTAGATATCCATCCGACTTTCAAACCGAATCGTCCATGATGGTCTTCGACTCGTATTCCGGCCGAACCGACAGGACAAATGCGCTTCTTTGGCCGATGTTGAATACGGCATTTGGGGGACCGACAGGAACAGCTA
>Ga0302140_10003481_pt1 | contig 20206 bp, 21 predicted proteins | sample I_Bog_E1_1_FD_202095 | JGI IMG/M metagenome (GOLD analysis project Ga0302140, IMG submission 202095) | Peat permafrost microbial communities from Stordalen Mire near Abisko, Sweden - I_Bog_E1_1 | ecosystem: Environmental > Terrestrial > Soil > Wetlands > Peat | place: Sweden: Abisko, Stordalen... | reverse complement strand
TTTGCAGCTGTCTCAAAAGATCTGAACGATGGCATGGCCGTGCAGAAGGTGGATAAGAGCAAGCTATTCAGCGGAACGGGGCAGTAACATGAGCATATAGTTCATGGTTCATAGTTCATGGCAGGAAAGATGACCGGAGCCACTATGAAATATGAACTATCAACCATGAGCTAAAAACATTAGATTTGTCCTGCCAATTAAACCTGGCGGGACATTTTTATTCAATTTAAAATTGACCACTCAGCACTCACCATTCACCCGAAATAAGATAACCGTTGTTGGCGGCGGCAGCTGGGCAACAGCCAATATTAAGATCCTAACCGATAACAGCATTGAAAAGGAGATTTTTTGGTGGATGCGCAACGAACAGGCTGTTGAACATATTCACAAGTTCAAACACAACCCAAATTATTTAAGTTCGGTTGAGATCAGCGTTCCGCCACAGAACATTTCAACAGACCTGCCAGCATTAATTCACGAAGCCGGTTATGTGTTGCTTAATGTACCCGCTGCATTTTTAAAACAGGCCCTAACCGGCATCACACCTGCCGACTTTGCTGGCAAAAAGATCATCTCGGCTATAAAAGGTATCGTGCCTGATGAGAACCAGATTATCGGTGAGTTTTTAAACCAGCATTACGGGGTTTCGTTCAATGATTTCATCGTGATCAGCGGGCCATGCCATGCGGAGGAAGTAGCGCTGGAAAAACTATCCTACCTCACTATCGCGTCCGCCGACAACGAACTTGCGGCCACATTTGCCGGCATGTTCAGCACACGGTACATTAAAACGGTAATTTCGGATGATATTTATGGCACCGAGTACGGCGCCGTGCTTAAAAACATCTACGCTATCGCCGGCGGCATTTGCCACGGCGTAGGCTATGGCGATAATTTCCAGGCGGTGCTCATTTCTAACGCCATCCGCGAAATGGAGCGTTTTGTGGCAGCTGTTCACCCCATCGATCGCGACATCAAGGAGTCGGCCTACCTGGGCGACCTGATGGTGACCGCCTACTCCCAGTTCAGCCGTAACCGCACTTTTGGTAATATGATCGGTAAAGGTTATACCGTTACCTCGGCGCAGCTGGAAATGAACATGATTGCCGAGGGCTATTATGCAGTAAATTGTCTACACCAGGTGAATAAACAGTACAATGTATTTATGCCCATTTGTGATGCCGTTTACGCTATTTTATACCAAAAACGATCTCCCGCCCTCGAAATGAGGCATTTGGCCGAACATTTGAGTTAGGTATTGCATATCTAAAAATTTCAATTCTATCGCTATGAAAAATTTATTGAAAGTGGCCATCGTCGCCGCCGGTATTTTCTCTTTTGGACAAGCCTGCGCAGCCACTGTGCCGCAGGATTCTGTGGGCCATAAGGTCAAGCATGCCGCAAAATCAGTCGGCAATGCCACCGCACACGCCGCAGCCACTACAGACGCGGCCGTTGTTGATAAAAGATATGAAGGCAAATACGGGCCGGACGGCCGGGCGGTTTATATCAACAAACATTCGCACTATTATTACATCAGTAAAACAGGTCACCGGGTTTATTTAAAAAAATCCGAGTTGAGAGATAAACCAGTTGAGTAATTTATTGTCATAAGTAAAAAGCCGAAAGTCCGATCCGCACTATTTGCTGACTTTAGACTTTCGGCTTCAGACTTACGACTTAGGGCAGCATGGTCATGAACAAATACCTACTCATCCTCGTGCACGTGGCATGTGCCTCGGTATTGATTATCGCCGCATGCTCCGATCCGGTGAAAAACAAGTTGCAAGGCAAATGGCAGTCAAAAGATGGCGCCATCAAACTTAAAATAACGGATAAAGCTTTTATAATGGACGACGGCGAGCCGCTCGCCGAAGACTACTTTACTAAGGGCGATACCCTGTTCACGTCGTTCGAGGGTAACCAGCCTTACACCACCTTTGTGGTACAAAAACTCGATGAACACAACCTAAAACTCATGGGACCTGATTCCGTCGCTGTCGAATACAGCCGGTAGAAATGTTTATTAGTTCACTGGTTTATTAGTTCACTGGTATTAGTGTGCGGAGCGCCAAAACCTTTTACCTTCGCCTTTCACCTATTTCTTCGCCCAGGGCGTACCGTACAAAATGGTCATCACTATGGCAGCCAGCGTAAATACTATGAAGATAATAATAACCAGCCTGCGGATAAAATGGCTGTCCTTTTCTTGTTCTGCGTCTGTCATAGTGGTATAGTCTTATTGGGTTGAAGCTAAGGTATAAATAAAATGCAATTATTTTCGTCACAAATACGCAATTTAAACCGGCTAATGATTTACTTTTAATACCATGGCTCGGGTGTGTGGTGTACCACTGTGCGTGTGTTACGAAAAAAACAGGTGACACACCTGGCACACACCCCCTATGTAAATCAATCACTTACGCAAAATAGGTGACACACTTTGACACAGTTTGACACACTGACAAACTTTTGTCAGTGATTTTTCCAGGAATAAGCCTTAACCTGCGCCCCTCACAAATAGATCCCGATCACCAGCGCCACAATGCATATCACCGTCAGCATTACCAGCAGCGGCATCACAAACTTAAGCCATGTTTTTAAACTGATATTCACCATCTGCAGCGAAGGCAATACCAGTCCGGTAGGCGCTATAAACGACATGATGCACAACCCGTAGTTGTACGAATTCACAATTTCGCGGCCCGGTATACTCACAATAACCGCCAGCGCGCCGATGATCGGCATCGTTAATACCGCCATGCCCGACGACGACTGGATAAAAAGTGAGAAAACAAGATAAAACGCCATCAGCAGCAGGATAAAAAATACCGGCGGCACGCCCTGCACCAGGTGCGAGGCGTAAAATAGGATCGAATCGCTTACATGCCCGTCGTTTAATATGATGGTTACACCCCTGGCCACGCCAATGATAAAGGCCACCGAAAGGAGGCTCCGCGCGCCATCGATAAAACGCTGCGTAAATATTTTTTCGTTTATCCGGCCAATTACGGCAACCAGTATGGCCGATCCCAAAAACAGGGCCGACATCTCCAGCGTCCACCAGCCTAAAAACACTACGCCGCCGATCATCGTTAAAAACGTGGCGACAAAAACAAACAGCAGCAGTTTAGTCCTTCCCTCCAGCTTTGGGGCAACGGCCGTATCGGCAATCGCCACTTCAAAAGGCGATTTTACGTTCCCGTCAATCTGGTAAACCAGCGAAGCCTTGGGGTCTTTCTTAATTTTTGCCGCGTAACGCAAAATGTACCAAACCAGCAAGGCCGTAATAATTACCCAAAGGATGATCCTTCCTGTAAGGCCGTCCATCCAGTTAACCCCTGCGGCATTGGAGGCGATAATAGTGGAAAATGGGTTGGAAAAAGAAGCAATGGTACCCAGCGCCGTCCCGCCAAAAATAACCGCCATCGGGATCAGCAGGTCGTAACCCGCAGCCAAAAACAGCGGCACCAGTACGGCATAAAAAACAAAAGCCTCTTCGGCCATGCCGTACGAGCCGGCGAAAAAAGAGAAAATAATGGTAAGCAGCGCAATAAGCCGCGGTTCGCGGCCCTTCATGCTGTGCGAGATAGCCGAAATACCTTTTACCATGGCCCCCGTTTCATCAAACACAAACATAAAGCCCCCGATGACCAGGATAAACAGGATAATATCGATGCTATCGATAATGCCATTAATAGGCGCCTCCAGCACGCTGATAAAGCCCTGCCCGTTTCGTTTTTCTTTTGTAAATGTCCCCGGCACCGACACCGGCTTACGAATATCCCCGTTCACAAATTTTTGCAGCGCTATGCGGATATGCAGGCTGTCCAACGTTTTTTGCGTAAGCGGCAGCTTTACACTCCCCGAGCCGCTATCCATGCTAAATGACTTCCCGCTAACCGACAGTTTATTATACTCCCCCGCCGGCAGCAGCCAGGTGCTGACAGCCGCCAGGATGATCACCACCATCAATATGGCAATAGGGCCGGGGAATGATCTCTTTTTGGATTTCGGGCTTTCAGTCATCGCTTAATTGTGCAGGTATTGGCAAGATAGGGAAATTGTTTGAACTAGAATTTGTAGGATTAAAGGATTTTTAGGATGAAAAAAGCAGATAGGAAATGGTTTCTTAATGAAGCCCATTCGAGCGAAGGAAAAAAATGTAAATTAGATAAATATCGGACGCCAAAAAATGAAGCTGATACTAACCTTTGCTACAATAATTTTTTGTAGTCACGCATTCGCTCAGAAACCGACGAAAGTGCTTTTCCCGCCACCGGTATTGGGTATGGAATATCCAGACTTTACGAACGCTTGCGAGCTGTTATCCCGTAAGAATCAATTGGTTTACACACGATTTATTTATAGCGGCACAGACGAATACTGGGCCTTGCGACCGGAAAAACACTGTGTCGAAATTAATGCCGAATTAAATATTCCGGACAGCGTTATTTTAAAAGCAGAGGACATAGCCAATATAACAGCAGTTCATAGTAATTATTCGAAAGAATACCTGGTAATAGACGTCATCGGCTCGCTTGAGGAAGCTAATCCAAACGGCTACGGGCATCTCGGCAGCAATAAATACCGTTTCACCGTAAAGTATTTTGTTGATTCTTTTTTATACAGAAAACGTGGATAGGATCATTTTGCGACTGCACATTGCTTTGGCTGGGCCATTCGCCTGAACCATGAATTACCCGATCAAATGGTTTTAGGATGAAAAATAAAATCAAATTAATCCTTTAATCCTGGAAATCTTAGTTCAGACTACCGCCTGAAAAACAAAGCATAGCAAATCATCGCCGCCACAGGCACAACAATCAGGTAGATGGGCCACCGGGCGTAGTTAAAAACATACCGGTTAACCGTTCCGGGCAGGCGGATAAGCATCCGGTCGTCATCCGGGTTGTAATAAAAAATGCTGGCTTTAAAGTTTTCGCGGTTGTTGATTGGATCGTCATCGTCGGTCATAAGCAATTCTTAAGTCCTCACAATATAGCTATTTTCTGACCTATGATTCACTTGATCGAAGAATTTCAGGATGAGAAATGTAAGTATCACCGACTAATTATTTAATAAAACTTCCGTCTCCCCTGCGTTTCAGCGGCTGCCCGTTGCGCGATGGGCTGCCGTTCCATTTTTGCAGGTTTAACTTTAATCCAACCAAAAAATACCTGCTTAAGGTGTTTGACAAAGTATACGTGGTGGATTGTGGTGTAATAGATTGCTGGATGAAATTGTTTTGATGCAGAATATCGAAAACATCAAATGTTAAAAATAAATTATGAGCACGAAGCATGCGTTGTTGAAACCCTGCATCAATTACAAGCGGATTCATATTATAACCGGTTAAACCAGATATATAATTTTTGCTGGCATCGTAATGTATTTCAAAATATTCTGAAAAAACCATTCGCCCGTCGATGGCTAATTTTATTGTGCGGATATCGCTTGGCATTGCGTTTAAGGTACCTGTGAATGATCTGCTTGTTTCATAGCCAATAAAAGGGTTAATCTCCAAATTATCGTTATTCAAACTTATCCTCGGGCCAAATCTTTCATTAAAGTCCCAAACCGTTGTATGATAAAGGACATCGTCGCTTTCCGCATTAACGTAGTTATAGGTAATATTTCCATTAAGTGTTAGATTATAATCACGGTCCTGTAATTGTTTCGAAATGGAGTATTTACCCGCCAATGATTTATCGCCGTTCAAATTAACGTAATTGATTTCATTAATGGTATTGTTTAAGGTATTTGAAACCGGAACATTTACCTGGATTATATTCGTAGCTATCTGGTTATCATATAGCGTGCCTTTTAGGTTGAAGGAAATGTTAATCTTGTCATTAGGAAAGTATTTATTGTAACTGGAAGTAACGCTATTGGTAAACGTTGGCTTCAAATCAGGGTTACCAATAACAATGTTATTAGGGTCCGACCTGTCCGTAAATGGTTGAATTTCCTGAAAATTAGGCTCGTTGGCGACACCCGTATAAAATATCTGGAACCTTTCGGTTTTTGACCAGGAATATGAATAACGGAACACCGGGATCGCCCTGAAATCCGAGCGCGATGTTGAAACATTGGTATTTGTATTGTTGTTAACCTGCGTACCTGATAAAACGGTGGGCACAATTGCGGCGCCAAGGGTTAAATTACTCCTTTTGCTGTTATACCGGTATTCGGCGGTTGCTCTTGATTCCATAAATGAAAAATTATAAATATTCTCCAACCGGGTAAGTTCCTGTAGCTGGCCGTTGGCCAGCACAGTATCTGATATTGCTTTATTGTCGTAAACTGAATTCCTGGTTTGCGCTATAAATTCAAGCTGCGATTGGTCGTTTAACGGTTCAACGTAAGTGATGACCGACCGGTATATCTGGCTGTTGCTGTTTTTAAATGTAAGCAGGTGCGATAACGAGTCTTTTATCAATACGTTTTGTGTACTATCCGGGTAATAGCGATAATCAGCGCTTTCATCGCCATTTATCCGGCTTTCAGATTGAGTAACCCCTACCTGGATAGAAAAATTTCTTTTCGGTTTTTTAAAAGTATGAACAAACAGTGCTGTGAAACCATAATCGTAACTGGTAGTGGGGCTAACAGTGTTTAAGTTCACTACGGGGTGCTCAAAACCCGTAGTAAAATAATCCAGATCGCTGGCTAATGAGTTGTTGCTTATATCAGAAAAATTATGGTCATAAAAAGGGTTTATCTGCAAATAATTCACCTTGTCAATCGTATAATCCAATTCAAATTTTATAGCATGGCCCCGGTTATCATTTTTGCCAGTGCTGCTATTATTAAAATCACTTGGGCCAATGTTCGAGTTAGTTTGCCCATAACTGGTAACATTGGAATTAGTATTGTTAAAAGTATAAGCATAGCTGCCGGTAATTATCAGTTTGCTTCCCCAATCGTCGGTATAGCTGAAAGTGGGGGTTCCGGCTACAGTAGTTCCGGGCAAGGATGATTTCGCTGACGCCGGAGCAATACCACCGGTTGAAGAGTTAATACTTACGCCCGTGTTAGCCGGCGCAGTTGTCGAAGTTGATGAAGCAATGCCGTTGACAGTGCTGTTAATATTGCCGATTAAGCTTACTACCCTGTTTGCATTTATGTTTTGTACTGATAATTGTTCGTTATAACGGTCGTTGTTTCCTTCCTGGGATACGATATGTGCGGTGGTGGCAATTGATTTATCGGCTTTTGTTGTGATGTTCAGTGTTTTTTGAGGATCGCCATCCTTGATACCCGTTCGTGCAGCCTGGTCACCATAATCATCAACAATTTGAATTTTATCGACGATGGAGGCGGGCAGGTTCTGGATTGCTTCGGCTACATTTCCGCCCGCAAAAAGCCTCCCGTTTACTTTCGCCTTGGTCACTGCCTGGCCCTGGTGGGTTAATGAACCATCCCGGCCAACTTCCATCCCCTCCATTTTTTTCAGCAACTCATCAACCGTGGCATATTGAGATACTTTATAATCACTTGCCCTGTACTCAACGGTGTCAGGTTTATAAACAATGCTTGGTGCGCCATTAATGGTTACTTGTTTCAGTTGATAAGATTGATCCCTCAATATTATCGGTTCCAGTACAATTTTTGGGGCTAAATCGTTATTTAAACACCTTCGTACACTGGGTGTAAAACCTACTTCAGATACTGTAAGTACAAAAGTTGCCATTTTTACATTATCGAATATAAATATTCCATCTTTGTCCGTAACCGTGAAGATGGAATCCTTTGCCGATTTAAGCTTTATATTGGCGCCAATAACAGGATTTCCGGTGCTATCCTGCACAATACCGCTCACCTGGCGAAACTGTAGCGCTGGCTTGTCCAAAGGCGGCTGTGTTTTACCGGCTGTTTGCTGGCCAACCAGTTTTAAGGTTATTATTAATAAAATAGATGTCAGAAAAAAACGATTCATTTAATCCCCCTGGTTAAACTTTTGATCAACCGTTGAAGCAATGTCGCCCTTACTGTTATGATTTCTGCACCGGCCATCACTCCATTTGCCGGCAATTCAGAACCGTCGGCGCCATTCTTTTTTATATCCTTAAAATCCACTTCAGCTACGTACCCCGCGTTATTCAGCTGATTATCTGTTACATACTTAATAACACCTTTAAGTGTGCCCCTGTCGCCATCGCCGCTGTTGCTGAGTTTGACTATCACCACCTGTCCTGCTTTAATTTTATCGATATAATTTTGCGGAATGATCATTTCTCCGTAAAAACCATTGTTCCCCGATGATATGTAAAAAACGTTTTGTTTCGGCGCCAATTGCTGATTTTCACGAATGATGCCTGCATACGTCAATTTACCGCCTACCGGGGCGTTAATGATCGTTTTATCTGCTGCACGTTCAATAACAGCTAAACTATCGCCTTTTTTTACTTCGTGGTCATTTTGTACCAGTATTTTCACCAATCGGCCTGAGTCGCTGACAGATACAGCATGTGATGAATTCAAAGGAACAAGTTTTACCCGTGTTTGAACTACTTCCGGATAGTTGATGCGGGATGAAACAAATACACAAATTAACCCAATACCAAATACCAAACTGATTCCCCAGCGGTACAGCCACCTTGGCGGCCTACCGATAACATCCTGCATTTGCTCGGTATGTATTTTGTCTTCGTTACTAATAAATTCCATCGAAAAGAAATTATACGCCTAACTCGAGTTGGTTTTTTACCAGGTTGTAGTACTCGCCCCTGAGTGCGGTTAGTTGATTGTGGGTGCCCTGTTCAATAATTTTGCCCTTATCCAGCACAACAATATTATCTGCGTTTTTTACGGTGCTTAAACGGTGCGCCACCACCACCACCGTTTTCCCTGCAATAAATCGGTTCAGGTTGTCCATTATTATTTTTTCATTATTTGCATCCAAAGCATTCGTCGCTTCGTCAAAAAACAAATAATCCGGATCTTTGTAAACAGCCCTGGCTATCAATAACCGTTGTTTTTGTCCTTGGCTTAGGCCATGGCCGCCTGCGCCTATTTTGGTATGCAAGCCAAAGGGCAATTCATTGATATAGTCTGTCAGGTTAGCAGTTTCAATAGCCCCGTATAATTTATCGTAGTCTGCATAATCTTCCCCGATGGCAATATTGTTAGCGATGGTGTCGGCGAAAATGAAACCATCCTGCATCACTGTGCCACAACTGCTCCTCCAAATCTTATAGCTCAAACTGGATAACTGTATTTTCCCAACCTTTATTTTTCCCGCCTGGGGCTTGTAAACACGGAGCAATAATTTTAACAACGTGGTTTTGCCGCTACCGCTCATGCCTACTATTGCGGTAGTTTTGCCCTCCGGTATGGTTAAATTTATGCTTTCTAAAACCGGGCTTGCATTGGCCCCGGGATAGCTAAAAGTAAGGTCTTTTATAAAAATGCTTTTATGCACAGGTAATTGATGCACATAAACAAAACCTGCTGGTTCTTCATCCTCCAAATGATGTATTTCATTTAACCTTTCAAGGCTTATCCGGGCATCCTGGTAGGATTGGATAAAACCGACCATTTGTTCAATAGGGTTGCTTACCTGGCCAACGATATATTGTATAGCCATCATACCGCCTAAAGTAAGGCTGCCATCAATAACAGCCTTTACGCTTATAAAAGTTATCAGGATGTTTTTTGCCTGGTTTATAAACGACGAACCGGTTTGCTGGGCCTGGCTTAAGGAAAGATTTTTGACTTTGAACCTGTACAAACTGGCTTGTATATTTTCCCAGGTCCATCTTTTCTGTTTTTCGCAGTTGTTTAGTTTAATTTCCTGCATGCCATTCACCAATTCAACCACGTTGCTTTGGTTATTGGACGCAATGCTGAATTGCTGATAATTAAGATCGCGCCTGCGTTTTAAAAACATTGCTATCCATAAAATATAAAGCGTAGTACTAACCGCCGAGATCAAAAAGATCAGTCCGCTATAGTAAACCAGCACGATGGTAAAAACCACCAGGTTTACCATTGAAAACAGTGTAGTTAAGGCCGTACCGGTTAAAAAACTTTCTATTTTTTGCTGATCGCTCATCCGTTGCATCACATCGCCCGTTGTTTTGGTTTCAAAATAACTGAGCGGCAGTTTCATCAGTTTAACCAGGAAATCAGTAAGAATAGAAACATTGATGCGTATGCTTACGTGAAGCAATATCCACGACCGGATAAAATTGATGCTCATACTGCCGAAGAAAAACATCAGTTGGGCAATCAGAATTAAATAAACGAAGCTGATGTTACGGGTATTGATGCCTGTGTCAACAATGGCCTGGGTAAAAAAAGGAGCAGCCAATTGGATTAGCGTACCTATGCCTAAACCAATAAGCAACTGAAAAAACAATTGCTTGTATTGGTAATAATACTTCAGTATAGTGACCCATTTTACATCACTTCCTTTATCTTCTTCCAATTCATAAAACTTTGGCGTAGGCCCCAGCAGAAGCGAAATGCCATCGTATAACTCTTTATGCGAAAACCAATTTTCTTTAAATTCTTTTTCAGACAGCTTAACCAATCCGTTGGCAGGATCGGCGATACGATAGGAAGATACTCCGATTTTATAAAGAATAACATAATGGTTTTGCCGCCAATGTAAAATGCAGGGCAGCTGCACATCATTTAACTGATCGATGGTCACCCTTACGCCTAACGAACGGAGTCCTATTTTTTCGGCTGCATCGCTGATGTTCCAAAGGGTTGTACCCCCCCTGTTAGTAAAACATAAAGCCCTTAATTTTTGGATGGAATAATTGCGACCATAACTTTTTGCGATCATGCGCAAACAGGTAGGACCGCAATCCAGGTTATCTTGCTGTTTATAAAAGGTGAATTTCAATTTACGCGATTTAGTTTATTTTTTTGCTAAAGTATATTCGCCCCAAAAATCGGTAGTCGACTCCATAAAGGCGAGATTGTCGTGTGTGAGTAGTAGCGCACCTGGCTCTATAGTTACGGAAGTCGGAAAACCAGTTCTACTAAGGGGCCCTGTGGTATAACCATTCATATTGTTTATATCGGCGCCGTTAAATTTCAGATGATAGGCAAATTTTACCGGGGTATTTACGGTCAGCCCAAGATTATTTAAGGAAACAGATAGTTCATAAGTGTACGCCATTTTATTATTGAATAATCCGGCGGCCTTTATTCCCTCTCTGTTATAAACAGAGGTAAGTGTGTCCAGGCCTTTTATCCCTGTTACCCGTATCCATTTAACCTTATTGCTGATATGCATGTTATTTGCAATTACAACCGAATCCGCATTGGCGCCTTGCGGTTGATGCGTTAAATCTATATTAGGTCTGCCTGTATGGTCAATTACGGGGTAGGTAATTGAAATAGTATTTTCATCGCTTTTTTCGCCTGACTTATTGATTATAAATGTGATTCCGGAACTGAAAATTTTATTAATAACATATATATCCGTAACTTGTATAATCAGGTATAGGTTATCATCATCGTTAGCAATGGTATAAAAGGCATTGGTGGATTTATTGTACGCCTGGAATTTACTATCCCATTCCGTTGGCTTGCCATCGATTTTTATTCCGGCGGGCGCCCGAAGATTGACCGTTTGAACTTCTGGCAGTTTTTGAGCATTTGCAAAAAAGCCGATCATCAGAAAGCAGATAATTGTTAAATGTTTTATATTCATAATTCAGTATTGTTAGAATTAACGATTTTATACTATTTAGCGTTTAAACTATCAGTTTATTTTTATCCGGGTTTATGCCTTAAAACCAATACTAATACGGCATAATTGATTGTTTGCAGCAACGCCGCGCGGTCATTTAATAGTCTCACCGCTGCACATGATTTGCAGAATTCAAATCATGTTAGGACATACCAATTTATTACTTCCGAAGTAGTAGTGCACTACTACTTCGGGTAATTGTGTTTAATTAATCTGGATAGTAATCACCATCATCGCAACAGTTGTTGGCGTCGCACTCCCCGTCACAAAAACCCTGGCAATACGCCTCACTTCCGTTGCAAGGCATGATTTCTACCCCGCCACCGCAGTCGGAATTTATTGAAAAACCACAGTGACCATCTTGCACACCCCCAATGATCAACTTCATTTGTTCTTTGGTGAGCATTTCTTTTACGCTGCCAAATTTTAAATCTAAAGTGTTCATAAAATTTGTTTTCATTTATAAGTAGTTTACCTCTTTTTATCGGGTTACGGCTTTCCCTATCCTGTTTTCCTGAAGACAGGCAACTTTTTTGTTCGCGAAACAAACTCTTTTATATTTTTATAAAATATATTTAACATCATCCGGCTGATAAATCGCCGGTAATCTGCGCCCATTAATAAAAATACTCGGCGTACTGTTGATACCCGCTATCCTGCACCATTCATTTTGTTTTGAAAGCGCGTCAAATGCAACTATCGGTTCAGTCGCCGGATAGTCCTTTTTCCACAGTTCATAGTTTTTCTTCTTTTGGTCGTACCATCCATTTATCGCTTTTTTTAGTTTGACCTCGCTTCTCCCTGATTTTAGTGCGATAAAATGATTTACTACCTCGTGATCTATGTCCGTTGCATACGACCTGGTGATAAAAATTAGCTGAAGTTTTAAATCTGCCCTGATATTTAATAGATCATCTAAAATTTTATGTGCTTTTGAACAATGCATACAAAAAGGATTTGATACCAGCGTAATTGTATTTTTAGCTTCCCGGTTGCCCATAACAATAGTATCCTCTTCGGCTAACAAGGCATATTTATTCTCGGTGCTAAGTACTTTTTGAAACAATTCTTTATCATATTTATATTTATACAAATCCTGTTTTACCATAGGCAATTGTTGCGCAGCTATTAATTGTGGTTTTATAAAAACCCAAAACAGGATAGGGACAAGCATGCCCGCAACCAGCATAATCCACTGGTGTAAACCAGGTGCTTGTATACCGTTAAGCAAATAGGGTGTAAAGACAAAAAACTCAAGCCACAACAAGGCTTGCACGGCACAACAGAAAACACACCATTGCCTGGCAACGCGCCATTGGTAATAAACGGAGTAAAACGTATAGGGTAAGCTCAGCAAATTGAGCACAGCCAGTATTTGCATCAAAGAACTATTGGCCATATTGAAAAGTAAAAGCAGCCAGGTACCTGCGTAATAAAAAAAGCCTGCTTCACTCCAGGTAAGTTCATCGCTTATTTTGGCAGCACTTGTTGAAAGTATGGCATTGCAATTTTTTTTATCGTCCGCACCACATATTTTTTTTATTAATGGGTTATTAGCATCAATGCTTTGAATAAGCAATAATATGGAAGTGGCCAGGCCGGCCGTTTTGAACAATATTAAGAACCAAATATGCCAGTTAAAGGCGGGGAGGCGAGTTTGATTTAACAACAATAAGCTTACAAGGATAACTGCCAGCCCAGAAATAACAAATGGGATACGCAGTTTTTGGACGATTTCTTTTCTTCTCTGGCCGGTGTAGTCCGATTCGCCGGATTGAACATCTTTCCGAAACGCTAAAATTGTACCCCGGAAATGTTTTATAAACTCATCTGCACCCAGGGATTGATTGTTATACAAACCGTTAGATACGTTAACCCGTTTTTTATCTATCGCAGTTACTAACACAAACTCTCTTCGAAAACAGGCAATAAAGGGTTGGGGTATTTCAGATTCAAGTAATTCCTCAAACGTAACCTTATAAGCTGCGTTAGGTATACTCCAGTTATTTAAAGCTTCGCTAATTGCAAGTAAACTCGTTGGGGCAGGGTTTTTCTGTAACTCGTTGATAATGCTTTTCCGCGTAACACGGATGTCCAGGTTTTTTATCAGAAGGGAGAGAATTTTAAACGAGTTATCGTAATTCATAGGGTGACCGGGCTTAGTGGAGGCAATTCTAAAAAAAATAATTTAAGATTAAAACCCAAAATCAAAATTGTCTTATAAGTAACTAAATTGTTACAATTTCGCTTATTGGCTTAAAAATAAACTATTGCTTATATAAAAGACGGTCTCGGGTAACTGAAATTTAATTTTGCCGACACCGGGGTAAATCACGTCAAATGTCCGTTAAGCGGAGCGCGCAAAAAAGCCCCCGACACTTTCGTCCCGAGGGCTTTACCAAACTAAACTATATATTAAAACTAAACTAAACTGCTAAAATCTTCTGCGGCGTTCGCCACGGTCTTCGCGGGTTTTGCCCGAAAAATCGCGGAAACCACTGCCGCCGCCGCTGTAGCTGGTGCCGGTGCGCTCAGCGCCATTACGTTCGCCGCCATTGCGGTTGCCTGCATAACCATTCGGGCGCCTGTCGCCGCTGCCGTTGCGCTCGCCGCCACGGTAGCCGCGTTCGCGTTTGGGGTAACCGCCGCCGCTGCCGCCTGCGCGGCTTTCGCCTTCGCCGGCTGTTTCGATGCGTACCGGGCGGCCTTTAAAGTCAATGCCTTTAAAGCCATTGGTCACCTTGTCCACATCGTCGTGCATCACCTCAAAAAAGCTGTAAACGCCTTTAACGTCAATCTTGCCGATGTTACGGCCGCTGATCTTGCTGTTGTTGCAAATAAAACCCAGCAAATCGCCGCGGTTAAAATCATCTACCGAACCAAGGTTGATAAACAAACGCGTATACTCCGATTTGCCGCCGCGGAAAGCTGACGACTTTTCACCGTTGCGTTCAAAGCTGCGTCCTTCTTCGGCGTGTGCATTCAGGTCGGGTGCGTTTTGGTAATAATCTAATATCAAATTAAACTCCAGCGAAGCAAAACGTTTGATGATGTCTTCCTTGCTGATATCCTTAAACTCGTCAAAAATTCGGGGCAGGTATTGTTCTATCTGCTCCTCGTTCACCTCAACGCTATGCACTTTGTGCACCATGGCAAACAATTGTTTCTCCACAACGTCAAAGCCGCCGGGGATCTCCATCTTCACAAATTTCTTGCCGAGCGTACGTTCGATCTGGCGTATTTTGCCCAGCTCCTTGCCGTTGATGATAGAGATAGAAACACCCGTTTTACCCGCACGGGCAGTACGTCCGCTGCGGTGGGTGTAGTTCTCAATTTCATCAGGCAACGAGTAATTAATTACGTGCGTAACGTCGTTCACGTCAATACCGCGTGCGGCAACGTCAGTAGCAATTAACAGTTGCAGGTTGCGTTCGCGGTAACGTTTCATCACCTTGTCGCGCTGCTGCTGGCTAAGGTCGCCATGCAGCGAGTCGGCGTTATAGCCGTCTTTTATTAAAGCTTCGGCAATTTCCTGTGTTTCAATCTTGGTACGGCAAAAAACGATACCAAAAATGTCCGGGTTAAAATCAACAATGCGCTTAAATGCGGCGTATTTGTCGCGGGCACGCACCACATAGTATTCGTGCTCGATATTCTCGTTGCCGGTATTTTTGGCGCCCATGGTCAGTTCATGGGGATCGGTCATATACTTTTTCGCGATCCTGCGAACCTCTGAAGGCATAGTGGCCGAAAACAGCCAGGTCTTTTTGTCGGTAGGCGTGGTGGATAGGATACTGTCAATGTCTTCCTGGAAACCCATGTTCAACATTTCATCAGCTTCATCCAATACTACAAACTTAACGGCCGAAAAATCAATCGCTTTACGGTTGATAATATCCAGCATACGGCCGGGGGTGGCTACAACTATCTGCACGCCGCGCTTTATCAGGCGCAGCTGGTCCATAATGCTGGCGCCGCCATAAACGGCAACAACGTTAACCTGCGCCATGTTTTTGGCGTAGTTAGTAATGTCCTTCGTAATCTGTATACAAAGTTCGCGTGTGGGGCACAAAATAAGTGCCTGTGGGTAGTTCTTTTCGAAATCCAGCAGCTCCAATAATGGTAAGCCAAAAGCAGCAGTTTTACCGGTCCCGGTTTGGGCTAATCCGACAAAATCGTTGCTGCCTGTAAGCAATACCGGGATTGACTGTTCCTGGATTGGAGTAGGGGTTTCAAACCCTAACTCAGTGATGGCATTAACAATATCATGACGGATCCCCAGTTCAATAAATGGGTTGTTCATGAAATAAAATAACAAACCTGGCAACATCGCCAAATCGGGCGCAAAGGTACGGTTTATTTGCGGCAATTCAAATAGTGGTCGCGCTTATTCCGAATATGACAATTTGTGGACGGTTTGAAGGTGATTTTAGCGATTTTTAGTGGATGAGGTTTAATATTAATAAAGTATGATCGGTTGTTAGCATCAAAATTTGGGCGTTGCCTGCGGCCGCGCTATCCGCTCATACGCCTGCAGGCTTTACGCGCAATGGCCGGTATCCGCTGCTATCGCTAACGCTTTTGTCTGAACCATGGTTTTTCACGTAGTAATTTGTTTTTAAATGGCGTTCAAGATTGCCGCGCAATTTATAGGATTAACATATTACCATGATTGTTTCTAAATACCGAATCAATAATATTTGTAAATTTGAGATAATTCAAAAATTTACGATATGGAAGACGCTGTTATAAAAACCGAGCTCCACGAATGGATCGACCAGGCCGATGGCCGGCAACTTCAGGAAATTTACAGCCTTTTTACCAATTATTTTGACGATACGGGCGAGGAAGAAGGCTGGGATAAACTTTCTGAATATCAGCAGTCCCAAATTTTAAAGGGCCTTGAAGAGGCGGAAGCTGGTTTGGGTAGACCCTATGAGGAAGTCAAGGCCGACTTACAAAAGAAGTATGACTTAAATGGCCAAGAAAGTCATTTTAACCCCATTGGCGATGCGTAATTATGAAGGTATTGTTTTATATCTTCTTTCCAACTGGGGTTCACACGTGGCGAACAAGTTCATAGCCCGCTTTGATAAAGTTCACAAGTTTCTGTCCGAAAGCCCGAAACTATTTCCGTTTGAAAATCGCGGGAAGCAGATACAAAAATGTCTGTTGACTAAGCACAATATGATTTATTTCCGCGAGTATGATAAGGTCGTCAAAATTTTAACCATTTTCGATACCCGGCAGGATCCGGGCAAACTATCTAAGATCATTTAAATTACTCAAAATGAAACGTCTCCTCACCTTATTCATCTTACTGACGGCGATTACCCAAATTGCCACAGCGCAAGGCCACCCCTTCGACACCACGATGTACGGCCGCAACCCCGCCGTTGGCAAATACGCCGATATCCGCGGCTTTAAAATGTATTACGAAACCTATGGCAAAGGCGAACCGCTGCTCATCATCCATGGCAATGGCGGCTCTATCAATAACTTTGTGTACCAAATCCCCTATTTCGCCAAAAATTACCAGGTGATCATTGCCGACAGCCGCGCACAGGGCAAATCCATCGACCCATCTGACTCCCTCAGCTACGAAATGATGACCGACGACCTGAATGCCCTGCTGGAAACCTTGCATGTTAAACAAGCCTACGTGATTGGCTGGAGCGACGGTGGTATAAACGGCTTGCTGTTGGCCATCCGCCACCCCGATAAAGTAAAAAAACTGGCCGTAACCGGCGCCAACCTCACGCCTGATACCTCCGCCGTTGACCCCTGGGTTTACAATTGGGCCATGACCGCCAATAAACAATTAACCGACTCGTTGAAACGCGCGAAAAATCCGTCGCCAGAATTAAAAACCGAGGTGAAGCTTTATCACCTGCTATCCTACGAGCCGCACATTACGCTCGCGCAGTTGCATACCATCACCTGCCCTACCCTGGTCATCGGTGGCGACCACGACGTGCTGAAACCCGAGCATACCATGCTTATCGCGCATAACATACCGAACAGCTATTTGTGGATCATCCCCAACTCCGGCCATTCAACGCCCATCTTTAAAAATGACCAGTTCAACCAGGTAGTGGGCGATTTTTTTGCCCAGCCGTTCAGGAAGATCGAGAAGTTTGGGAGGTTTGAATAGTTCGTTATTTTGTAGAGACGCAATATTTTGCGTCTCGGACCCTCGTTTTTGCGTCTGGGTCTAAAAGGCTGGCATTTCGTTCGGAGACGCAAAATATTGCGTTAAATCAAAAATAATTCCGCATTCGACATTCCGACTTCCACAATCTATCGCAGCCTATCGGCTGATTTAACCAGTTTTTCGTCCCGCCTGATGCTCCGGATGGCCGCTAACAAGAATACCATGCTAATGGAAGACAGCAATACGCCGATACCAAAATTACCGAGTGCGATTTGGCCGCCACCCGTAACCGCCGCCACGCTTTTTTCCATCCATATCGATAAACCAATGATAACCAGCATGTTGCCATAGCAAAGCGCTACTTGCTGCGGACGGTTCTTGTAAAGGAAAATGATGATAATTGGAATGATGCCAACAAACGCTGTTATATTGGTAAGCGCTTCAAAAGCATTCGTATTGGTAAGCTTGCCGTTCACATCCTGCAAAACGCCGGTAACCGTAATGGTGAGGGATTTACCATCAACATAAATATTATGGACCAACGGGAAAATAAACAGGGCGTAGATGGAAAGTGATGCAAGCAGCAGCCAGATGCTTTGAATTCGTTGTAACATTTTGTTGAGTTAGGGAAAAACAAAGATAGAATTGTTTTGTATATAGTTGATGATTGTTTAAAACCTTAAAGTATCTATAGCCATGACCGACACACTTGCCTCATTACAGCCAAAAGACGTGCAACTGGACGAAAAGCTGCTCAAAAAAACCTTTTTGGAGCATTTAAATTATATTTATTTCGGGAAACAGCAGCTGCTGGATTTTTTTAATGAAGTTGAAAAGATAGCAACGCTGAATGTTTTAAAACAGGCCATCAATGAATGCAGCAGCGACACCGGCAGCCAGCTGCAAAACCTGGGGGATATTTACACCGCCATTGAGGAAACGCCCTCAAAAACAAGTACTCTCAGCATAAAGGCAACCATGCTTGAAGGCTATCTTGCGGCCATCCGCAAGGGAAGAAACAGGCTTGAAAAAGACGTTTTTATCCTGTTTTACTTGCAGCAGATCGAAGGGATCGAGATCACCTATTTTAAAGTGCTGAAAAACCTGGCCAAAGCCATCGGTTACAGCAATTCCTTCCTCGACCAACCTTTTGACCTGGCAGTTGAAAACCGGGTTTTGTTTGAAGCGATCTATAAGGAGTATATTAATTGAAGTTGTAGGGGTTGTAAATAGTTGTAGTGGTTGGAAAGGTTAAGAACCTTGCACTACAACCTTTTTAACTCGTTACAACCCTTACAACTTCACTACAACTCGTTACAACTATTCCTTACCTTTACTGCGTGACCACGCAACGTTATTTTATTGAACTCTCCTATAATGGCACTAATTATCACGGCTGGCAATTACAAAAAAACGCCATCAGCGTGCAGGAAATCCTGAATGATCGCCTTTCCATCATCCTTCGCCAACCCATTGAAACCACCGGCTGTGGCCGCACCGATACGGGCGTACACGCGAAACAGTTTTTTGCACATTTTGATTTTCAGTCCATCGACCATCGACCATGGACCATGGACAAAAACATCCTCCGGAGTTTAAACGCCATCCTTCCTGACGACATCGCAGTAAGAGATATTTTTCCGGTGGCTGCCGATGCCCATGCCCGGTTTGATGCTAAACTGCGCACTTACGAATACTATATCCATTTTAACAAAGTTCCTTTTAAACAGGGTTATTCCTGGGAGCTAAGGGACAAACCGGATATTGAACGAATGAACGAAGCTGCCAAAATCATTATGGAGTACACAGATTTCAGCTGTTTCAGCAAATCAAACACCCAGGTTAAAACAAACAACTGCAAAATAAGTGCGGCTAAATGGGAAGAGACCGTTAACGGCATCGTCTTCCGCATCTCCGCCGACCGTTTTTTGCGCAATATGGTACGCGCTATAGTTGGCACGTTGATGATGGTGGGCCGGAATGAAATCGAACCCGAAGAAGTCCGCAAAATCATCGAAAGCAAAAACCGCAGCAATGCCGGAACATCCGTGCCGGCATGTGGATTGTATTTGACAGAAGTAAAATATTAGGCGAAAGGTAAAAGGCCAAAGGCGAAGGGTTTTATTTCGGGTTTATAAACTTAAATTTGTCCATCAACAAATTCAATAACTCAATAATTCAATAATTCACTAACTCACTAATTCACTAACTCACTAACTCACTAATTCACTAACTCACTAACCCACTAACTCACTAAATGGCCGAGGGTATAACCGGTAAAGCGCTTGATTGGAAACTGATGGGCAGGGTAATGCATTACGTCAGGCCGTTTCGTG